>Ga0326512_10004297_pt1 | contig 10340 bp, 4 predicted proteins | sample 1_2617_0518_D_FD_203652 | JGI IMG/M metagenome (GOLD analysis project Ga0326512, IMG submission 203652) | Bovine rumen microbial communities from UC Davis, California, United States - 1_2617_0518 | ecosystem: Host-associated > Mammals > Digestive system > Stomach > Rumen | place: USA: California...
GCAACTCGCCCGCCTTCTTCACAATGAATTTTGATCGAAACATAATAATTAGAAATTTAAAAAATTGATAATTTTGAACGATCCCCCTTGTGGGGTGAGAACATTCAATTTTGAATTAAAAAGTTAATAATGGGCATTTGCATCCCCTCCCGGGACAGACTCCCTCCCTTTCAGGGGAGGGCTGGGGAGAGGCTACAAAAAACCCGGGAAATCTTACGATTCCCCGGGTACAAAGGTAGGAAAAAAACAAAGCCCCGACAAATTTTGTCGGAGCTAAGAATTGATTAAGAATCAATTAAGAACTCTTTTAGAACTGATTAAGAACTCACAGAAGACTGATTATCCTTGTTTTTGTCCAATTCCATCAGAAGCGCATTTGCCAAAAACACAGCCTGAGCCGGTGCTCCCTGTTTATTCCAATTCTCGGGGTTCCCTGCCAATACGCCGCTGTTGATTGGTTTCTGTATGGCATCGTAGTTACATTCAAAGCCAGTGTCAATCTTCCACGTTTTCTCTTCCTTTACAAATTGGGAGAACCCGCCCATATAGCCTTTCATCTGCCAGACACGATAGACAACTGCCCAGGCCCTATTACTCCACCAAAGCCCTTCCTTTATGGACTCTCGGATAGCCTTGCAAATCTGTTCAGAAGTCGGCATTTCCGGAAAAAGCCTTACCTTCGTTGTTTCCTTATTTGCATCACCGAATTGGAACTCCCCCTCGGGTGTCATCCCAAAATGGTTGTGCTCTATATGTTCGATGTACTGTCCGACGGGGGCATAGAAATTGTTAGTGATATTGCCCCTCGGCTGGGGCTTCTCCTTTTTATTTTTATTCTTATTCATAGTTGTTTTGTTTTAATCATAGTTGGCCACCTGACCCACAGGCGCATGGTAATTATTCTGTATGTATGCGTTTCCGTGATGCCGATGGAGAAATTCCTCCTCAATGCTGTCTATCAGCTCCTCATCCTCCGTGGTGGCAGTGCGGCGCAGCAGCTTGTTAAGCATGGCCACAATACTGTGCACATCTGTCCACTGCACACATCCCTTGCAGTAGTTCACTATCTGTGGCAGAGTAAAGCGCCGGTCGCGTCCCGTATTGTTTTTTTCGTTTGAGAGCAGGGTGTGAAGTTGTTCGTTCTCGGCCTCCAGTTCAGCGATACGTCCCTGCAAGTTACGTTTCTCGTTCTCTAACTCCTCTATGTGTTCGTAGAGAATCTGGTGGTCTCCCCACATTCTCGATTCCGGGCATTCCCATGCGGCAGCCGTATTCTCAGCCATCAGGTTCACCTCCATGAAATGGCGCAGATGCGCCAGGTCGGTGTCACTGCGCTGTGTCGTGGAGTGATTGATACTTTCGTTAATCATCTTTGCCACCTCATGTCGGTCCGGAAAATTATCCCAAAGGGTTATCACTTCCTCAATACACAGCAGGTCGTAGTCACGGGTGATGCTGTTCCAATGGATGTATTTTTCGCGCAGTTCTCTCACCGCCACAGGCCGGGGCCGGAAACGATAACTGAGTTGCACTCCTTCAGCCTTCAGCGTTTCATTGCGGTACTGGAAAGGTTTCCAGAAGATACACTCTGAAAAACGCTCACTCACCGCCTGTAGAAAGAAGTTGTTGATGGGACGCTCCTTCCTGTCAACCAACAGGAGCAGATGGAAAGCCATCGACATTACCAACTCCGCGCTATAGTTCCAGCCGAGGTCAGCTTTGATATCAGATACATAGGCAGACAAGTCAACCGGCATCGGACGCTCATACATCATCCGTGTCAGCTGATAATACACCTCATTGAAAACCTTTATTTTATCGGTTATTACTGCAAAGGGTTCCTGGTGCAGATTGACAAATACCTCAACAAAATCATTGTTGACAGAGTCAAGTTCAATGAACTCTTCCATTGAATGCATGTCCTTCCAAAGCAATTCTCTGGGTAATATTGGCAACATATCTTTTTCTTGATAAAAGTCAGAAGGGAGGGCACCAGATAATATTACAACATTACGTCTCAGGAACAACCACGATCCTCGCCATCATGTCAAATACCACCAATGCTCACTCCCTCTGACAGAGGTGTGAGCTTTGGCAGCCTTCGTTTCTGACGGTTCGTTTCTATATGTGGTTGTTTTGAGACGTACCGAAAACGCCGGACTCTTTTCTTAAAATAACGGAATAAATTCCGATTTATTATATTCTCTCTTCTTTTTCAGTCGAATTTGAGTTTTGGCAATGCTTTGACTATATCCACTGTCTGGACGCTCACGTTAATGACGCTCAGCAGGAGGTCAAGGATATAACGTGGCTTACCATGTTCCTTACCCCAGTCGTTGGCATCGTTGCGGATAAGCGATTTCTTGTCTTGTGACACACAATAACGCTCCACAATCCATTCGATGGCTGACTTGCCGTTTACAATATACTCGTAGGCTTTATCAGGAATATTCTCTATTCTGATATTGCCGTTGTATATGATAGTTCTCTTGTCGTCCTTAGACTTGAATCGCATCTTGTCGGGCACACGGTAGTAATCGTAGTCACTATCGTCACTCGCCAGAGGCCGGTCACCCTTCACCGCCACACCGGGGCAGGGCGGCACTGTCTCGTAGTTCAAATGAAGATCTGCTAGTTTCTTCCCGGCTTTATAGAATTCCATAAAATCCTCTATGCGTTCCACAATGGGAATCCTCGGCAGTGACTTTTTGAGGTCTGCGGCAAAGCGCGTACGGTAATCTTCGGAATGCAGAAGTCCATAGACATAGTAGAATATCATCTCCTTTGTGATATTTTTCGCGCCATAGCGCGAACGTATCTCTTTCAGTATCCAGTCGGTGATGCCTTCGTGACGTATATATCGGTCTTGTTCTACGTCATCGAAGATTGTATATTGGGCTTTTTTCTGTTTGTCCTCTTTATACCAATAGAGTGGAAAAACATGACTATCTCCTATGTAATGATAATCAACAGCATACTTTGAAATTATAATTGATAGCTCTTTCGCACTACCTTTACTTACTATCAAATATAAGTCATCATCATTTTTTAAGAGAGATTTCAAAAAAATCCCAGGTCTCTCTAATAATTTTTCATCCAAATATAACCATTGCTTACAGAAGGGTCTGTATAAACTGTTTTGTATATCATTAGTGTTGTATAATTTTATACCTTTATCGTGATATTTTCTTAGATTTGCAGTCCAACAAATATCGGTTTCAGACATATTAATCTTTTCAGATATAGTTCCTATTTGCTCGTTATAATTATTGATTAACGTATTCGTGATATTATCAACTTTAATTCGAGAGAAGTTATAAACCCAATTATCCCTTCCTGAGGATATAGCTGGTCCATTATTGCTAAACAATGATTTTGAATTCGCTTCTAGTGGTATCAACGTATCAAATACCCCATCCCTCACATTTATCCAGTCATTCTTTTCGTTTGGCTGGATTTCTTGCCAAGGAATATTGTTGACGGATTGGAATTTTCGAATAATTTCAAGTTTCTGATCACGGGTCAGGTAGTCTCCGATGTCATGATAATATATAGTGGCCTTGTCCTGCTTCTTGGCAGGATTCTTTACCAAAATGGTAATTGCAATCGGGGTGCGAGAACCCGAACCAAATATTTTACCACCTTCTTTGCGAGATAATTCTCCAGATGTGCGCTGATTTCCTTTCAGATTAAAGACATAGACAGAAGTAAATTCATCACGGAGACATTTGCGCATACCGTCTTGGGCATTACCGTCTATCCATGAGCCATTGCTGATGAAGGCAACAATGCCGCCGTCCTGCAATGACAGAATGCGGTCACTAGCCCAGCGGAATGCCTTTATGTATGAATCATAGAGTGATTTACCTAAATTTGCGGTAGAATGCTCGACATACGTCTTTTCAATACGCTTGTCAAGTATCGGATACTTCAGATTCTGTGCATTGTCATTCGCGCTCTTCTGTCCCACCGAATATGGTGGATTCCCGATAATGACCCTAACCGGTGATTTCTTTTGCTTCTGCAGACGCTCCGAGTTTTCCGGGAAGAGTTTGGAGAAGATGTCATTGTCACCATGCTCATTGAGTTGAAAGGTATCCGTCAGACAGATGCCGTCGTAGTTTTCATACGTGTCGGGATGCATGATTTCGTGATAGACAGACTCTATATTAACGTCAGCAATATAATAGGCCAGCAGAACGATTTCGTTGCAATGAATCTCGTTGCGGTATTTACGCAGCATATCTTCCTTCCGGATAAGTCCGCTCTGGAGCAGGCGCGTGATAAAAGTGCCTGTGCCTGTGAATGGGTCGAGGATATGAACGTTCTCGTTGGTGAGCGATGTGTGGAACTCCTCCTTCAGGATGTGCTCCACGCTGTGGATGATGAAATCCACGCACTCCACTGGTGTATAGACAATGCCGAGCTTTTCTACAACCTTGGGGAACGCGCCTTTGAAGAACTTCTCATAGAGGTTCTTGATAATTGTCTGTTTCCCCTCCAGATTGTCAATGTTGGAGACGTTATTACGCACAGAGGTATAGAACTTGTCGAGCACCTGTGTTTCCATCTCCATACCCTCGCTCTCTAAGACTTCAATCATATCCTGCATGGAGCGCGAAACGGCATTGTTATTTACAAACTTGTATTCGCTGAACAGAGCATCGAACACCGGCCTCGTAATCATGTGCTGCGCCAACATGCCTACAGCATCATCCTCCGTGATACTGTCGTTTATATTCTTGTGGAGACCTCCGAGAAAATCCTCAAAATACTTATGGGCATTTTGGTTCTCGGTTATCAGCAGTTGGATTCTTTCCATGAACTTCTTGGCAATGTCGCCGATGGACTTGCCCCATGTCTCCCAGTACATCTTGTCGCCCACCTTCTCCACAAGTCTTGCGTAGATGCCGTTCTGCAACTCGCCGAACATCAGTTCGAGTTGAATACCTACCTCGTTGTTGTCGAGGGTGACGGCCTTGGGGGCATCCTTGCCGATGGTGTAGCTTCCGCTCATAACACCGCCTCCGTAACCCACCACAATCTTGGGAGGACGTTTTTTATTGAGGTTAATCTGGTTCACATGGGCGTTGAAGTTCTCGTCGTGCGAACGCAGGGCGTTGAGAATGTCCCACACAACCTTGAAACGGTCGTTGTCGGCCAGTGCTGCTTCCGGGGTGACATCGGAGGGCACAATCACCGGAATGATGATGTAACCGTATTTCTTGCCTTGGAATGAGCGCATCACACGTCCTACCGACTGCACTACCTCCACCTCGCTGTTGCGGGGAGAGAGGAAAAGTACGGCATCCAGTGCGGGCACATCGACACCTTCTGAGAGACAGCGTACATTGCATAGCACGCGGCATTCCTTCGGGTCGTCGGCTTCCGCTTTGAGCCAGGCAAGACGTTCGTTACGCGTATTGGCATCCATGCCGCCGTCAACATGCTGTGCCTCCACATTCACCACCTCCTTACGCTCTTCTTCCGGCAGAGTGGATTTGTATTCTTTGCATATCTGGCCGAAGTATTTGGCCAGCTGGGTGCTCGCGAAGGAGGGATTACTCTTGGTCGGGTTGATGGTCTGGCAGAAAGCGACTGCACGGCGCATGGGCAGCGGATCCTGTTCGCGGGTGATACCGTCATCGCCCATGATGAGTTTTGAGAGTCCGTTGATACAGCCTATCAGCTTGGTGGCATCGTCGAAGTTCAGTTCCTTGAGTTTGTCCTTTTCCGATGCCTTGCTGTATTGTTCCTTTATGTGGGCGCGTATGATCTCGGGGATGGATTTCTCATCTACCGTCAGCACCAAAACTTTGTAGTCGGAGAGGAGACCCTGGGACACCGCGTCATTGAATGACAGGCGGTGAAACTCCTCACCGTACCACTCTGCATTGTCCATCGAACAGAGCGTATCGACGTTTTCGTCCGCTTTTGCCCTCGCCGTGATGTTAGCACTGTAGAGACGTGGCGTAGCTGTCATATAGAGACGTCTGCGTGCCTGAATGAAATCATTGCGGTGCACCTTGGTGAAATTACTCTCTTTCTTATCTTTAAGCACCACGCCTGTAGTGCGGTGAGCCTCGTCACAAATGATGAGGTCCACCTCCCTCTTATAAAGGTCTATGGCACTCTTCACCACATCGATACTTTGGTAGGTAGCAAAGATGACGGTGCGGTTCTGCTCCTTGTCATACTGGTGAAGCTGCCGGACTATCTTGTTCACATCGGTAGAGGCAGGCACTGCCAGATCCACGACACTTTCGTCCTCGTCGTCGGCATCGCGCATTTCACGCGTCACTTTGGCATCGGAGCACACACAGACGGCACGGATATCTTCCTCCTTGTCGGACATCCAGGCATTGAGCGTCTGTCCGAGGAGTGCGATACTGGGCACCAGAAAGAGCACGAAGCCGTCCTGCGGGGTAAGTTCTTCCATGATTTTGAGCGAAGTGTAGGTCTTGCCTGTACCACATGCCATGATGAGCTTGCCTCGTTCGTTTCCGTTGGTCACATAGTGCTCGTAGGCTTTCGACATAGCTTCCAGCTGATGTTTGCGGGGTTTCTTGCCGGGCAGTTTGGCTTTCTCTCCATAGAGACCCTGACGCAGTTTCTCCCAATCAACGGGCGACGCTTCGAGGTCATAGAGAGATATGCGGTTGAACGGCTTGGAAAGTCCCTGTATGGCTTCCATTGCGTTGGCACCCCAGCGACGGTTGTTGGTCTGTACCCAGATAAGGTTGGAGAACTCCCGCGTACGGAAGGTCTCATCCTCAGTGAAAGTACGGCTGGCATTGGCCAGAAAGCTGTCAACTGCACCTTTGTCGATGGATGTATTTTCAGCGTAGCATTTGCATTGGATGGCCCAATAGTCGCCGTATTCTGTCCGGGCAACAAGATCAATACCGAGGTCTTTGCCTCCGAAATCCTTCCTGCCGGGGAACTCCTCCCAGAGCCAAACTTTCTCCAACTCGTTGAAACGCGGGTCGGTCAGGAACCACAGCTTCATCAGCCGCTCGAAGTCAGTACCTTTCTCCCGCTCTGTCTCCGATTTAATGCGGATGTCACGGAGTATGTCATTGATGGTTGTTGGCATAGTATTATAAATTAATTATTATCATATTGTGTTGTTAATAGTTTCCTAAAATTTCCTCGCGATCCTCCCGAACAGCGAGGAAGACGACATATTAAAAAGCGATGTTGTTATTGTTTTATCTTTCTTGCCCGTCTCCTGTTCTCTCGCATCCTTTCCACATCTTGGGCAGTCATATCCTCCGTAATCAGTATGCCAGGAGGTGTTAAGTCGTCAAATCGTGTCTCAAAGAAGTCACATCCTGCTTCTTTGTTGGTACATGTAAAAGAACGGTATGGCACTCCATTTGATGCTGTCCCGTCTTTTACAGGCACAATTTTTCCTTCAAGACATTTGGGGCATAAATGTGACCCGACTTCCAGTTTTAGAAGGAACTCTCCGATAAACGGTGAGGGACGCTGCTTGTCGTAGAGAACATACATTCTCTTCTTTGCCCGCGTCATGGCAACGTAGAACAGACGGCGTTCTTCTGCAAATGGGTATTGCTCGCTTCGGCTCAGTACAAAGTCCAGAATAGGGTCATCTTCTATCAGGGACGGGAATCCGTATGCACCTTGGTTGCAATTAATCAAGATTACATGGTCTGCCTCCAAACCTTTGGCCGAGTGTACTGACATGAAGAACAAATTCCGCCCGGCTATAGTTAACTTGATACGGTTGTCTGAATGGTCAATCCTTCCCTTGAAACCTACTGACATCGCATCATAGTTGTAGCGTCCTATCAGAAGAATTGAGTCATCTGTTGGCAGGGATTTGACAATCTCCTCTACTTGCTTCATCACGCCGTTATCTTCAGACTCACACTTCACGAAATTGAGGAATGTCTTCTTTTGGTCGCCTTCAGGAGTCTTGATTGTTTTCTCTTTTTGTGCAGGGTTCTTCAGCACAAATGACGAAGACATATCGATAAGCGGCTGATGGAACCGGTATGTTGTTTCAATCTTGCATTGTTCCGTGAATCCAAAATACTTTTCAAAGTCATAGAACAATGCCATATCGCTGCCGGCAAAACGGAAGATGGATTGCCAGTCATCGCCTACACAATACAGTTTTGTCCTGGGCTTGTCGGAACGCAAGGCTTGAAGCAGCTTATATCTGTCCACAGAAATGTCTTGGAATTCATCCACAAGGATATAGTCATAATGATGCCATAATCCTTCACGGCAAAGTGCCGTTGCCTGAATGATGGCATCGGTGAAGTCTATCGCGTAATTCTTTTCCAATTCGGCCTGGTAAGCGTCAAAGAACGGTTTTACTACCTCTGTCAGAATATGACGGTTGCGCTTATCCTTGAAGGACATCATGTTCCCATCCTTCGGTTCTGCGCTTTCAAGCAAACCGTCGATGGTCTTCTCATTGGCTTTCATCAGCGTTATAAATGAGAGAAGTAACGTGAATACTGTCTTCTCCATCTGGCGGTTACGCTGCACCAACATATCATACAGCTCTTTGTCGGTACGCTGTTTTATTGGAACGCCATATTTGGTCAACTGCTCAATGAGCTTCTGTTCTACTGTCCCGTCGTGGAAGTCCGCACTTGTGGTTTCAATCAGTATCGTGCCGTTCTGCCGATGTGTATTCCGCTTCCAGTCGATACCCTCAATATATTTCTGGTTGGCAATCTTCCATCCTCCTTTTGTCCCTTCACCAAACCATCGCGGTGTTTGACCATTCCCGTCAATGGCAAAGTGTTCCAAGTAGATGCGCTGCCACTGACCTTGTGTATCTTTGTAATAGATGGTAAAATCCGGCTTGTATTGCCGACGTTCAGGAGTCCGTGTATTGATGGGATAGGCACATTCATAACGGAACAGGATACCCAGTCGTGTAAGGATGGAACAAAGGCGTTTCTCTTCTTCGCTTCGTGTGAAGACAATATTGCCGTCCACATCTGGGAACAATGCTTGTACACCATATTTTTTCCTGTCCTCAAAGTATGAGAAAGCATCCACATAGTCGTGCTCCAGCCTCATAAGAGACTGAAGGTTGATTACATAGTTATCAACGGCATGAAGAAAATCCTCATTCCTGGAAATCATTTTCCTAAAAACATTAAGCGGGACATCTGCATCACAGATGGACGGAGCCTGCCCTGTCACCTCTGCAATGATGTGATATGCAAGGCTGTGGAAAGTTCCGCTGCTTAACCCGTCTATCTTTATGCGCTCCGAAAGCTCGTTTGCAGCCTTTTTAGTATATGTCAGCAGAAGAATCCTTGCAGGGTTGACGTGCTGTTTCTCAACGAGATATTTAGCCTTGCCTACGATTGTGGATGTCTTGCCGCTGCCGGCACTGGCTATGACAAGGCAGTTGTCCTCGAGTTTTACGATGGAATCACGTTGCTGCGGGTCAAGGGGATAACGGCCTAACACATTGTCAAAGTATAGTTTATTACGTTCCAACTCGGAACGCACAAACTGTTTGTTATGTTCTGTACGCTCAATTACTATCCTTTGAATGACGGAAGGTAGTTGCTTGCTGTCTTCGTCTAAAACGTATTGGGCATATTTCGGGAAAACAAAGTCAACGATTTCCTTCATCTCATCATAGGACTTGACAAAATCCTCAAGTTCTGAATAGGCAAAGTAGTGCTCCGGATGAATCAAGGCACGATATATATTCATGGCCCTTGTGGAAGCAGTTTTTAAGTCAACAATAGCATGATATACCTTGTTGTTTTCTTCAATCTTGACTTTACTTTCCGAGAGCAAAGACAGGAAGTATGCGATACCTGTTTCCTCTAAAATATCATCTTTATAGTATTTATGACTTTCAAGGGCTTTTATGTCATCCAACAATGTTTGATGACCATCCTTGAAATAATCCACATCACGCTCAGTAGCCAAACGGGTGGGCAAGAATATACTTGCAAGTTCTTGTTTTGCTACATTAACCTGTGGTACCAATTCTTCTGCCAACTTCCTGAATTTGCCCTCTCCAACCTTTTTGACAATAAACCAAACAATAAAGAAGGCAACTGCCAATGTCAAAATGGCAATTACCACATTAAGGTTTGTAAATAATATTGAAAAGGCTATTATTAGCATCGATTTTACATTCTTTCCTGTCAAACCCTACGAAGTAGAGTATTGTTTAATTGTTTATCTTCTTGTCAGCATCTGCTGATTTCAGAAGTTTTCTTCGATATCAGGATCATCCAAATTCATTGAATCTTCGGTGTCCAGTATAGAATTATCTTCATTTGCTTGACCGATAAGACAAAGCTCAAGAATCCGTGAAAGAATAG
>Ga0326512_10004298_pt1 | contig 10340 bp, 7 predicted proteins | sample 1_2617_0518_D_FD_203652 | JGI IMG/M metagenome (GOLD analysis project Ga0326512, IMG submission 203652) | Bovine rumen microbial communities from UC Davis, California, United States - 1_2617_0518 | ecosystem: Host-associated > Mammals > Digestive system > Stomach > Rumen | place: USA: California...
AGCGGCATCGACGCTGTGACCCACGCCCTGGAAGCCTACGCCTCCATGATGGCGACGGATTACACCGACGGCCTGGCCATCAAGGCGCTGCAAACCATCTTTGAATACCTGCCCCGGGCCTATGACAACGGCCTGACCGACATCGAGGCCCGTGAAAAGATGGCCAACGCCGCCACTATGGCCGGCATGGCCTTCGCCAACGCCTTCCTGGGCGTGTGCCACTCCATGGCCCACAAGCTGGGCGCGTTCCATCACATCGCTCACGGCGTGGCCAACGCGCTGATGATCGAAGAGGTGCTGCGCTTCAACGCCGCCGAGGCGCCCGCCAAGATGGGCACCTTTCCCCAGTACGACCATCCCCACACTCTGCGCCGCTATGCCGAAGTAGCCGAAGCGCTGGGCGTCCGGGGCGATACTGACCGGGACAAGCTGGAAGGGCTGATCAAGCTGATCAATGATTTGAAAACCTATGTGGGCATCAAGCCCACCATCCGGGATTACGTGCCCGATGAGCAGGACTTCCTGAACCGGCTGGACGATATGGTGGAGCAGGCCTTTGACGACCAGTGCACCGGTGCCAACCCGCGTTATCCGCTGATGAGCGAAATCAAGCAAATGTACCTGAACGCCTATTACGGCGAAAAGCACTTTACCGAAACGCTCAAGCCCACGGCGGACGACCTGGGAGCAGTGCAGGACGACGCCGTGAAGAAGGCCTACCGTCCCGGCCGGAAGCAGTGAGAAGGAGGAAAAGAAGATGAATCTGGATCGTGTGATTGCCGTGCGCAACGCCAAAACCATTTACCGGGATGGCGACCAGTGCGTCAAAGTGTTCAATGAGAACTATTCCAAGGCCGATATCCTCAATGAAGCGCTGAACCAGGCCCGCATCGAGGAAACCGGGCTGCATATTCCCAAGATCCTGGGCGTGACCATGATCGAGGGCAAATGGGCCATTCTCTCCGAATTCATCCAGGGGAAAACCCTGTCCCAGATAATGAAGGAGGATCCTGACAACAAGTCAAAATATTTGAATCAGTTTGTGGATATCCAGATGGAGGTGCAGAGCAAAACCTGTCCCATGCTGAACCGGCTCAAGGACAAGATGAGCCGCAAGATCGAAAAGGCCGATCTGGACGCCACCACCCGCTATGACCTGCATGCTCGGCTGGAGGGCATGCCCACCCACAACAAGGTGTGCCACGGCGATTTCTGGCCCTCCAACGTGATTATCAGCCAGGACGGCACGCCCTACGTGATCGACTGGAGCCATGTGACCCAGGGCAACGCCTCCGCCGACGCGGCGCGTACCTATCTTTTGTTCTGGCTGAACGGCGATATCGAAGGGGCCAAGGAATACCTGAACCTGTTCTGCGAAAAGAGCGGAACAGACATGCAGTATGTGCAGAAATGGATGCCCATCGTGGCAGCCAGCCAATCGGTGAAGGGCAATGAAAAGGAACGGGAATTCCTGCTCTCCTGGGCCAGCGTGGTGGAATATCATTAAGTCTGTTTTCTTCCGCATGCTTGGCTTTGAATGGGAAGGGGAGCAAGAGAGAAGCGGCTCCCCTTCTCTTTGAAAAACAATAAAAAGGAGATTTGACAATGAAAGTTACAGTTTGTATCGGTTCTTCCTGCCATATCAAGGGTTCCCGGCCCGTGGTGGAGCAATTGCAGGACCTGATCGCCAAAGAAAACCTGAGCGACAAGATCGAACTGGGAGGCACCTTCTGCATGGGCAAATGCCAGCAGGGCGTGTGCGTCACGGTGGACGGGGAATTCTTCTCCGTATCTCCGGAAACCGTTCCTTCCTTCTTTGAAAAAGAAATAAAAGCAAAGGTGTAAGCCATGCCGAACTGTTTGACGCTGAAAAAATCCAACTGCAAAAACTGCTACAAGTGCATTCGCCATTGCCCGGTAAAATCCATCCGCTTTTCCGGCAACCAGGCCCACATCATCGGCAACGAATGCATCCTGTGCGGCCATTGCTTCGTGGTCTGCCCGCAAAACGCCAAGGAGATCGTGGACGAAACCGAAAAGGCCAAGGTGCTCATCCAGAGCGGCGATCCGGTGGTGGTGTCCCTGGCCCCGTCCTTCGTAGCCAATTATGAGGGCGTGGGCATCGAGGCTATGCGGGAAGCGCTGAAAAAGCTGGGCTTTTACGATGTGGAGGAAACCGCCTTGGGGGCCACCCTGGTCAAGCGGGAATACGACCGCATTTTGAAGGAAGAGGACCGCGACGTGGTCATCTCCTCCTGCTGCCATTCCATCAACTTGCTGATCCAGAAGTATTTTCCCCGGGTGCTGCCGTACCTTGCGGATGTGCTGTCGCCCATGCAGGCCCACTGCGAGGACATCAAGCGGCGCATCCCCAATGCCAAGACGGTGTTCATCGGTCCCTGCGTGGCCAAGAAGGACGAGGCCGAGTACTACGAGGGCATTGTGGACGCGGTGCTGACCTACGAGGAACTGACCAACTGGCTGAAAAAAGAGGGCGTTGAGATCAAGCGCGAACAGCAGCCCGACGCCCACAGCTTGGCCCGTTTCTTCCCCACCACCGGAGGCATTTTGAAAACCATGGCCCTGGATGCGCCGAATTTCAGCTACATGGCTTTGGACGGGGTTGAAAACTGCATTGCGGCCCTAAAAGAAATCGATCAGGGCAAAATTCACCATTGCTTCATCGAAATGAGCGCCTGCGTGGGCAGCTGCGCGGGCGGCCCGGTGATGGAAAAATACGGCCACAGCCCGCTCAAGGACTATCTGGCCGTGGCCCAATATGCTGGCGACAAGGATTTTGAGATCGACCAGCCGGAAATCCGGCAGCTGCGCAAGCGCTTTGAGCCCATCGATCAGCGGGCCATGATGCCCAGTGAAACGGAGATCCGGGACATTCTCCGGGAGATGGGCAAGTTCAAGCCCAGCCAGGAACTGAACTGCGGTTCCTGCGGCTATAACACATGCAGGGAAAAAGCCATCGCCATTTACCAGGGCAAGGCGGAGATTTCCATGTGCCTGCCGTATCTGATGGAGAAAGCCGAAAACGTCAACGATACCATCGCCCGCAACAGCCCCAACGGCATCATTATGCTGAACGACCAATTGGAGGTGCAGCAGATCAACCCCGCCGCCCTCAAGATACTCAACCTTCGTTCCGAAAATGCCGTGCTGGGCGACCAGGTTGTTCGCATTTTGGACCCCGCGCCTTTCCTGAAGGTGAAAAACACGGGCCGTGGTATTTTCCATCAGCGTTCCTACCTGGCCGAATACGGCTGCACCATCCAGCAGACCATCGTGCCCGCCGAGGACGGCCGCATGCTGCTGTGCATCATGCGCGACGTGAGCGACGAGGAGGAAGCCCGCCGCCAGCGGGAGGAGATCAGCCGCCAGACCGTGGAAGTGGCCGACAAGGTGGTGGACAAGCAGATGCGCATCGTGCAGGAGATCGCCAGCCTGCTTGGCGAAACCGCCGCGGAAACCAAGATCGCCTTGTCCAAGCTGAAGGAGTCCATTACCAATGAATGATTTGACTTGTGATATCGGCTATAAAAGCGTCAACCACGTGGGCGAGCAGCTTTGCGGCGACCATGTGGAGGTGGTGGAGCAGGAGGATGGCTCCACGGTGATCGTGCTGGCCGACGGCCTGGGCAGCGGCGTAAAAGCCAGCATCCTGTCCACCCTCACCAGCAAGATCATTTCCACCATGCTGGCCGCAGGGCTGTCCATCGAGGAGTGCGTGGAAACCATCGCCGCCACCCTGCCGGTGGATTCCATGCGGGGCGTGGCCTATTCCACCTTCACCATCATCCGCCTGATCCGCAACCAGACGGCGGAACTGATCCAGTATGACAATCCCCAGGTGATCGTGCTGCGAAACGGCGAAAACTGGGAGTATCCCCGCACGGAAACCACCATTGGCGGCAAGCAGATTTTCCGCTCCCTCATCCGTCTCCAGGAGGACGACGTGTTCATCGCCATGAGCGACGGCTGCCCCCACGCCGGCATCGGGATCGCCTATAATTTCGGCTGGAAGCGGGAAGACATCATCACCTTCATGGAGGCCATGAGCCTGTGCGGCTACACGGCCAAGAATCTCTCTACCCTGCTGGTGGACGAGTGCAACAAGCTCTACGGCGGGAAGCCCGGGGACGACGCCACCTCCTGCGTGGTGCGCATCCGTAAGCGCGTGCCCATGAACATACTCTTCGGCCCGCCCAGCAACCGGGACGACGGCGACCGAATGATGAACCTGTTTTTCGCCAAGGAGGGCAAACACATCATCTGCGGCGGTACTACCTCCTCCATCGCCGCCAAATGGCTGAACAAGCCCCTGCGCGCCTCTCTGGATTTTACCGGCGATATCCCACCCATCGCCTATCTGGAGGGCGTCGACCTGGTCACCGAGGGCGTGATCACCGTGAACCGCGTGGTGGAATACGCCAAGGATTACATCGGTGAAAACCAGCACTACGAGGCCTGGAGCAGCGGCAAGGACGGCGCGTCCATGATCAGCCGGCTGCTGTTTGAGGAAGCCACAGACATCAACTTCTACGTAGGCAAGGCCGTGAACCCCGCCCATCAGAACCCCGATCTGCCCATCAATTTCAACATCAAAATGAATTTGGTGAAGGAACTGTCGGAAGCGCTCAAAAAGATGGGCAAGCGCATCAAAGTCAGCTACTTCTAAGGAGAAACCATGCGTAAATTCGATACCAAGGTGCAATACCTGAAATACAAGGTGCTGCGGGAAGTGGCGCGTCAGGCCTGGAACGATACGCTGCTGGACAACGTGCTGGACATTCCCAAGATGATCGTGCCCGGCAAAGTGCCCACTATGCGCTGCTGCGTGTACAAAGAGCGGGCCATCCTGGCCGAGCGCGTGAAATTGGCCATGGGCGGCGGCAACACCGCCAACATCATCAACGTGATCGACATTGCCTGCGACGACTGTCCCGCCGTGGGCTATCAGGTGACTGATTCCTGCCGGGGCTGCCTGGCCCACCGGTGCGAGGACGCCTGCCGCCGCGGCGCGATCTCCTTTGACCACAACCACGAGGCGCACATCGACAAAACCAAGTGCGTCGAGTGCGGCCAGTGCGCCAAGGTGTGCCCCTACAGCGCCATCGTCAACCGCAAGCGCCCCTGCCAGAACGCCTGCAAGATCAAGGCAATCTCCATCAACGAGGATAACGCCGCCAAGATCGACGACGAAAAATGCATCCAGTGCGGCGCGTGCGTGTATCAGTGTCCCTTCGGCGCGATCAGCGACCGTTCCTTCATCATCAACGTGATCGACATGCTGAAAAAAAGCCAGGGCAATACAAAATACAAGGTGTACGCCCTGGTAGCCCCCGCCATTGGAAGCCAGCTGAATTACGCCAAGCTGGGCCAGGTGATCACCGGCATCAAGGAGCTGGGCTTCTACACCGTGGTGGAAGCCGCCCTGGGCGCGGATATGGTAGCTCAGGCTGAATCCAAGGAACTGACGGAGAAAGGATTCCTGACATCCTCTTGCTGTCCGGCCTTCGTGCGCTACGTCAAAACCGCTTTCCCCGCGCTGGTTCCCTATATCTCCCACAATCTGTCGCCCATGGCCACCATCGCCAAGTACATCAAGGATCATGAGCAAAACGTTAAAGTCGTGTTTATCGGCCCTTGCACCGCAAAAAAGGCCGAAGTGCAGCTGGAAGATGTGAAGCCCTATGTGGACGCCGCCATCACCTTTGAGGAATTGCAGGCTCTGCTGGACAGTCGAGATATCGACATCACCACCCTGACCGAGGACGTGCTGGACAATGCCAGCTACTTTGGCCGCATCTTTGCCCGCAGCGGCGGCCTGTCCGATGCCGTGGCTGAGGGCTTGAAGGAGCAGCACCTGGATGATTTTCAACTGAAAGCCTGCGCCTGCGACGGCATCGAGGAATGCCGCACGGCGCTGCTCAAAAAGAGCAGGAATGTACTGGACGCCAATTTCATCGAGGGTATGGCCTGTGTGAACGGCTGCATCGGCGGCGCGGGCAACCTGACCCACGGCGAAAAGAACAAGGCCGCCGTGGACAGCTATGGCCGGGAAGCCCTCGAAAAGACCATCCTGGATGCCATCGCGCCTCTACAATAACTGAATGTTCATGGCGGCAAAGCAATATTGCCGCCATGTCTTTAGTGTGCTATAACATCTTCTGTAGAACTGAATAGATTTTCAAAGACTAGCTTTCAGCGTGTACAGAAAGCCCGCAATATGGTTCATCTGCATGTATTCTCAAGCAGCCTGTTCATCAGTTCGCGGCAGGCTGCGCTGGCAGGCTGGTTCGCCCGGGTGATCATGCACACGGTATGGGCTGGCGGATCATCGGTCAAGCGGATTATGACGATTTCTCCGGCACGCAGCTGTTCCTGGGCCATAAATTCCGGCAGGAACGCCGCGCCCAACCCGCTGCACACCATGGGCACAATCTGGGACATAGCGGATACGAAGGTGGTGGGATGGAACAGCAGGCCGTGCCGGGCAAAATACCCGCACAGCATTTCATAACTCACGCTTTTCCGATGCATCGCCACAAAGGGCCAGGAAGCGATCTGTTCCAAAGTACAGCAGACTTCAGGGTCGGCCTTTGGGGAAATGGATGCGGGGGCCACCAGCACGTCGGGAAAAGTGGCCAAGGTTTCCACGCTCAGGGAAGCGTTTTCATGGAGTGGCTTGGTGACGATGGCCAGATCGGCCAGGCCATGCAGGATCAAAAAGATCGCGTCCTCGCTGGTCGTGCTGCGCACGTTGATCTGTACGCCGGGATACTCCTGCCGATAATCCCGCAGGGCGGGCAGCAGCGTGCCATGCAGCGCCACTTCGCTGGCGGTGATGGTGATCTGCACGTCGTGCAGATGGGCCATGTTTTTCAGCTCGGTTTCGGCGCAGGCGATGTGCTGCACGGCCTCCTGTACGTGCGCAAAGAGGATTTCCCCTTCGTGGGTCAGGGTAATTCCCTTGTTGCTGCGAATGAAAAGCTGACAGGCCAGCTCCTGCTCCAGCCGGTTGATGATCCGGGTGATGTTGGGCTGGCTGTTGTGCAGTATGCGCGCCGCCATGGTAAAGCTTTCGCAGGTAGCTACATGATAGAAAATCCGATATGATTCATAGGATGCCGCCATGTATTTCCTCCTCTATATCAAATCCTGATAGCCGATATATAAAATATATCTTTTACAGAGAACAAAGTCAAGTGTATAATCATTTCTGTGTGAGAATACACAAATTCACGCACGATGGGAAGCATGCAAACCATGAACAAGGATCTGACGGAGGGAAAACCGTCCTCCGTATTATGGCGTTTCTGCCTGCCGCTGTTTGGCAGCATCATCTTTCAGCAGCTATATAATATTGCTGACAGCTGGGTATCGGGAAAATTCATTGGGGAAGGTGCCTTGGCTGCCGTGGGCAACAGCTATGAGATCACGCTGATCTTCATCGCCTTCGCCTTCGGCTGCAATATGGGCTGCTCTGTGGTGGTGTCGCAGTTATTCGGCGCCAAGGATTATCGGCAGGTGAAAACCGCCGTTTCCACTGCCATGCTGCTGACGGGCGCGGTGTGCCTTGTGCTGATGACCGCAGGGCTCGTGGGCAGTCGCCGGCTTCTGGCTCTGCTGAATACGCCGCCAAACGCCATGGCGGATTCGGCGCTGTACCTGGATATTTACATCCTGGGCCTGCCCTTTATGTTCTTTTACAACGTGGCTACAGGGACATTCGCGGCGCTGGGTGATTCCCGTACGCCCTTTGTTTTCCTGGCGCTGTCCTCCACCGCCAATATCGGGATGGACATCCTGTTTGTCACTGCTTTTGGCATGGGCGTGGCCGGCGTGGCCTGGGCCACCTTCATCTGCCAGGGGATCAGCTGCGCGCTGGCTATGATCGTCGTGCTCAGGCGGATGCAGGCGCTGACGGCAGGAAGGGGCAAAGCACCGCTCTTTTCTGCCGTGCTGCTCAAAAAGATCATCATCATCGCCGTGCCCAGCACCCTGCAGCAGAGCTTCATCTCCGTGGGCAACCTGGTGATCCAGGGCGTGATCAACGGTTTTGGAACAGGCGTGATGGCGGGGTATTCCGCCGGGGTGAAGCTGAATAACCTGGTGATTACTTCCTTTACCACGCTGGCCAACGGCATTTCCAATTACACCGCGCAGAACATCGGCGCGGGCAAAAGGGAGCGTGTGCGGCAAGGCTTGCGGTCGGGGCTGAAAATGGTGTGGCTGCTGTGCGTCCCTTTCTGTTTGCTCTATTTCTTTGCGGGAGAGGCGCTAGTACGGTTCTTCATGGATGATCCGACGGAGCAGGCCTTACGAACCGGCATCGTTTTTTTGTGCATTCTGTCGCCCTTCTATTTCGTGGTTTCCGCCAAGCTGGCGGCGGATGGCGTGCTGCGCGGAGCGGGCATGATGCGGCAGTTTATGACGGCCACCTTTACCGACCTGATCCTGCGGGTGATGCTGGCGATCCTGCTTTCCCGCACGGCGCTCAAGTCCACGGGGATCTGGTGCGCCTGGCCTATCGGCTGGGTGATCGCCACCGGCATGTCCCTGCTTTTTTACCGAAAAGCATTTGTATCTTTCCCGGGAAACACCGTTCCCTGCCGGGAACGTGTTGAATAAAAAAAGGAGGAACCCTCTATGAAGAACCGTATCCTCGCCTTGCTAACCGCGCTGGCCATGCTGCTGTGCATCCTGCCCGCGGCTCTGGCCACAACCGCTACCGAAACCGCTGTTGTCACCGGCACCGGCACAGCCCAGGGCTATGGCGGCGATGTGACCGTGACCATGACCCTGGCCGATGGCGAAATCACCATTGTGGAGATCGTCGGTGACGCCGAAACTCAGGGCATCGGCAGCAAGGTCGTTGAAGAGTGGCCCCAGGCTTTCGTGGAAGCCAACGGCATCGTGGACACCTACACTGGCGCGACCTTCGCCTTCGTCACCCGCGGCGCGGTCATCGAGGCGGCCCGTCAGGCGCTGGAAAACGCCGGCGTGAACCCCGATGATTATATGCGCGAGGCCCAGGCTGAGGAAGCCAAGGACGAAACCTACGAAGCCGACATCGTGGTGGTCGGCGCGGGCGGCGCGGGCATGGTGGCCGCCATCACCGCTGCCGACGCCGGCAAGAAGGTGGTCATCGTGGAAAGCCAGCCTGCCGTGGGCGGAAACTCCGTCAAGGCCACCGGCGGCATGAACGCCGCCAAGACCGTGTATCAGGACAAGAATGAATTCGGCGAAGGCGCCGGCGTGGAAAAGACCCTGGCCGCTGCCGAAGCCTATGCCGACAACGAGGCCATCACTGCCCTGGCTGCCAAGGTCAAGGAGCAGTGGGAAGCCTGGCAGGCCAATCCCGAAGGATATTTCGATTCCACCGAGCTCTTTGCCCTGGATACCCTGATCGGCGGCAAGGGCCTGAACAACCCTGACCTGGTGAACACCCTGGTGAACGACAGCGCCGCCGCCATCGATTGGCTCAGCTCCATTGGCATTGATCTGAACAACGTGGCGGCCTTCGGCGGCGCGTCCGTCAAGCGCATCCATCGTCCGGTGAACGCCGAGGGCAAGGTGGTCTCCGTAGGCGCTTATACCGTGCCGCTGCTGGAAAAGGCCAGTCAGGAACGGGACAACATCACCCTGCTCACCGACACCACCGCCACCCAGATCCTGACCGATGAAAACGGCGAGGCCTGCGGCATCGCGGCCACCGGCAAATCCGGCAACACAGTCACCGTCAACGCCAAGGCCGTGATCCTGGCCAGCGGCGGTTTCGGCGCCAACCTGGATATGGTGGTCAAGTACGCGCCTCAGCTGGCGGGCTTCATGACCACCAATGCCGCCGGCATCCAGGGCCAGGGCATCGAAATGGCCCAGGCGCTGGGCGCCGCCACCGTGGATATGGAGCAGATCCAGATCCATCCCACCGTGCAGGCCGATACCGCTTCCCTGATCACCGAAGGCCTGCGGGGCGACGGCGCGATCCTGGTGAACGCGGAAGGCAAGCGCTTCATCGACGAAGTGGGCACCCGGGACGTGGTCTCTGCTGCCGAGATCGCCCAGCCCGGCTCCTTCTCCTGGCTGGTGGTGGACCAGAAGATGGTGGATGCTTCCTCCGTCATTCAGGGCTACATCAACCGGGGCTTCATGTACGGCGCGGACAGCTATGAAGCATTGGCCGCGATCCTGGAGATCCCCGCCGACGCTTTTGCCGAAACCATGAACACCTGGAACGGTTATGTGGCTGAAAAGAACGATCCCGAGTTTGGCCGCACCAGCTTTGCCCAGCCCCTGGATACCGCGCCCTTCTATGCGGTGAAGGT
>Ga0326512_10004299_pt1 | contig 10338 bp, 9 predicted proteins | sample 1_2617_0518_D_FD_203652 | JGI IMG/M metagenome (GOLD analysis project Ga0326512, IMG submission 203652) | Bovine rumen microbial communities from UC Davis, California, United States - 1_2617_0518 | ecosystem: Host-associated > Mammals > Digestive system > Stomach > Rumen | place: USA: California...
GCCCAGAACTTCGACGGCGTCAAGTCTTGCAAGAGCATCGACGAATTGTACAGCCTCGTCGACGCGGTGTACATCGCCACCCCCCATCTTGCCCACTACAGCAATATAAAGTCCGCCCTTCAGGCCAAAAAGCATGTCCTGTGCGAAACGCCCATGGTCTTGAACGGGAACGAAGCCAAGGAACTCTACAAGCTGGCGGAATCGCAGGGCGTCATTCTCATGGAGGCCAACAAGACAGCGCATTGCCCCGCGTTCAACCACCTGGTCGTCCTCATAAAGTCTGGCCTTATCGGCGAGGTCGTCGATATCGAAGCCTCCCTTTCCCAGCTGCTAGATAAAAAAGGCAGAGAATTCGACGCCTCCCAAGCTGGAGGAGCCATGTTTGAACAGGGCTCCTACCCGTTATTGCCGATTCTCAAGCTGATGGGCATCCAGTACGAAAGCCTTGAGTTATTCTCCCGATTGGAAAATGACGTAGACATTTACACAAAGGGCGTCTTGCGCTATCCCAAGGCAGTCTGTTCATTCAAGGTAGGGCTCGGAGTCAAGACGGAAGGTGATTTGGTCATTTCCGGCACACAAGGCTATGCCTATGTTCCGGCTCCCTGGTGGAAGACGGATTACTTTGAACTGAGATACGAAGACCAAAACAACAACAAGAAATTCTTCTACAAGTGGGACGGCTTTGGACTGCGATATGAAGTTCAGGAGTTCGTCCGTTGTATTTTCAATCATCGTTTTTCTTCTGCACGCCTGCGACGCCGCGAGAGCATTCAAATGGCGTTCATCATGCAGCAATTTAACGAAAGAGTGAATTTTCACGAAATTTAGAGGTCGTTATGATCAACTTTACAGTAGGTCCGGTACAATCTAGCGATGCAGTACGCGCCATCGGTGCAGAGCAGGTTCCCTATTTCCGCACGGCGGATTTTTCGGAACTGATGTTCGAGAACGAGCGCCTGATCAAGAAATTCGCCAAGGCCACCGACGACTCCAGGGTCGTCTTTATTACGGGTTCGGGTTCCGCCGGTATGGAAACCGCCATCATGAATACCCTGACCCCTGCAGACAAGGCCATCGTCGTCAACGGAGGAAGCTTCGGCCACCGCTTCGTTGAACTTTGCGAACTGCACGAAATCCCCTTTGCCGAAATCAAGCTGGAACCGGGCAAGGCGCTGAAGGCAGAACACCTCGCCGACTACGAAGGCAAGGGATACACCACCTTTATCGTGAACAAGCACGAGACCTCGACTGGCGTACATTACGACATGCAGCTCATCAGCGACTTCTGCAAGAGGAACAACCTCTTCCTGATCGTGGACTGCATCAGCACCTTCCTCGCCGACCCCTTCGACATGGCTGGGCTCGGCGCCGACATCATGATTACTGGCTCCCAGAAGGCCCTTGCCTGCCCGCCGGGCATCTCGGTAATGGCTCTTTCGCCCAAGGCACTTGCCCGCATCGAAAGCGTCAAATGCAAGTGTCAATACCTCGACCTCAAAATCGCATTGAAGAACGCCGAACGCGGACAGACACCTTGGACTCCGGCCGTGAGCATCCTCCGTCAAATCAACGTCCGCCTTAAGGAAATCGATGCGAATGGCGGTGTCGAAGCAGAAATCGCCCGTACAGCATCCCTCGCGAACTATTTCCGCGACCGCCTCAAGGGCCTGCCGTTCGAAATCATTTCCGAATCGCTTTCAAATGCAGTCACGCCGCTTCACCCGACAACGGCGTCCGCTTACGATATTTTCCTCAAGATCAAGGATGAATACGGGATGTGGATTTGCCCGAACGGCGGAGACATGAAGGACTCCGTATTCCGCGTAGGCCACATCGGGGCGCTCACAACGGCAGACTACGATAAACTTATAACAGCTTTCAAGGATTTGCAGACCAAGGGTTTCATTTAAAGGCCTTTCCAATGAGTGGCATCGTAACTAAATTCATTCCTAAACCGGCAAAAAAATCGCTAAAAAGTTTATATGCGATTATTTTTAGGAACAAAACTAGAATCAAAGAACAGAACAAAGAGATTAGGGCATTAAAATATCAGCTGGAGTACCTCAAACGTCATTTTGACATTACACAGATGAAGCCGGCCACCGGTTACCTGCGCGAATTCCAACTTAAGGAACTGGACTTTGCACAGCATATTTTAAGCCTTCTTAAGCCATATGGCATAACGCCATTTCTAGATGGCGGGGCCCTTCTCGGAGCGTGCAGGCATGGGGGATTCGTCCCCTGGGATGACGATATCGACTTGAGCGTCACACGAGATCAATTCAATATGCTCACCGACATCGCCCAAAAAGATTTTGTATGGATTGACTCCACAAAAAAAAATTGTTTCTCTGCTAAATTCTATGACATGGCCATTCGGGAAAATCCAGGCAAATACGTTTTCATCCTGACCCCATTCTGCCTTCACCTTTTCCAGGGAACCAGCCTTAGGGATTCAATGAATTTGGAGTTCTTCCCTAACGACTACGTCAGAGAAGATGTCACTGAAGAACAGTACGCCATCTACCGCGATAAAATCTGCAATTTTGTACACCGCAATTATAATTGGAAAGACAGGTTCGACTTTTACAAGAAAGAACTGAAAACGAACAACATCTATTCTCAAGAACCCACCTCCCGTATTACACCGGGGATTGGAAATTGGGACCTCACCGAATTCAAATTCCGTGGATTTAGAGCCACCAAAGATCTGTTCCCGTTGAAACCCATTGCTTTCGAAAAGACAAGCCTTCCAGCTCCAAATAATCCTCAGGCCATATTAGAGGCCTCATATGGAAAGAACTGGATGCAATTCCCTAGCGATGTCGGCACGCCCCATACCCTAGAAGAGCAAAACATCTATTTCAAATCCATCGGCGACCCTATAGATTATAGCGAAATTTAATTGAGGCTTATAAACATGAGAGAACTAACTCTAAAGGAGCAGCAGGCGTTCGCCCTCGACATCCTAAAGGATGTTCACCAGTTTTGCGACAAGGAGAATATTCGCTATTCGCTGGCCTATGGGACTCTCATTGGAGCTTTGCGTCACCAGGGGTTTATCCCCTGGGACAACGATATCGACATTTGCATGCCGAGACCCGATTATGAACGTTTCTTAAAGACGTATAAGTCCAATCAGTTTGAGCTCGCCTTCTTCGGCAAGGGATGTAAATACGACAGCCTGATTGCCTACGCACGCGTATTTGACAACAAAAAGACTGTTGCAAAGAACGGGCACTGGATTGCGCAGCCCGCAGGTATTTGGATCGATGTTTTTCCGCTCGATGGCGTTCCGGACGATTTTGACGAATTCAAAACGCTATACAATAATTTGCACGACGACTGGGAAAAAATCATTGCCAAAAAGATTCAATTCCGGCGTATTTCTCATTGCTCTGGAATCAAGGAAGCGCTCAAGCTCCTTTACCATAAAATCCGCAAAAGGAACGGCCTAGGAGGCCATAAGATGCAAAAGGCATACAACGAAAAAATCGCCCGCATTCCTTTTGAAACGGCCCATTTTTACTCTCAGCTTGCCGTGATGGACAACGGCCCCGTAGAGCACCTTCCTGTAGATTCTTATAAAGATCGAATCCTTTTGGATTTTGCCGGAGCGAAATTTTACGCAATAAAAGATTATGACCCCGCTTTGCGGGCTGTTTATGGCGACTACATGCAACTCCCCCCTGAAGAGGATCGGGTTCCCCATCAATCATTCATAAAATTCTACTGGAAAGATGGCGTCAATTAAGCAGCAGACTCTCAGCAGTTCCAAATGGAACTTTATAGAACGGATTTCCTCTCAGGGAATTCAGTTCTTGCTGGGAATCATCATGGCTCGATTGCTGTTACCATCCGATTATGGAACCATCGGCCTGCTCGCCATTTTCTTTGAGATATCTCAAACGTTCATTGACAGCGGATTTAACTCCGCGTTAATCAGAACTAAAGACCCTACGCAAAAAGATTATAGTACCGTTTTTTACTTTAATCTACTCATATCCGTAGTCGTCTACGCCATTCTTTTTTTCCTAGCCCCATCAATAGCAGACTTCTTCAAGATTCCCATACTTTGCCCCATTCTAAGGGTACAAGCCGTTACACTCATTATCAATGCAGTCATGGCGGTTCAAGTATCCATGCTGAACATCCAATTGGATTTCAAATCCCTTGCAAAGCGCAAAGTTGCCGCCACCCTCATTTCTGGAATTTGCGGCGTCGCACTCGCCTATGCAGGATTTGGAATATGGTCGCTTGTCCATCAACAAATTATTGCCGCAGGCGTCAACCTGATTTTCATCTGTTATGTCTGTAGGTGGATTCCCAAAGCCAGCTTCAGCACCGAATCCTTTAAAAGACTCGGTGCATTTGGCAGCAGGCTACTCGCAGCGGGTCTTTTGCATACCCTCTACAAGAATTTCACGACATTCGCCATCGGTAAATTTTACTCTGCGCAAGATCTAGGCTATTACTCCCGCGGAACAAGTATCGCAGACTTGCCGGGGAGCACCATCAACGGCGTTTTGCAAACGGTCACTTATCCCATCCTCGCCAAGCTTCAAGACGACGACAATCAGCTGGTTCTTATATATCGCAAATATATTCGAATCACTTCTCTTGGCATCTTCATCATTTCCGGCATACTCTGCGCATTGGCAAAGCCTGTCATACTTCTTATCCTGACGGACAAATGGGCGGAATCCATCATCTACCTTCATATTTTCGCATTCTCCTATATGTTCGACCATTTAAGCACCATCAACCTGAACTTACTCAAGGTTAAAGGTCGATCAGACTTATTTTTAAAACTGGAAGTTTTAAAGAAAACCATCTCCATCAGCCTCATTCTACTGGCCATTCCACACGGCATCCTCGCCATCTGCCTAGCCAAGTTCCTTTATAACCAAATCGCCGTCTTTATCAACACCTATTATACCGGCAAGCTGTTCAACCTTGGCTACCTCCAGCAAGTCAAGGATTTCGCCCCGTACCTTATCCGCTGCATACTCGCCTGCACCCCCGTTTACTTCATGACCTACTTGCAACTGCCCCATATTGTAACTATCATTGTTGGAAGTAGCGTGGCGTTATTCCTCTACTGGCTCATGCTGCGAAAGAATCCGGACATGCAGGAACTGGTAGAGTTGTTTAAAGAAAAATTCAAGAAGAAAACATGAAAGCAATAGACAAATTCAAGTTGAGAATCAAGCGGTTCATCAATCAGAGGACGAAAAAGAATCCCAAGGCGGTATTCTTCTATCCTCACGAAAACTGCCGTCTTGATGGCTACGATATTCTCAACGGGGAATCCGACAATGTCCTTTGTCTATTCAACGACATGGTCCGCGATCCTAAATTCGACAATTACGAATTCTATCTGCTTTATTACCATGACGAACGCCTGCAATCCTATAAAGATTATTGCAAGGATTTTCACCCTGAACGAATCCATTACGTAAGGTTCAAGGACGGAAAGGGAACGCGCAAGGCCATTGCCAAATGCTACACAGTCTTCACGGATTCGGATTACACACGCTTGCCATACAAGGTTCCGACACAAAGGACGATTTGCTTGAATTACTTCGGCGGGCTTATCAAAAATGAATTTCACCGCTGGACGAATCACGGCGGATTCGAGAAGATGCTCCGGGAACAAAGGGATATGTACAACATGTACGACTATCACCTTTCCCTATCCGACATCAGTTCCAAATTCATCGCCCTCGACAACTGCCATTATTACCCCCATTTCATTTCGCTGGGTTTCCCACGTAACGACGTCCTTTTCAAGGATCATTCCGCATTGCGCAATGATATTGAAAAACTGGTCGGATTCAAGATAAAGAACCTGATTACCTACGTTCCGACGCATCGCGATTACGAAAATCCCGCCCGCGAATTTTACAATGCCGAAAAAGCTACCACGCGGTCCATCTGGGGCAACGTCACCGAAGATGAACTCGCCGACCTTGAAAAGACCCTTGCCGAAACAGGCACGTTGATTATCGCCAAGGTACACCCTATTCAGCAAGCCCAGACCAACGTCGTAAAAACAGAGGGGACGCAACACATCCTTTTCTATAAGGATCTAGTCGAAAAAATCAAGACCAGCCTCAACCCGCTCCTCTCCATTTCGGACAGTATCATTACAGACTACACGACAACCGTGTACGACTTTTTGTACATGGACCGCCCCATCATCTATTACTTCTACGACATCGAGCGCTACCGCGAAACGAGAGGCTTCTTTATCGAGCCCATAGAATCCATTTGCGCCGGGCACCTGACCTACAATTTGAACCAGATGCAACAAGCCATTCGAGACCTTGCCGAAGGGAAGGATCCCGAAAAACAAAAAAGGGCTTTCTTGCGGCAGCTATTCATTAAATACGACGACGACGGTGCGACACAACGCATCAAGGATTTCTTCTTCCCCTAGAAGCCATGATTGCCTTTTTAATCGGCATAGCCCTCCTTTGTTTGTGGAAAATCAAGTTTTCTAAAGAAACTTTTTTTGAAGATTTTCTACACCGTGAGCAGTGCGATTCCATAAAAGGCATTTTCATCCTCTTCGTTTTTATCCGGCATGTCCTGCAATACATCATGGGCAGCGGCTACGTATTTGAGACCTTGCCAGACCAGGTCTTTTTAAAAATTGATCGCGAACTAGACCAGCTTATAGTCGTCATGTTCCTCTTCTACTCCGGATACGGCGTCATGGAATCGATTCTCAAAAAGAAATTCGATTATGTAAGGAACATGCCTCTTCGGCGCATTTTGCCCACCCTCATGAACTTCGACGTTGCCGTTATCGCCTTCTTTATCTTGAACCTGTTCATAGGCAGGGAAATGTCCGTTTCCGACATCTTACTTTCCCTTACCGGGTGGGAAAGCCTCGGCAACAGCAACTGGTATATCTTTATAATCCTGTTATGCTACGCCATCGTCTGGCTATCCTTTTTTGCCACATCGAAAGTTCAAAGTCTGCGACCACAACGAGCGCTGGCCTTCACAACTTTTCTGTTCCTGGCCGCCCTCGCCATACTCGCCCTCACCAAAAAGGAATGGTGGTACAACACCATCCTGACCTTTAACGCCGGGCTGTTCTTTTCTTATTTCAAGGAAAAGATTATCCCCGTTCTCAAGAACAGGTATTGGGTGTTTTTCCCCTTATCCATCATCTTATTTGCGGCCCTGCACCGGATGAACAACCACATTCCCGCGCTCCTGTTCAACATAGAAGGCATCGTTTTTGCCCTGTGCACCGTCCTATTCACGATGAAGGTAAAAATCAACAATCCGGCATTGCTTTGGCTCGGAGCGCACCTGTTCCCACTGTACATATACCAGCGATTAGCCATGATTGCCATATTCAACATAGACAATGGGACCTTCGTCAAAAACTATCCCCTGCCCTATATGCTCATTTGCTGCGCCATCATGGTCCTGATTGCAATCCCTTACCGTTTCATTCGCATTTCGTTCAACAAATAAGGCGTCCCTATCCCATTTTGCTATATTTGCCACCAAAGAGGCGTCATGACTATATCAATCCCATCATAACGGGATTGAAGTTCAATGAAGAAGACCTGTTCAACTCGTAATTCCAGGAGTCCAGAAATGTTCAAAACTATCGCCATCGGCTGTGACCACGCCGCTGTAGAATACAAAGACAAGCTCAAGGCCTACCTCGAAGGTCAGGGCTATACCGTACTCAACATGGGGACCGACACGACCGACTCCTGCGACTATCCGATTTACGCCAACAAGGTGTGCGACAAAGTCCTGGCCAAGGAAGCCGACTGCGGCATCCTCATCTGTGGCACGGGCATCGGAATGAGCATGGCCGCCAACAAGAGGAAGGGCATCCGCGCCGCCGTCTGTGGCGACCTCAAGTCGAGCGAATTTACGCGCCTCCACAACGACGCGAACGTGCTCTGCATGGGCGCCCGCATCATCTCTTACGAACTTTGCGAACAAATCGCAAAGAAATTCCTCGAAACGGACTTCATGGGCGGCAAGCACAAAGTCCGCATTGACATGTTCGAATAAATCCGCTTACAGCAGGAACCACTTTACAAAACGCGCCAGCGTTTTGGGGGACCTGTCGAACTTCAGTGAGAAAAGGGCCAACCGCATCCGCGTAGAAAAGGCCTTGACCGTCTTGGCATTCAGCTGGATATCCCTCGCTATGCGAGCGCGGGAAGATTTGTATTGCGTTAAGAAATCGGGATGTTTCTTCAATATAAGGCGCCAAGCAGCCATAATTGACGACACATTTGCAGAAATGGAATCTTTCTGCAACAGATAATCCACAAGAGGTTCTTCCATACAATAAATGGAAAAGCTCTTTTGCGCACGCACCAGCATCTCGAATTCTTGGAAACGAGGCATTTCGGAATCGAAGCGTTCCTGCTTGAACACTTCGCTCTTGCCGACCAAAGTCTGCGTCCCTATGGACATCGGCACTTCATCTTTCGGCAAGAACCCTTCATGAAAGTAGTCCGAAACCAGCCCCACCTTTTCTCCACCGACCATCCTGTTCATCCGGCAGAAAACAACGTCGGCACCCGTATTCTGGAGCGTCGCCAGCTGCTTTTCAAGCTTATCCTGATGCCAGATGTCATCGCTGTCCTGAAACGCGATATAGGCGCCCCGGGCATGCGCAATGCCGTTATTCCGTGCCGCACAGGCGCCCGCATTTTCTTGACGCACATAAACAATCCGGCTATCGCTAAAACGCCCTACAACCTCGGCAGTATTGTCAGACGAACCGTCATCGACAATGATGAGTTCAATATCCTTGTAAGTTTGGCCAAGAATGCTTTCAATGGCCCTAGGCAAGATATGCGCCCTGTTATAGGACGGAAGAACAACCGAAATCATTCCACCTCCACATTATAGCGGTCACAGATTGCACGATACATATTTTCGCTATAGCACGTCCCTGTAATTGACGGATCTTCGAACAAGTCGTTCAGCAGATTCGTCGGCGTCATGTCCCCCGACTCCATCAATCCGACAAGTTCGTCCACAGACTTCGCACGTTCCTTTACAACGCGGCCGTACGCATCGTTCAACGAGGAATACGACAGGTAATCTTCTTCGTCAGGCACAAAGAACACGACGGGACGCTTTAACAGGGCGTAATCGACGCAGCAACTGGAATAATCTGTCACGAGGCAGTCGGCGGCCATAAGCAAATGCTGGACCGATTTCACATTTTTGTCACCAAGGACACGGAAATGCAGATTGGAGGAATCCATCTTGAACGAAGTCAGCGGATGAAGTTTCACCAGGAAAAGGATGTTATGCGTTTCCAAAAAGTCGTTGAACTTTTTGCTTGCCGCCAATTCATCAAGGATATCCTTGACCATATCACGACGGGTGTTCGGACTTACGCGATACGTAGGCATGTAAAGGACGACCTTTGAAAAAACGTCGACATCAACATCCGACAGCAAATCCCTTTTCTGTATTCCCGAAAAAAACAAATCGTTACGCGGTTGTCCCGTAATGACGATGGAATCGCGTTTGACACCGAACTGTTCCATAGAACGTTCCGCGGTATATTCCGACGTCGCCAGGGAAAGGTCCCTATAGACCCAGTTGAAAAAGCGATCTACCATCTTTTTCAACAGGAGCTTTTTGCCATGATAGTTTTCATTGTAGATTTTCTTGAATCCACCTACGCCATGCCATAGCGAAACGACCTTGGCCCCACCCACTAAAGGGATTCTTCCAAAATCTTCAAGTCCATTCGTCATGATGGCAACGCCGCAACGTAGCGCCACGGCAATCCCCCGGAAAGAGGTACTGAGGTATACTTCGTAGCCGAGAGCGCGGACCTGTTTTACAACCGCAGGATTACGCGAAAGCCAAACACAGCGAACCCCCGGATGGTTCTTGTTCACATATTCAAAAAGGAACTTCGCATTGTCATCGTACTTGCTTCCCATCCAGCAGCCAAAAACCCAAATCTTCTTGTTCCGAAAAGGGAGCAGCTTTAAAAGGTGGAAGATAATCCCCACCAAGGGAAGCGAGAACTTGCGCCATTCAAAAATTTTAGACAGGCTCTTCATATCGCGACAAATCAACGGCCTAATTTTACCCGTCCGACACGCTTGTTATTCTTTATCTTGGAGGCACGCCTAGAAATCAAGACGACCATCCACATCGGGAGCAACAGGTAAATCCATTTTTTGGCAAAACCAAAAGAGAGGATATCCCTGCGGCAGAATTTTTTCCAGAAATAAGAACCCACCACTTTTTCAAGGACCGGATTTTCGGATCCGGCATCGCGCCAGCTTCCCAATCCATTATGCACGCAGA
>Ga0326512_10004300_pt1 | contig 10337 bp, 24 predicted proteins | sample 1_2617_0518_D_FD_203652 | JGI IMG/M metagenome (GOLD analysis project Ga0326512, IMG submission 203652) | Bovine rumen microbial communities from UC Davis, California, United States - 1_2617_0518 | ecosystem: Host-associated > Mammals > Digestive system > Stomach > Rumen | place: USA...
TTATAGCCATAATCCTTTTCGCCATCTTTTTTATTCTTGTAAATAACACGTTTGGCAAGTCCATAGTTGTACTCATCAACAGTAACCCACCAACCATCAATCAGTTCAATCTCCCCCATCCGATCCTCCTCTAAAACAGTCAACCATTAAAGCCACGAGATACATCCCACCGAAGAAGACTACTACTGTGAATGCAACGAGCCCGATAATATCATGAGTATTTGCACCAATCAGCGTCTCCGCAATCCATCTCATCATCTATCTCCTTTCTGAGCATATGTTTCATTAGCCGCCGAAAATCTCGCCGCGTTTTATGCTTCCAATAGTGCCAAGCTTTGCGATTGTTTTGCACCCAGCAGGCGAAATGACGGTCAAATTTATCTTCGAATGTCTCTTTCTTGTGGATATTGTTTTTCATCTCAATACCTCCGAACGCAATCGGCAGGATTCGAACCTGCGGACGGCTTCCCGTCAACGGTTTTCAAGACCGCCTCCATAAGCCACTCGGACACGACTGCAAACTGCCCCTGTTGGATTCGAACCAGCGCATACAGCAGTCAAAGTGCTGTGCCTTACCGCTTGGCGAAGGGGCAATCGGGGTGACAAGATTCGAACTTGCGGCCTCCTGGTCCCAAACCAGGCGCTCTAGCCAAACTGAGCCACACCCCGTAGCGTCCACAGATCACCATTAATGGACACCCGAACCTCTATGTGACATGGTCGGTGCTGCGGACAGATTGACCTACTCACCGGTTTTCAGTCAATCTTTGTTTCTGAGATTCCTTTTTGCGAGTATCCTCGCTGTCACAACTCCATTAGACTCCGCAAAGTCTGGAGGCCTCATATGCGGCCAACAGGACTTGAACCTGCATGGGGAACCCCAACGGGACCTAAACCCGCCGCGTCTTCCTGTTTCGCCATAGCCGCGTATTGCACACAGCAGAACCACTCTCTCGAAAGAAAAACACTTTCCTATTTAGGACATCTGCCACCCTCTTGATATGTGCAATATTTATATGATACAATGACACTGCGATTCTTATGAGATGTCTAAATGCGATATCTATTGGCAAAAAGTTGACAACTGGCTTTAAGCCAATAAAATATTAGTGGCTTTATAGTCACGTGCATAAGAGATCGTAGTGGGGCGGGTTTATCTCGTCCGTTTTATTTTTATTCCGTCCCTTTGTCATTGCGTGCGGATAGAGAGGATCGAACTCTCATGGATAAATCCAAGGGATTTTAAGTCCCTCGCGTCTTCCTATTGCGCCATATCCGCAAAAATCATGGCAGAACTATACTTTATAAAGCATGTTCACTTACTGGCTACTTTCAGACTTTTAAAATTGATGCTACAATCACCGTATACTGTCCAGGTAAAATGTCATCTCTAACGCCAACCTTTCAATGAATGAAAAAACAGACGAAAACATTCTGATATAGTACAGATACCCATTGTATCTGGACACTGCTTTTATTTGTCGACGTTGGGGGCAGAACAGCTTTGGCATATATTAATTATCTGATACTCCAAACTTTCAGCCGCCATGAATGTAGCAGAGTATTGCGAACTTGCCCTCTGCAATGGCGCCTCATTTAATTTCTCGCTGACATATAGCCGCGATACGGCGCGATGACATAACCGCGCAGTGTCCTTGTCGGACAAGCCGCATGTTGGATTCGAACCAACAACCTATTGCTTACAAGGCAATTGCGCTACCATTGCGCCAATACGGCTAATATCCATAGAGCGATTCGAACACTCCCCTCCTGCCAAAAGGCAGGCAATGCTATCCACTACACCATAGGGATTACCAGTTACACATGTGCCTTCATCATTTCGGACAGCTTGCGCAATAACCATTCTACTCTGACGAATCGGAACGGTAGGGCTCGAACCCACAACTCATCCTTGGCTTTCTCGGCTCCTCAGTGTTCTACCATTGAACTACGTTCCGAAAATGGGATAGCTTCATGTGCATATAGTCTTCCATAGGTTCAACTCTCGGTATGCACCTATCCCATATTGTGCGGGTAAGGATTTGCACCTTACATAGAAGATTCTGAACTTACGTTGGGACTCCATTGCATACTACCCACTCGTGTCTTCCTTCAATCCATCGACTACTTTCAGTCTGACTGCAATTCGATTTCTGATTTCATCGCTGTACCAGTTACCCAATACAGTAAGCGTCTACCTATTCTCGCCACCACACAACGTAGTCTTTCCCACTGTCAGACAAAATCCTCCTATCCTTGCTACAGGATAGAATCGGAACGACAAGATTTGCACTTGTGCCTCCGGTGGTATGGGCGAACCATTGCCCCCAGTGTCTTAGTCTGCTTGACCACGTTCCGACAAAATGTCATGACGGGACTCGAACCCGTGACCCTCGGCTGAAGCGCCGCCACTCTACCGACTGAGTTACATGACTCTCTACCACTAATACATTCACCAAGCTGTCTATGGCTGATCAGGCCACCCACAACCACCTCACGATTGTTAAAGCAATCCCTTGCTTGGCTATCTTACAAGCGGTATCAGACCCTGATTGACATGTACTACAAGATCTGAGTTGGGACACCGGGAGTCGAACCCAGGTCAGTGGCTTATAAGGCCACCGCACTAACCATTGTGCTATGTCCCATTAGTAGTGATCGGACTGCGCTCCTCACACTACTGTTGCGATTCCATTTTTTTACGTCAGCCTTGGCCGGATAAGCAGTACTGATGTGGCACAATCGCAACAAAGCCCTGAGGGTGAGTAAGTGGCAAGAAGGCACAAGCGGATAATTTGTGCAAATAAAACTCACCCAAGTTGGGACTACGGGAATCGAACCCGTGTCTCTGAGCCTCCTTTGCGACACACTTGTCTCGACTCTGCGACTTTCCCATTTCGTCCAAGCCCCTATAAGTGGAGGCGGTCAAGGGTAGGCCTCCACTGTTGCGATTCTTTCGCGCCTTGCATCGCGTGGGTACTACCGCAACTAAACCATTTGATTGCGACAATCTTTAACGTCTTGTCGAGACGATTACAAAACGATTACGAATGACAGAGGCGTCCTTTCGTAATATTTCGCCCACATGGCTGCGCCGTGGTTCACCACCAGTCTTCACATTCAAACTACTAACCATTTCTCAGCGATTTTAGTAAGCAGTTTTCAATAGTAAGTAATTACTAAGCAATGATAAAATATACTTAATAATCATTAACAAATACTCAGTCAGCAATAAGCATTAATCAGTCCCCATACAAATGTTCGTCAACGCTTCATCGTGTGCGCTGCACCCCAATTGGATTTTCATCTCTTTATAATAACTCATGTGCTTTGAGTTCTGTATTTGGAGCCGCCATTTATTTTTGTTAACTCAGTCCCAAGCGGCGCGGTAACTGGGGAATGTGGTTCGTGGTTTGCGCCATGAAGGCGATTTATTATTTACACATCAAACTCGATCACTGTAGTGGCGTTGGAGATCTGGATAGCAGAATCAACTGCTGACTCAAATTCATAGATCTCCTTCTCCATCCTCTGGATCCTATCCCAGAGTTTATTGGGATCGATCAGAACCCAGGAGTTCTGCTCCTTGAACTTTTTGATCACCTCGTCAACATCCTTGGCATCAACCTTTTCTTTTGAGCCATAGATCGATGCCACGAACTGCTCTGCCCGTTTGTCAAGTTCAGCGCCATTGTGCCTATCAACGGTATCCTGCGCGGCAATGTACTGCTCACGCATCTCATTAAGCAGAGACTTCTGCGTGTTGATGCCGTACTTCCACATGTAAATTGCTTCGGCAACCGTCATCTTTACACCGGCAACACTGATTACCGTTGCAGCATTTGATCTGCTGATCGCAGCCTTGATGGCGTTGGTCTCCTTAATGATGTCTGTAATTTTGTCAAGTGAACTGATCAATGTTTTCTTGTACTCTTCAATTGAAACGCCATTGATCTTATCAGCACTCTTCTTGGCAACGTTGATGAAGTTGTCATTCATCAACTTGTTGATGCGGCTGTCCGCAGTCTTGATCTTGCTGAGTCCTTCGTGTACTGTCATCTTCCTTGTTTCCATGGCTGATCTCCTATTCAATAATCAATTGCCTCGCTACAAAGGATATTATACATATTTGTGTCATGTGTGTCAAGTATTTTTGTCGTGTCTTTTTTATTCTCCTACAATATCAAACGTATCGCCAATCTCCTTCAGACTGTCAGCCATCCTGTATGCCAAACTCTTCCACCATTCAACACTCCGGCCCTGCCCTACATCTTCCCGTTCATCTTCGGTTAAATCTGAGAAGCATATGTTCTGCCACTCACCGTCACGTTTGATCCTAAAGTACACTCCGTCAAGATTTCTATTCATACTTATCTCCAATCATCATATACCGTCCTATACGGCCTGTCGGCCTGCACAAACTCAAACAGTTTGCCATTATCCAAAACACAATTTAACGTAAGCGTTATCTGACAGCTTATATTCTTTGTCACTGTCTCTACTTCGCGCCCGAAAAAATCGGTAAAATCTACGCTCTCAGTATAGACATTTATACTGGTCTCTGGTGACGCCATAACTTTAGCACAGAATATGCCTTGATCAGTCTTAATCCTGACATATGACGCCTTTCCATCAAGATTGATATCGGCAAAATCATATTATTGCTCCTTAAAAGATATCCTGGCATTCTCGATGCTGTTGAGGATATGTTGTTCCTGCTGCGCCTGTCCTACGAGTCTGGCAGACTTGTTATCAAGACGCCTTAACTGACTGTTGGCATAGCCGCCAAAAGAGTACGCCGCTCTCTGGCTCAAAAACATATGAGAGTTTTCAATCAGTTGACGCCCAACATCTGTCAGCCTGATATAATGTTCGGCCTTGCAACCAAGCATCTCAATCGTGTTGGGGTTACAGTTGGACAGCAGTTGCACAATCTTTTTAAGGGAGTACACCGTAGTGTCGGTCGGCTCGTTGATCACCTGATCAAAATAGTTGCCAGTAAGGATTTCCTGCTTGCTATTAGTGGCAATGCCGCGCACATCTACGTCACTACTCTCTGTATTTGTACCATAAGCGTAACTGCCGCCAAGGGTCAGAAGGATAACATTGTCTCCCAGATGTTTGTCTGTCCGTAGGAAGTCATACTCGCTTGAGTTCACAAGGTTATAAATATCTGTAATGTTCATCTAATACCTCCTATACTCCACTTCCTCGCCATCTTCCATCTCGACCACAATGTACTTTGGATATCCGCTCTGATCGCTCTTGAACGATGCATACGCTGCATCGACTATCTTTACCGGTTTGCTGTGGTTTTCTTCGCACTCCTGGCATCTAGCTTTATCCTTGTATGCCGTCCCGCAAAACTCGCAAGTATATAACTTAGTCTCCTTCATGCTTTACCTTTCTAATAAATACAATACCACCACGATTCTTATTTTGAGGATCGTCGATGTCGGCATTCATATTAATGCTTACTATTTTCAAAAATGTCCCTTCGCAAGCAAGATAAAAGTCCATCTCCGCATCCATATCCAGATTCTCGATGCACTCCTGAATAAACTCACGTACCTTCATACCACTTACACTCCTTCTTCGGACTGAAGTCTTCTCTGCGTCCTCGCCATTCAGACGGCTCCCTACCCCTCGTACTCGTTTTGGGCCTCACACACTTCTCCAACAGTCCCAGCGCCGTCTCAGTGGCTTTATAATACTTACAGGTATAACACTTATACTTAGCCTTTAACTCAGCCTCCTGACGCGCCACAGTGTCACTGAACGACCTCTCAAGCATAGCCTTTGTCCAGTCACTGACTTTGAGTAGTTGCCATATTGGAAATCCTGCCAGTATATCATCAGTGATGTGCTGATAGATGACGTCTCTATCTGCGCCAATCCCCCACATGTCCATCAGGTTAAACTTGTCACTGTTGATATAGTCGGCGACCGCTTCAACATCAACCTCGCAGTCGCCGATCTCGGTCTGGCCCCAGAGCTGCACAATATCTATCAGTGCTTGGAAGTAAATCAGTTTACGAACTTCAAGATCTCGCTGTATCATCGCAATCACCTACTGATATATATACCCAATGGACTATCGGACAGTTATCTGGCCTTGGCACAGCGTTCCAGTCTGGACGGAGATCTTTAACTGCACATGATACTACAGTGTCCTTAGTTATTCTGCACCCAATATCGGCATACAATTCTTCTCCGGTATCCATGTCGTATACCAATCCTTCACCACTACATGGACATTCACAGCAATAGTCTGGCAACTCTTCAAGAGGAATGTAGTATTCACTCATCACTCAAGCAGCTCCTCTCCACGCCGGCATACTCTCTCAAATACTCGATCATCTCATCCTCCTCTGGGAAGAACAGGTCGCGTTTCTTCTCGCTCATCAGCCAACCGAAAAAGTTGGAACAAAGTTGGCCATAACGGAGATCACAAAAATATTTCTTGTGTATCTCCTTCATCTCATCATAAAACTTATCAAGCCGATTTGGATCTCTCATAACTCCTCAAACTCCTTATTCAGATTATCAATTTTTGTTTCCAGTCTGCCCTTCATCATGGTAAGCATCGCCCTCATCTCGGCCTCATTAGGGCGGATCCTTGTATTGCAAAGTTCGCCTTGGGGTATCCTAAGACCATACCATGTAGGCTGATTAATTTTTTCAAACCACGTATTCACAGTATCGAGTTCAGCCTTAGCCTGATCAAGCAGAACCGATATCTCTTTACCTCTCTCAAGCTGTTTCTTAGTCATCTCAATCTCCTGTCCTATATCCGCAGACATATCCCATAAAAAACGCAACCGCCGTCCAGACGAGTGCCACTACAATATCAGTCATCGCCGCCATCCTCCATATCTATATATCTCATATTGGTATAATTCAGAATCTGGTTCCTGAGATTGTCATTCTCATGTTGAAGTATGTCATTCGCCTGGATTAAGTCAGTCACCAACTTCGCCAGATTATTCTCAGCGTCGGCGTATCTCTTCCTATAATAAGATTCCAGGTCGATCATCCCAAATCTCCTCTGCCGCCAAACAGCGCAGCCACGAAGAACCCCAACAAACCGCCTGCCATAAAAGCCGCAAAGATCATCATCTCACGCCTCCTGATATCCATGCATCAATCATCAACGCCGCAAACGCGGTTGCCATGATGGCAACACCGCTAACTATCAACTCTCCCATTAATACTCCAATTCTATCCTGACCGGCAGGATCTCATACTCGTCAGGCTCATCATACTTGTCGAGATCAGCCTGACAATCCCAACGCGATTTATATAGGTAAGCGTCCTCAAAATCGTCAACCATCGATCCGGCGCAGTTACCCTCAAACTGTATAGGCCGTGTCTTGGTAGCAATAACATAAGCTTCACATGACACCTTCATTTTTTTCTCCTTATGATATAATCATTATTGTTTACTGGAACAAACGCTCTGGCAGTATTTGAATACTTCATGAGCTGCCCGCGCCGGATCGCCCAACAGCCCTTCTCTTTCTCGCCAGTGAATTTGTTAAAAACCTTAAACATGGCTATCTCCTCTCAACTCTGAACAGCATATGGTCATCTTCGGTCTCCGTAATAATCTTGTAGTCCTTAGAGGAGTACTGTTTGCCGATTTCGATGGCGTCTAATTCACGGAATGCAGATTCGATTGACGTCCCAGTCTTTATATTTTGAATATCAAGGCCGTCTGAGATAACCGACTTAACACATATCCACATGTCGCCCATATCCCAATGATCAGGGATATCAAATGCTAAAGTCTTCATTCTTCGCCCTCCTCTGCATCAATGTTGTACTCCTCATGCTCCTCAAGCCAGTTAATAAACTCATCCCGGCTGACAACAAACGCCACATCATCAAGAATCTGGCTCCAGATTATACAAGAGTCAATCACTTCAGGCTCCTCGGCTGCAAATTTCTTGGCCGTTGCCGGACTGCAAACCATAACGGCAATTTCGTCATCTCTCATTCTTCATCCTCCTCACAGTAACGGCGTCCACATCAGTTCGCATTTCTTCTTGCCGCACCGGCTACATACTTTCACGACTCTGATGATAGATCTGTTATTCTCGTTTCTAACAAATTCGAAAGGCTGACTTTCGTATTTGTGACAACCTATAAAACATAACAATTTTCCGATCATCCTATACTTACGATCCTTTCTCTTACCTCACGTAAAATACATATTCACTCGATGTTTAGCGCAGTATCGAAACATATCCTTCCACCGTTCCAACATATTGTATGGTTTCATGTCGCCGTAGTTGTGTGCGTAAAAATCAGGGATCTCCAGATCCTTAATTGCGTTATAAATTCTTCGGCATTCCTGCGGAGTGAATTTTCCGTAACAATCCGGGTGCCATATCCACAATTCAAGGTCATCGTTTTGATGTTTCGCCCACTCTATTTCATCAGATTCAGTAAACGGTTTGCCTGTATACAATGACCTCTGAAAAATTTCGTGGCATTGAATACCGTATGCTTCTTTTATCAGTCGCATAATGAAATTGCCATATGTGATATACCCACAGTCATACGCACCTTCATACCCCTTAATCCTAACTGTCAGTCCCATTGCTATTCCTCTTCATGATCAATCTTCTGACCGCATTTCTCGCAATAATACTTCCATTCAACGTCAGCACCACATGTTGGGCAAGTAAGATCCTCGTCATCGCACAAAATAGGTTTCATCGGTATCTGCTTTTTCAGGGCATCTATCGCCATGTTTACAGCGGTCTCCCATTCGGTTTTCCCGTTTGGATAATCTGGATTGCAATGCCGTATGATATAATTAATCGCTTCCTCTGCCGTCATTGCCGAACCACCTTTCGTAGAATGCTTTGACACTCTGTTTGTACTTCTGGCAGTATTCCTCCTTGAATAGCTTGTCAATCATATCCAGTGCAGCGTCAACATCATGATCGATAAACATCTTGTCGAATAACGGCTTAAAGATATTGATATCCTCGTATAAGCAGAAGTACTCGCCGTTATAAAGAAACGGAGACGTGTATCCGATCTCATCGAATAATCTTAGCCATGACGATAATGTCAACCTGCCATACCGCCTTTTGATATACTCTTTGCTTGTATAGTGTTCTGCAAGTCTCTTCTCGATCCTGTCAAGGATCTCAAAAATATCGTCCCTAGCCTTGCCGATATATTTAAGTTGATCATCTCTCCACCATGCTGATGCGCCGCCGGTCTGAAGATCCCTGATCTCATACTCACCAGACACTTTTGATATGACATATAATCTACCAATGTCATCCCGTGACTCGTTACATCTGCCATACCAGTATGTATCAACTTTCTTAACAATATCGCCTACTTGCATAACAACCCCAACTTTTCAAACAAACTGCAACACACTTCGTCTTCCTCAGCAATCTCGGACAGGCCAAGGCAGTAGTAGTTCTGGAAAACACTGCTGATCTTCCAGATCTCATGCCCATCAAGTTTGTTTTTGATAGTATCAACAGCCATATCAATAGCATCTTTTGTCATATCGTCAACAAACTGCTTCTGTGTTTTTAAACACTCAATAGCCAATTCTGTTGTCATACATTTATCCTTTCTGTCACCATCTTCGGAAACGTATATCCTGTAACGTCCATCGTTGCTCCGCAAAACGTGCACTTATGCGGATAGATGAGGGGATAAGCAGGATACGCGACTCCGGTCGGCCTATAGTAGCCGCGTCCGCAGATGTCACACTTTGCATCCTCTTCATATATCCTGACCTCATATCTCTCAATCGCCATTGATCATCCTCACGATATCGGAATATCTGTCCTTAACACTGTAACTGTGCTTATTATTCATAACTACTGTCCTACTCTCGACATATCCGTGACCGTCATCCTCGATGACAGATGAAATCTCTGCTGCATTGAGTAATAGTGGCTTGGTCAGATAAGCACCATTGCGGTAATATAATTCCTTTAACTCAATGAACATCAGTAATCTCCTTCATTGCCGTCTCCACGGAATCAAAATGCCTGCCGGTCTTGGTGATCTTGTGTCGGACGCAAGAGTGCCACTCGCCATTGCTGTCAATGCCGCGATAATAGTGTTGGGCCTGCGGAATGTCTGGTTTTTTGATATAGGTGACCACATATATTTCGTTATCGTCATCCAGTGACTTTACCTCATCGCCAATATTGATTTCTTCTTCCTTATACGGCTCCAGTACGCCCAGTCCGATCGTATCAAACACGAGACTGTTAAAGGATTTACACTTATAAAGCTTCTTACCGTCTTTTACAAACGGCTCATCCTCAATCTCAATAATGTATTTCATG
>Ga0326512_10004303_pt1 | contig 10334 bp, 11 predicted proteins | sample 1_2617_0518_D_FD_203652 | JGI IMG/M metagenome (GOLD analysis project Ga0326512, IMG submission 203652) | Bovine rumen microbial communities from UC Davis, California, United States - 1_2617_0518 | ecosystem: Host-associated > Mammals > Digestive system > Stomach > Rumen | place: USA...
AAATTAGATATTATTGTAAAACAAATGTTATTACAAGAACAATATAATAAAGACTTAAAAGTTCTTTATGATGAATTAGATAAATTAGATAAATAATTTATACACAGTTTCAATGCTGTGTGAAATGTATAATATCCTTCTCCCGTAAATAATAAATTCTTTATATAAACCATAAATTTCTTTATAACCGAAATATGAACTTTAATTTAAACATCTACCATACTATAGGTTACATATTATCCCTAAAATATTCTAATATAAACTAAGTTGGGTGTTATACATTTCACAGAGTATTGAAGCTCTAGAAAGAAGGCATTAATATGTTAAAACTAATTAATTATTTATTATATACTTTATTAATTATTGCAGTTGGTATTTTAATTGCTAGTATATTAATAGTGGTTGTATTATGAGTAATAAGAAAATTGTTTATTATAATCTAGATCCTATTGATTCAATGAATGCACAAATAAATTTAATATATGGTGAACGTTCAAATGGTAAATCATATCAAGTAAAACATAAAAAAGGTATTAATCCTTATCTTGAATCAGTAGAAAAATCAGTTACTGAACATAAACGTTTTATGTTGATTAGAAGATGGAAAGAAGAAATTAAACCTGAAAAGATAGAACAATACTTTTTAGATATAGATATATTTAAATTAACGAATGGTAAATATAATTGTATATCTTTATATAAAGGTAAACTATGGTTATCTAATTATGATCCTGAAGCTAAACCACAAATAAAACGTGGTGATTATATTGGTTATGTAGTAGCTTTATCTACTGAACAAACATATGCTGGTGCTTCATATTTAGATGTTGAAAATATGATATTTGAGGAATTTATGGCACGTGGTTCTTATTTACCTCATGAACCTGATAAATTAATGAACTTGTTTTCTACAGTTGATAGAAAAAGAGGAACTGTAAGATTATGGTTAGTTGGTAACACTATTTCAAGAGTGTGTCCATATATTGAAGAGTGGGGTTTGCATGATATACTCTCAAAACAAAAACAGGGTGATATAGATGTAATCGAAGTTCCTACAGGTTTTATTAATGATGAAGGTAAAGAAGAAACAGTTAAACTTGCACTTGAATATTGTAAATCATCTGGAACATCATCTCATGTAATAGGTAAACATAAAAATATGTTAAATAGTGGTTCATGGCAAAGTGATCCTCAACCACATTTACCTTATTCATATAATGAATATGATGTTATGTTTAGAATGTTATTCAAGTATGGTTCATATAAATGGATAGCAGAATATTTATTTGATAATGAAAAAGAATATTGTTGGTATGTATACCCATATAAAGGTGAAATAACTGAAGATATGTTAGTAATATCAGATGAAGTTAAATTAGATAGACATTGGCAACGTAACATATATAATATAGATATTGATAATATTACTCTAAAAAGGCTTTTAAATACTTTTAGAGAAGGTAATATATTCTATGCTTCTGATTTATGTGGTACTGATTTTAAACAAGCTATAGATTTTGAAATATTAAAGTAAATAAAAAGAAGGATTTAATCCTTCTTTTTATTATATGTTATAAGGTAAATTAGTTTCTATTAAATCAATTACTTGTGGAACATAATATTTTAAATATGCACTTCTATTAGGGTGAGTGTAATCAGGTTCACCAGAAGATCCAGCAGTCATGAATTCTGTATTCATAGCTGATATATAAGAGTTTAATATACCATCTTTAAAGCAGTCATAATAAGGTATTGAATATTTATTACATACTGCAACTATTCTATCATGTAATTCTTCAAATGTATAACCAGCACTATTAGCAGTAAATGCAGTACCATATATCTTATGAGTAATTACAAATAGTATAGGTTTTCCTAACCATTTAACTAATGAATCTCTAAATATCTTTTCTAATGCACCTGTAAATGTATTTATATCTAATGAACCAGTATAATCATCTTCATCAAATGTTCCAAGTGGTTTATTTTGCCAGTAATCATTAATACCACCACTAAATACTACTACATCAGCTTCTGAATCCATATTAACAACATCATTAACTATTCTATGATAACTATCATTACCACTTGTAATAGTAGCTCCACCATGTGAATAATTAGTATAAGTTGAATTAGTTAATTCACTTATAAGATATGGATAAGCACCACCATTATAAGATACAGCTGAAGTATTAGTTCTTGATTCAGTTATACTATCACCATTATATAATATTTTTATTCCATCTAATCTATTACCATTATTAGGATCACTTATATCATATTCTTTTACAGTACCAGTAATTGAACCATATTTTGTAATACAACCTATAAAATCACCTGTTGCAGTAAATTCATATTCATATGATGTTAATGAAGCACTTTCTTCTGTAGCACTTATATATGATAAATAGAATTGTTCATCAAATAATGTAAATCCTGCTATTAAGTATCTTTGTTTACCAGTTACTTTATATTTATGTCCTTTTTTAAATAAGTAACATTCAATACTTCCATCTTGTAAACTTCTTAAAGCATAAGGATTATTATTTAATTGTAATATATAATTGTTAATTGTTAAGTATGGATTTAATGTTTTTAGTGAAGTTCTAGGTAGTTCTTTACTAAATACTTCAATACTTGATAATTCAAATAATCCACCAGCTAAATTAACTAAAGATGGTTTAGTAATATCTGATAAATTAGCAAATTCATTAATAAATGCAATTAATCCATCTTGATTACATTGGAATATTAATTCTGTTGAATATGTATCAGCAGTAATATTATATGATTCAGTATCTAGTTCAGTACCATCTGGTGAATATGTGATAGCAGCTGAACCTATAGCAGTACCTATAAATATACCTTTAGCAGATGAATAATTATAACCAGAGAATCTATAAGTTTTACCTTTAGTTAATGGAACTTGATAACATTGTAAATGTGGAGCATCATTAACATATATTAAAACATCATTAGATATTTGATAAAAACCAGCATATTTATTTTCAGGTTTAGTTAATTGTGTAAAATTTAAACTATATAATGATTTTAATTTTTCATCTAATTTATATATAGTAATTCCACCATCTTTTAATTCTGATGTACCAACACTATTAGCACCTACAACCGGAGTAGATCCACCAGTCATAGCATTTAATACTTCAGATGATAACATATCTAATGTAATCGAATCAGTTTCATGTTTTTTAACATTACTAGTTTGAGCTTGTTGTAATGCTGTAATATTAGTAGATTGTTCTATATTAACATTATTTATATTATTAATACTTTGATCAGTTTCGGCTTGTTTATTTTGTAATTCTACTATATTACTTGTATTATTATTTACATTTGTATTTAATGAACCAAATATTTCTTGATTAATAATACTTTCCATAGTTCCATCTGAAACCATCTCATCTAATTTATTATTGATTTCTTCTTGTACATCTAAATCATCAAAATAATTTTGTATAAATTCTTGAAGTTGTGTAAATAAATTTTGTAATTCTTGAACAGCTTCTGAATTATTATTAACAGTTGGAATAACTTCTTCTTTAAGATATTTTATTAACCATAATAAACATTCATAATAACTTAAACTATCTATATATGAAGAAGGTAAATTTCCAATAGTCATACAAAACTTTTTAAAAGTTAATGTTTCTAATTTTTTCATATTTTTCATTCCTTTCTTAAAATAATCCCATGAATAAATCATTTAATTCATTGATTATTTCATAATCAATAGCTCGTATATTTTGGCGATATTGTTCAACCATTTTTTGAGCTGTTGCAGATACACCTGAATTACCTTTTACTGTTTTAGTATAAGTTTCATCAGTATCTACATTATTTGTACCACTTTGTTCTTGTTCAGTAGCACCTGCATTACTTGCATATGAACCAGCAAGTAAACTTTGTTTATTTATATTAGTTTGAGGTGTATCAGATGAAATAGATAAACCTGTACCTTCAGCAGAAGTTGTACCTTCACTTGATACATTTCTATCCAATGTTTCAGTATAATCAACATTTACAAGTGGATCATATTCAATAGAAGATGAATAAATTAATGGTAACTTTGATTCCATAATTTCTTCCATTTGTATTTTAGCATAATGTTTAAACATTGCATATGTTTCAAATCCTAAATCTTTAAAATAGTAATGATCTACTATCTTACTAGCAAGTTTATCTTTACTCCATGTACCACGTGTTTGAATAACTTGTATTTCTTCAGATGTTAAATAATCACTTAATTCATATGATTTAAAGACTTGTTCAATATCAGCACGTGTTAAGAATCCACCATCAATAAGTGTTCTAAATGATGTTGTATATTTACTCATTTAAATCACCTTCTTCTATTGAATCATCAATACCATTATTATTATAATCAACGATTATTGATTCTTCTTGTTTAATTACATTAAATAAATCAGAACGGATTCTTACATCAATTGCTTTATCACCAACAAGCCCAAATAATTCATTGAATCTTTTACAGGCTTCTTTTCTAGGTGCTAGATAACTTTGTAGATTTAAATTGATTACTTCATTATTAGAATTAGCTTCACCAGTTATTAAACGTTCTTTTTTCTCTACATCTATAGTATTTACACCTATAAATTGTAGGAATTCATTCCATATTTCCTTTTTATACTCAGTTAACTTATCAGTAACATATGGTGCTTGAGTATTAATTGATTTTAACATATCATTTGAGATTATATCTTTATCACCAAATATGAATGGTTGATTTCCATCATATTTATTATATAAGTTTTCCATAGTTAACTTTTGTTTCTCAGTACCAAGTATTAATACTGGTGTACGAGTAGCCATTACATTAACATCACAACTTCTTTGTGCTAGATATAATCTATATGCAAATAATTCAATTGTATATGCTGTTGGAATTCTTTCCCAGTTATTCATAACTAATACACATTGATTAGATGGATCATCTTCTTTATATCCTTCATAAACATTTTTATTAGTAGAATAACGCATTGAATAACAATGTAATCTAGTAGGTAATTCATAAATATTTAAATCCCCACCATCAGCACACTTAGTATTAATGTAACCTAAGTTTTCATCATGTAATAAACTTGCTTGACCTTCATAGAATAAAGTTTTTTCTAAAAATCTTGAATCCATTGAAGATGGTAAATTAACCCATTCGAACATTGATAAACATATTTTCTTCATACGTTCTAAATAATCAATATATGTTGAATCATTTAAATATAATGAATCAAAGAATTGATTACTTTTCTTTACTTGTTTATTAAATGGTTTCATAGTTTAACTCCTTTCTATATTATATTATACTATTACTTTGAGAATAATCCAAGAAATGAGTTGTTGTATGCCATATAGTAACACCATCACTAAACATTTGCTTTATTTCTTGTAAATCTTCTTGTGGTATATATCCTTCAATATTTGGATTAATCATTTTAACATAATTCCAATTACTTCTACCAGTAATATTTGGTACTTTTAATGAATTTACTTTATAACCATACATACTAAAGAAATTATCAATTATTTCTGCATATTCTTTCTTTATACTCATTCTATAAGTATGGAATGAATTTGCTCCTAAAGTAAAGTTAACATCTCCAGCATTAGCAGAACCTTTAATTTGTGATGGAATAAATTCAGCTTGTTGTACTTGTCCAAGTGTTTGTGCAATACTATTTATACCACCTGCTATTGCTATAGGATTACCAGTTGCAATACCTACTCCTAAAGATAAAGCAGAAGCTCCAACACCAATACCCATATTTACTGAATTTTGTGTTAACCAGTTTGTATATTGATCAGTTGCCCAATTTATTTGTGGGAATTTTCCAAGTGTTATACCATAATCTATACCAACACCATCACCATTGTATTCAATTGGATAAGCCCTTACTGAACACCCCGGACAAAGTACACCATAAACTCTTAATACCATATCATTTTGATTATTTAATTGCCACAATTCTTGATGAAATATTGCAGAATCACCAGAACCATTAGTAACCAATATATAACAATATGGAAATGTTAACATTTTTTTATTCTTTGGAGTATATCCATTTAATTGTGATAATCTTGATATTCCTAAATCAAAAGTAGCTGGTTCATCTGATCCAGCAACTTCACCAGATATTTGAGCAGAAGAACCTAAAATCCATTTTGGAACAATAAACATTGATTTAACTTCATCAACGTGTCCTGCTTGTGATAATCTATCTAAATCGTATGATATTGATCCTAAATTACCACCACCCATTTGATCTCTATGAATATATGTTACACCTGATGAAACTCCATTATAATCATTACCATAAGTTCTTACTAAAGTATCAGCAGTGTAATTTGTACCATATACTAAAGTTGTCTTATTATTGTAATCATCAGATAAATGAGCATTAACTATATATTCACCAGTTTCAAGATTTTCAGGAACTGTGTGTTTTCCTAAAGTATCATCATTAACATGTTCTCTTTCAACAAAACTCTTCATAAATGTAATATCAAATTGCCATGTTTGAAATACATCAGTTTTAATATATACTCTAGTACAATTATCATTTTCATATTCCATCTTAGTTATATAAGCATAAAACCACTTGTTATTATAATGTGTGTTTTTATACATTACATAATTATATTCTATTATTGAATCTATATGAGCTGGGTATCTTATATAATTATCTTTTCTTTGATAACTTGCATTATTAATAGTTAAATGAGTTAATCCATTAAAATAATTATATTGAGCAGTTGCATTACTAAAATTCAATTGATTATTATTGTCTAGATTTAAATTGCATTTAACTAAACGTATTTCAGTATCTGGAGTTACAGCCATAATATCATTCCTTTCTATAAATAAAAATAAGGAAGGGAAATATTCCCTTCCCTTTGAATAAGGTGAATAACTTTATTATTCAGCAGCATTAACAGTAACAGTAACTGTAGCAGTAACTGGAGTAGCTGCACCATTTGAAGCAGTGATAACACTTGTTCCAGCAGCAACACCTGTAACTTCAACAGTTCTATTATCTATTTTTTCAACTGTTGCTTTAGCAGCTGTTCCTGATGTAAATGTTATTGTATCATTTGCAGTAAATGGAGTTGTTTTAATATGTAATCTTATTTTTTCACCTGCAGTAACTTCTGGTGCAGTTTCTAAATAATCAATTTTAGTAGTAGCTACACTAGGATCAGATGTAACAAATAATGTATGATTTGCAAATAATGAGAAATTATACATTCTGATTACATTTAAATAATATTGCATTGTTCTATTGTTTGGATTATAGAAGTTTTCCATGAACATATCTTGAGTTTTAATTCTGAACCATGATTTATCAAAAATACCACCAACGATATTAGATCCATCAAATACTTTATTACCTTCATCATCATAAACACAGCATATGAAACATTGAATGCACTAGCTAAACTTTGTACATCAATTTTACTTCTTACATCATTTCTAATTACAAGAACGATATCTTGTGGATTAGTCCATGTTGTAATTGGTCTACCAGCACCATCATTTTTACTCCATGAGTTATATTCAGTTGATGGTAATTGGAAGTTTAAGAATAATTCTCTTGCTTTTTCTACTAAAGCTTTAGCAGTATCTTCAGAAGAAACAGCTGAAACAGTAGTATAAATAGCTTTATTATCTCTATAAGCTCCTGAGATTATGTTCTTAGTAAACTTGAACATATCAATGTATGCTCCATTATATAATGAATTAGATAATGAAGTAATAAATTCTTCTAGATTAGCCCATGAAGTCATAGCTTTCTTTAATTGGCTTCTAGAAACTGTTACTGCATATTGTAAATCTGCATTAACAACTTGGTATTGAATCTTAACATCTGCTTCATATTTTACTAATAATCCAGCATAATCATTTACGTTGAAACCTCTACCTTTAGCAGGATTTACGTAACCTTCTTCTCCAGCATATCCTAGTGGAATTCTATCACCATCTAGAACTTGTAAAGGATTATTAAATGTTTTAGATTCAAATTGAGAATAAACTAACTTATTTACTAATACGTTGCAGAATTCATTGTATACTTCAGGATAATTCAAGATAGGTTCAGCGAATGCTGAAATATCAGTTGAATCATCAATTATAGGAACGTATTCATGATAAATAGTTGAACTTATTTCTCTAATTGCATTTAAACTTTGCTTTAATGAATTGTTGTTCATAAATATCTTTCCTTCCTTATAATATTTTTAATGTTTGAAATTTCCATGTTCATCAAACATTTCACTAAAATTGAATGATTTCTTTGAAGGTTCTTCAGCTTTTGGTTCTTCAGCTTTCCCCATAGGTACTTGTTTTAATAAATTACCATTAGCTAAAACTAATTTTTCATTAGTATCTTTTAATCTAGTGATCTCATTTTCTTGATTAGATAATCTTTCTTGTACTTCTTTGTTTTGAGTAATTAAAATTCCTAAATCATCAGCTATAAGTGCTGAGGCTTCTTCACCTAGTTTTTCTTTGATACTATCAGATATTTTAGTTATTTGTTCTTCATTCATGGTATCATTCCTCCTTCATTATAATATTTTTTTAATTTTTTGTAAATATACTATTGATTTCTTAATTTTCTTGCATATAATACCCACGGAAATTTCCTTTTTGGAGTTGTGGTTGGTGTTGGTGGTACAGGACTACCATTATATATCCAATATGTCATATATACATTATCGATACCCATAAATACTGTAGGATCTAAATAATCTGATTTAGTATATGATGAATGCCATTGCCAATTAAATCTTGATATATCTTGCATTTCAACATGTAAGTGAATGTTAGTTGACTGACCTGTATCACCTTCCATTCCTATTTGTTGACCTACCAATACTCTAGCTCCTACTGGTAAAGTAACAGAATATGCTAAATGTAAATATCTTGTTGCATAACCATATGAAGATGAACCCAATGTATTATCAGCAATAATTACATAATTTCCAGCTGAAGCTGTTGTTCCTTTAGCCACTATATATCCATTTAACATTGAATATACTGGTTTAGATATTCCATGTGTAGTAATATCTAAACCTCTATGTATTTCAGGTTCACCTGTAACAGGATTAATTCTTTCAGCCCACCATATTGATTCTACATAAAAATCATCATTTATAAATGGTGCAATATTTCTTACAGGATTTATTGTTGGCATTTATATCACCTTCTTTGCTTGATAACCAGTTTTATCATATATACAAAACCATAGTTGATTAGTTCTTGCCCAATAAGTACCATCACTATTCTTTTTGATTTCTTTTACATTTACCTTTGCACCTATTTTATATCTAGCAAAACCTTTATTATCTTTTGTACTTTGTTTCTTTGCATTAGTAGTTAACTTACTATATGGATATTTATTTGGTTTAGAACCATTAATAACTTTTGGACTTGTTCTATAATATTTTTCTTTTATTAATTCATAATTACCTGGTGTTAATTCAGAACCATCAGTAAAATCAACATCAGGATATATGAATCCTTCAAATTTATAACCAGCTCTATAAGAATTAGCATTATAATGTTTAGTGTACCATCTTTTACCTTTATATGCACTTTCAGAACTATCCCAACTACCATCAGGAGCAACATATTCTACCATAGCAACATGTCCCATACCATCAGGATCATACCATTTTTTACCTTTGCTCCATACTGCTATTGCACCAAGTTTAGGTGTTTTACCAGTTCTATATGCTTTATGATTTTGTACCCATTCTAACCAGTTCTCAGCATTTATATTTGCTGGTGGTAAATTACAGGTTTTAATATTTTGTTCTTCCATAAATCTTCCAATTGCATAACCTGTGCAATTAGGAATACATTCATCACCTATTATTTTTATATCAAAATTATAACCTTTAGGTTTCTTTAAATAATATTTATTATCTTTACTAGGTTGGCTTATTCTTCTAACAAATTCCATAAATATCACTCCTATTTTTTATTATAATGGTAATTTGATAATCCAATAATTGTAGCTAAGAATGTAGCAATTGCTCCAATTGTTAAAGTAATTATTTCAGTATCAAAATTATATATTACACCTAGTGTTGAAATTAAAACTATCAATGCTGGTATAAATGTAATTAAGAACCATTTTAAAAAATTATATATTTTATCTGGTAATATCATAATTTACCCTCCTTTTGTAATTTTTCAACTTTATGTTGTATATATGAATTTCCACCTAATTCTTTATAATCTCTATATACTTCATAAAATCTTTCTTTTTCAACTTCATCAACTTTATTATTTT
>Ga0326512_10004304_pt1 | contig 10333 bp, 7 predicted proteins | sample 1_2617_0518_D_FD_203652 | JGI IMG/M metagenome (GOLD analysis project Ga0326512, IMG submission 203652) | Bovine rumen microbial communities from UC Davis, California, United States - 1_2617_0518 | ecosystem: Host-associated > Mammals > Digestive system > Stomach > Rumen | place: USA: California...
TTGGCTTGAATAATGCAGTTCATTTATAACGCGGCCCAAATCGACAGTAGAATGCCTGAGACAGTCTTTGTAGATAGCATGCTGTTTATTCAGGAAATCTCCAATTGAGTCATTTTCATCATATTTTGCATAAAATGGAAATGTCTGTACAAGCATACCAAGTTTAGACTTGTAGGCGTCACTTCTTCTGCCAGCCGATACTGTATTGAATACAGTTTCTTCAGCATTAGCATATTTTGCGAGAAGATAGGAAAATGCATTTATGAAGACAGCGTTTTCTGTAAGGGAATTTTTTTCTGCAAAGGAAAGAAGTGAGGCTTCCGGGATTGAAAGCTTATACGGATAAGAATTGATTATTTTTCTTTCTGATTGAGTTTTTTTGTCTCCTTCCAGAACGCCTTCAGATTCATTTCCGTCTAGAAGTTTATCGAAAAACTCAAAATCTTCATCCTTTTTACCTTCAGAGAAAAGTTTTTCTTCATCAGTATAAAGGTCAGCCAATGAAATCAGTTCAGGAGGCAGGCTTCCGTTTTCGTAGACTGAATTTATGGCAGAAAGGAAAAGGACATTGCTTGTTCCGTCCCAGATGGCGTGATGAATGTCCGTAAAAAGGTATACGGCATTTTCGCTTTCGTAGATATCAATGTAGTAGAGTGGACTGTCTTCCAGTACAAAGGAATGAAAGTAAGTCTTTTTGATTTTATCAATCTCTGCTTCACTTACCTTGTGAAAATTCACACGCTCCTGAATGTAATCCTGCCTTTTTTCTTCGTTTACGACATTGTAAAAGGCTCCGTCAATATTTCTGATTGTAGTAGCAAAGACTTCATAAGAGGAACAGATCTTTTTTACCGCTTCAAAGAGTTTTCCCGCATCAAGAGACTTTCCAAAGATGTAGCACATGGTAACGTTGTACATTGTTGATCCGGGCTGCTGAAAATTTTCAAAATATACGCCGTTCTGACTTGAAGTAAGCTGAGAAATTCTTTCCACAGATGAACTCCTATTACGCTCGTGCTGCTTTTAGTTTTTCAACTTGATTACCAGCAAGATACAGGAAGAATGTTAAAAGCTCAGTGACTATGAATGCAATCCATATTCCCCTGAAGCCGATATAGTGACTGAAAAGGAAGCAGAGTGGTACGATAAAAGCAAAGCCCTCGCAAACACTCATTGCTGTTGAAATCTTTTTTTTGCCTGTTATAGGAAGAAGGTAAATCATAAAGAAAGTAAAGCACATTCCATACAGACTAAAGGCATAGATTCTGATGCTTTCGATGCTTAAAGCAAGGGTAGTCTGATCGCTAATCCCATGAAAGCGTGCAAATTCAGCGGCAAATAATTCCAGAAAGATAACTACCAGAGTTGTAAAGCCAAAAAGTGAAAGAGAAGAAATTTGAATGACTTTCTTAAAGCTCGTCATATCTTTTGCGCCAAAATACTTTCCGGCTAGAGGAACCATTGCATTGTTTGCACCTGCACTGAACATGCTTGCAAGAGAAAGACAAGACAGACAGACTGCCATAGTTACAACTCCAGTTTCTCCCTTAATCGTCGCAGCCAGATTATTCAGTACAACAAGCTTAAATGTAATCAGTCCCGTACCAACGCAGGCGGGGAAACCAGTTGAGAGCACAGCAGATGTTTTTGACAATGCATCCTTAAAGCAAACCCTGAAAGTTCGGCCAGGGAATACAAAATATGATAAATTGATTAAACATTCTACGATAAAACAGATCAGGGTTCCAAAAGCCGCACCACGGACTCCCATCTGCATGGGGCCCATAAAGAGCCAGTTGAAAAATACATTACAGCCCGCAGAAATTACAACCGCAAAGGATCCGATTTTGGGAAAACCGTCTGCACGGGAAATATTCTGAATGATTGCTGACATGAGGCGGAAGGGCACCAGCCAGATAAAAATCAGGTAATAATCCCTTGCAAGACTTTGAATTGATTTGTCTTTTAAAAGAAAGGTGAGTACCGGATTAGAAAAAATAAAGAGAAAAGCAAAAAAAATGATGCCCAGAAAGATACCCCAGAGAATTGCATTACCCAGAACGCGGTTACAGTCTTCCTGATTTTTCTGACCTTTCAGTACCGAGATTGTTGCTGAAGCGCCAACACCGATAAGAACAGAAAGCGTGTAGACAAACTGTGCCACCGGCATACAGACATTTGCTGCCCCCATTTCCACCGGGCTTACAAAGTTACCAATAAAAACCTTGTCTATTATACTGGCCGCTTGAGTTGCCATTGCCATAAGAACGCAGGGGGCAAAGTAAGAAAAGTATTCGCTGATAATCGTCTTAGGTTTTTCTTCCATAAATATATTTCTCTCATATTATTATAGCATGAAAAAGAGGGAAATCAAGGTTTTTCCTAAATAAGTAACTTAATGGCAGGTTTGCGATAAATAAATATCAAAAGGCGACAGAATAATTTTTCTTGTATAGTGGATTTGTGAAAAATGTAGAGCGGAAAAGCGGATTTTTATAGGGAAAAATCCGGGGATAATGGGCAGTGAGAGACTCGAACTCCCGACAACCTGGGTGTAAACCAGGGGCTCTACCAACTGAGCTAACTGCCCGTAACAATCTTATAATAACAGATTCGATATTATGTGTCAAGAAGACAAAGCATAAAATCGTAAAAAAAATTACTTTTTTTAGTCAGAAATGCTCATTTCCATGGGATTTTCAATGTCTGCACGGAACATAATCAAATCTTTTATTTTGAGCGTAAAGATTGAATTTAATTCAGTACGCATGGTAGACTCGCTGACTACAGGAACTTCAAAAGTGTAGGTTATATCGGTGTAATCTGGAGCAGAAAGTTCTACGGTAAAGGTAAAGCGTTCGTTCAAGCCTTCCTTTTTTGCCGGAATGGGTTTTGCCCAGAATGAATAGGAACCTTGTGTGCTCTTGAATGTCTTTACAGGATTTGCCCATGTTCCGTCAATCATCTGAACCGGCTTTCCATCCTGTGTGAGCGTAACAGTGACACCCGTCATGGGTTCAAAAGTAGTACCGTCGAGAATGGTTCCCATGAATGTGGGAAGATTGTATACCGGGGAAGGGGTAAGGTCTGTGCTGTCTTTTCTTGCAATCTGATGATAGGGGCGTTTTGTTGAGCTGACAATACGGATTCCTTCCAGACCTAATGCGTCAATGTCTGCGCGAATCTGTGTATCACCCATTGTAGGAATTGCATGAGTTGCGCCACGTCCGGAGACTATGTATTTTGGAGCAACCCTGTTCAGTACATAACTTACGGTATCAATGCGGCAGTTTTCGCAGTCGCAGGTGAGCCATGACGGATTACTTTTTTTAACCTGATCATAAAGGCCATTAACGCGCTGAATGACGATTTCTTCCATTATGTTGTGTACGTGCATGGTAATTACTCCAAAAATAAGATGTATAATTTTATCACAGCTTCTTTCAATTCGCAAGTCTGCATGTGTTACTGTGATTAGCAGTGGCACAGAAACAGACCTGCCTTTTGAAATGCTTAGTTTCCGCCTTTGCGGGTGTATGCGGCAAGACCGCCAGCAAGAAGAATGTCTCTGCTGCGTTTTGCCAGATCATTTACACCTTCTACTTTGAATTCACCATTTTTTCCCTTTACGGTAATCTCAAATGGACTTCCTTCTTTAAGGGATTTAGTGATGTTTGTAATGGTCAGGTTGTCACCCAGGCTGATTTTATCGTAATCAGCAGGATTTGCAAAGGTAATTGGAATGATATTGTAGTTAATCAGGTTTGCCTTGTGAATGCGGGCAAAGCTCTTTACGATTACAGCGCGAACACCAAGATACATGGGGCCCAGTGCTGCATGTTCACGGCTTGAACCCTGACCAAAGTTTTCTGCGCCAACTACAAAACATCCGCCAAATTTGATTTCTTCTGCACGCTTGTAGAAATCTGCATCAATTCTTTCATAAGTGAATTTGCTGATTTCCGGTACATTTGAACGGAAGGGCAGAACTTTTGTTCCAGCCGGCATGATATCATCTGTAGAAACATTGTCACCCGCTTTCAGCAGAACCGGGAATGACAGAGTATCGGCGGCTTCGCGGCAGGGCGGGCAGGGCTTGATGTTGGGACCGCGGAGAATTTCTATCTGAGATGCTTCTTTTTCTGAAAGCGGAGGAATAAGCATGCCGCTGTCAGTTGCAAAGCCCTGTACCTGTGCAAGTGAAAGACGTTTGTCTCCGCCGTTCAAAAGGCTCAGACGTACACCTGTGCTGTATGCGGGATCTTCATACTGCAGCTGGGAAGCATCAGTAAATACGCCTGTAATTGCAGATGCGGCGGCAGTTTCCGGAGAAACGAGATAGACATTTGCGTCTGCAGTTCCGCTTCTTCCTTTAAAGTTTCTGTTGAATGTACGCAGTGAAACACCTTCGCTGTTAGGTGCAAAACCCATGCCGATACAGGGACCGCATGCACTTTCCAGAATACGGAATCCAGCTTCAATCAAATCTCCCAGAATACCGGCCTTGTTTGCCATCAGAAGTGTGGCGCGGCTTCCCGGTGCAATGCCTGCTTCTACGCCCGGAGCAATATGCTTTCCCTTGACGATGGCGGCAACGCTTTCCAGATCATCCAGTGATGAGTTTGTACATGAACCGATGACTACCTGGGTAACAGGCTTTCCTGCAAGTTCAGAAACAGATTTTACGGCATCAGGAGAGTGGGGGCAGGCTGCCAGAGGCTTCAGTTCGCTCAGATTGATTTTAATTACCTTGTCATAAACGGCACCTTCATCTGCCTTCTGCTCAGTCCAGTCTGAACCGCGTCCCATTGACTCCAGGAAGCGTTTTGTAGATTCATCTGAAGGGAAAACTGATGTTGTGGCACCCAGTTCTGCGCCCATGTTAGTTACGGTTGCACGCTGGGGAACAGTGAGTGTTGAAACTCCTTCGCCATAATATTCGTAAATTGCTCCAACACCGCCTTTTACGCTTTCTCTTCTCAAAACTTCAAGAATGATGTCCTTTGCTGAAACGCCTTTTTTAAGCTGTCCGGTAAGTTCAACACCAAAAATCTTTGGCATGGGAGTATGGAAAGCACCGCCGCCCATTGCAACGGCAACATCAAGTCCGCCGGCACCAATGGCAATCATGCCGATTCCACCGCCGGTTGGTGTGTGGCTGTCTGAACCAAGCAGGGTTTTGCCTGGTTTTCCAAAGCGTTCAAGATGAGCCTGATGGCAGATTCCGTTTCCTGCCCGGCTGAAATAAAGACCGTATTTTGCGGCGATTGACTGCAGATAGCGGTGGTCATCCATATTCTTGTAATCTGTCTGCAGCGTATTGTGGTCAATATATGAAACACTTACTTCTGTCTTTACTCTGGGAATGCCGATGGTCTCAAACTGCAGGTATGCCATTGTTCCTGTGGCGTCCTGAGTGAGTGTCTGGTCTATTTTAATTGCAATGTCAGAACCGCGCTCAATTGGCGTTCCTTTTTTGAATGCTGTTTCAGAGCAGGCTTCGGGAACGATGTGTTCCTGCAAGATTTTTTCGGCTAGCGTTAGTGCCATACTGGTATCCTCTAATTTATATAAAATGATGGTGTCAGTATATCTTTTTTTTGCAAAATGTACTATACTATTTAGGCTTTATGCAGAAAAAATCTTTTGCCGGACTACAGTATTTTTTTCTCAGCCTGATGGCTTTTATCCTTTTTTCCTGTTCTAATTTGCAGCAGGAAAAAAGGTCTGAAGAAGATGCTTTGTCCCTGAAAGAAACTGCGGCCGCAAGGGCCATGGAAATTCCCTGGACTGGTGCTCTGGAAGGAAACAGACTTACATCAGAAATCAGTACCCAGTCAGGTATTTCCCGTTCAGTTTCCCTTACTCCTCTGGCTATGATTGCCGGCGGGGAAGAAAGTGATGTGCTTCCCATTTTCCCTTTTCTTAAAGATTTTGGTTCTCTTGATACAAGTTTGCTTTCAGAAGATGTGGTAAAAGTGCTTAACGGTTTTTGTACGGCTATCAGTAAGGGGCAGAATGCAGATTCCTATATGGCAGCGGAATGTCTCTACCAGCTTGCTCTTTTTATCCGTGACATGGAACTGTATGTGCCAGAAAAAAAGTCTGAGGAATTAAAAGACGAAAAAAAAGAGAGTGCAGAAACCGGCGACAAAAAGGAAAAAGCAGAGGATAAAGCCGAAGGCGAAAAATCAGACGCCGATGGAGAAAAAAAAACAGAGCCGGGTTATACTTTTTTTGATTCCTATTTTTATGGTCAGCCTTATGCAACCGGCAGCATGTTTGAAGTTCCCGTTCGTTTTACTGGTTCCGAACGTTCTGCAGATATTCTGGTATTCCTTTCAAAAGAAGACGGAATATGGAAAGTGGATGAACTGCAAATCTTAAAGTCGGAGAAAAAAAATGGCGGAAAATGATTTGTCCGGCATTGAACGCCAGCTTGTCCTGCAGTATCTCATCGATGGTAACGTTCCCATAACCGTAACTTCTGAAGACAAGACTGAATCAAGTCATATTTTTCCCGTTGCAGTCCGGGCCGAACAGATGACCGTGCTTGACCAGGGAATTATCCTCTTAAAAAATCCCCCGGAGAATATAAAGACTTTTGAAGGAAAGGATGTAAGGGTTCAGTTCTATTTTAATAAAGTCGGTCTCTATTTTGTTACAAAAATGAAAAGAGTTTCGTCAGGTCCTGCCATTGTTATTCCCGCAACAATTCAGCGGGTGACAGAAAGGGTAGAAGTAAAGCCTCATCCATTTACGGCGGTCTTGTACTATGCCCTGCAAAAAAATGGGGGCGACCTGAATATTGTCTGTCAGTTTGATGATTCTTACGCCCTTTTTTCTCAGAGTGATAAAAACAATGCCATTATCCGTTATCTGGCAGACACTCCTCAGGAAGATGCGGCCCTGCAGGGAAAAATCATTCCGCCTACCGTTCTCCACATTGACCAGGAAGGCATTACCTTTGGTGCAGATAAAAGAACTATTTCTTTTTCAGAGGGAGCAGAATATGCCCTCAAACTGGGATTTCCCCTTCCAAAACCATTAAAAGAGAGAGAAATCTACGTTACCTGCATGGTAAAGCAGGTTTTTACTGATGATGCGGGAACAAAATGCTGTGCAATCTGCCGCTACACATCCATTAAGGAAGAGGATCTGCGTTTTCTTTCTGACTGTCGCCGCTAGTATTGTCTGCCGGCAAGTCTTTTTCTTCTTTTGGCTTTCCGCCGATAAGAATGGCAATAGGCTTGAGATATGAAATGTTCTCACAGATAATCTTGATGATTACCATGATGGGAACGGCAATAAGCATTCCGACAAATCCCCACATCCAGCCCCAGAGAGACAAGCTTACCAGAATGATAAAGGGAGAAATTCCCAGATTCTGTCCCTGTACACGAGGTTCTACAATGCTTCCGATAATCATATTTGTGGCAAGCATGAGGATAGCGATGTAGATGATGACTCCCCATGAAGGATAGAACTGTATCAGGGCAAAAAGAACGGTCAGCACTCCGGAAATAATTGAACCGAAAGTAGGGATGAAATTCAGCAGAAAAGCCAGAAATCCCCAGACCAGGGGAAATTTCAGATGGGCAAGCAGAACACCTATGGTCACAACTATGCCTGTTGCCGCTGACATGATGAACTTGATGAAAATATAGCGGGTAACGTCTGTTACAATTTTATGGGCTATGCCCTTTACTTTTCCGGTTTCAGCGCCATCTTCTTCAAATGCCTTGCGGATTTTTTCCTTTGTGGCATTCATTTCAGCCAGGAGGAAAACGGAAAAAAGCACTACCAGAAGGAGATTTCTGGAAAAGTTGTAGATTACGTTTGTAAAGCTCAGTGCGTATTTTCCGATGGTGTTGCGGATTGAAATGTGACTCCACATGTTTTCAACAAAGGTCATGTCTTTGTCTACTTCAATCTGAAATTCTCCGGCTATACGGGCATAAATTGTGTTCAGCCTTTCTTCGTAAGCGGGTAAAGATTCCATGATTGAGGAAAAACCTGTGGTCAGGATATTTGCCATGGAACCGATGATGCCGAAAAAGACGACAAAGACGACCGCAATGGCGACCCACCAGGGAAAGTGCAGCTTTTCATTGAGTTTTCTTATAACTGGATAAAAAACAAGAGAAAGCATTACGGACACAACAACCGGCAGTACGACTGATGACATCAGTTTTAAGATGGCACCAGCTGCGATTGCGCTTAAAAAGAGGAGCAAAAGAAAAATACCGCGGGTTGAAGTGTTCTTTTCTGGCATTTAATTTTTTACCGTATGATAGACCGGGTCAACGATTTCTGTTTTTGGACCGATTTTGTCGAATCCGCAGAAAGGAACCAGTGCCGGCGGAACGGTGATTGAGCCGTCCTCATTCTGATAGTTTTCAAAGATGGCAAGCATTGCGCGTCCAACGGCAACGGCAGTACCGTTGAGCATATGAACGTATTTGTTCTTGCCATCATCGTCGTGATATTTAACATTCAGACGGCGGGCCTGATAGTCAGTACAGTTGGAGGTAGAGGTAACTTCACCGTAATCTCCGTCCGGGCTTTCTGCGGTTGCGCGTCCGGGCATCCATGCTTCCAGGTCCCACTTGCGGTAGGCAGGAGCACCCAAATCGCCGGTACATGTATCAACAACACGGAAGGGCAGTCCCAGTCCGGTAAAGATTTCTTCCTCAATCAGACGGAGTTTTTCGTGAATCTTGTCGCTGTCTTCGGGAAGGCAGTATACAAACATTTCCACCTTGTCAAACTGATGGACGCGGTAGAGTCCCTTGCTGAAGTGACCGGCAGCACCTGCTTCGCGGCGGAAACAGTGAGAAAGTCCGCAGTAGAAGAGGGGTAGACTTTCTTTTTTAAGGATTTCATCTGAGTGGAAGCCGCCCAGAGTGATTTCTGCAGTTGCAACCAGACAGGTTCCTTCTTCTTCGATTGCATAAACATTGCTTTCGTTTCCGCGGGGATTAAAACCGATACCCTTAAGGATTTCTTCGCGGGCAACATCAGGCGTAATGAATGTAGTAAAGCCATGCTTACGAAGAATGTTTAATGCGTACATAATCAGGGCTTCTTCCAGGAATACTGCTTCATTCTTGAGGTAGTAGAACTTCTGGCCGGAAACTTTTGTTCCGCGGTCAAAGTCAATCAGATCAAGGCTTTCGCCCAGCTGAACATGATCCTTTGGCTTAAAGGCAAATTTGCGGGGAGTTCCGACTTTCTTGACTTCAAGATTTTCTGTATCGACTTTTCCAACGGGTACATCGGGATGAGCCATGTTTGGAATCTGACGGCCTGCTTCATCCAGCTTAACTTCTGTTTCAGCAAGACGCTTTTCCATTTCAGCAATCTTATCTTTGAGAGCCTTTCCCTCAGCGATATATTTCTGGCGGGTATCGTTGTCCAGTTTCTGTTTCATTGCGGCCGCATTTTCGTTGCGTTTCTGCTGCAGGGTCTGCAATTCTGTGGTAAGAGCAGTGCGTTCGTCGTAGAGTTTTACAACGATATCTGCGTCTGCCTGCATATTGCGGTTTATGATGTTCTGTTTGACCGCTTCCAGATTTTCTTTGATAAATTTGTAATCAAGCATTTTTCCTGTCCTTCTAAAAAGGTGGCTGATACATTAAAACCACCTCTTTTAATTCTAATGATTTCTCTCTTTTATTTCAATTCAAAAGTAGCATCCACCGTCACGGTAAAATTAATCTTGCCGCTTTGAACGGGTGTACTTACGTCGTTTGATGCCGCTGACTCAAATCTGGCGTTTGCATAGGCTTTTGCGAGGGGTGCATTGTAGCCGTCCTTCACTTCTTCGATTTTGAGCACCTTGCCAAGTTCAGAACCTGTGGTACCTGCAATCAGTTTTGCCGCTTCATGAGCATTCTGCACGGCAGCGGTTCTTGCCTGTTTGATTGCCAGATCCGGGTTTGATACTGTAAATGAAAGGGATGAGAGCGAATTTGCTCCGGCTTTGATTGCAGAGTCAATAATGCTGCTGGCAAGTTTTTTATCCTTGAGATAAATTTTAATCTCGTTGGAAACCCTGTAGTCTCCAGGGACGCGGCGGTCCTTCATGTACTCATATTCCTGAAAAATCGTATAGTTTTCAGTTGAAATTGAATCGCGTGAACAACCGGCTGCAATCACTGCATCCTGAACCTTTGTCATCTTTTCTGCGTTCTGACCTGCTGCTGTTCCCGCATCTTTTGCCGTTGTGATGACAGAAAGTACGATTATGGCACGGTCTGCTTCAACCGGAATGGAACCTGTTCCCCTGACACTTACCGTGCGTTTTCCCGCAGGATACTGACGCACGATA
>Ga0326512_10004306_pt1 | contig 10331 bp, 8 predicted proteins | sample 1_2617_0518_D_FD_203652 | JGI IMG/M metagenome (GOLD analysis project Ga0326512, IMG submission 203652) | Bovine rumen microbial communities from UC Davis, California, United States - 1_2617_0518 | ecosystem: Host-associated > Mammals > Digestive system > Stomach > Rumen | place: USA: California...
CGTGAATACTGGAGCCGTCATTTTTTATACCATTTAAATAGTTTTGACTATCTTTATATAATCTAAATAATGTAGGTATATAGGTTGTCATACTTTGACTTCTTGCTGTAAAACACCAACCTGTTGCGCCTGATATAAAGGCCCCATCATATTCTACCGTTATAAATTTAGTTAACCACAGATCATAAGTGGCAGGAGACATTGGACTACTTTGATTATTAGTAGTTGGGTAAGGTTGTGAAGTGTTTGGATAAAAGAACTGGTTTTCATTGTAGTTTCTGCGTTCTGGATATAATGTATCTAACCTGATGGCTACATTATTAATATAACCAGGTTCAATAGAAAATAATTTTTCATTCTCTGAAATAGTTGTGTCTGTTATATTACTATACTTAGTATATCCTTCTGATGTATGTGTATCAAAATTAACAAATTTAGCAACTCTATCCACTATCTTATCATATATGGAGAATCCATATACACCATTAGTAAAGTTTGTTGTGGTAACACTATACTTAATATTCATTAATCCTATTTTAACATTATTGGAATAGTATTTTTCATTGTATGTGTCATTATATCCTCTACAAGAACAATTCTTCAGATAAGTAATGTAGTCTTCACATAGTTGATATTTATCTTCATATGTTTCAAAATTAGTAAAATTATACCAATACCCGAATTCCGGAGCCCATTCTGTATAGGTATTATGATTAATGAATGTATTTAATCTATTGTTATCTGTATATTGATTATAGAAATATGTAAGATATTTGGGTATCTCATAGGTAGTACCGTTATAACTATAAGTGTGAGAAAGTTGTAAGTTAATATGTGGGTACTGACGTAAATGTTCTCCAACACCAGCAGTTCTGTCATCCACTTGCGGTATATCTGAACCAATATTGTCTTTTATAACGTTGTAACCCCAATGGGTTTTATATTTAGAATTTGTTACATCAGTGGGCGACACATTAAAGTCGTATAAGGAGGACCATGCTAACTGAATGTGGAAGTTAATATAAGGAGCCAGAAATGTATTATATAACATTTCGAATGTAATATTAGTAGTGTTAAATATGTTAGTAAATAAAGTTTGCTCTAATATAGGTAAAGCAGATATGTTGGCAGAAATTTCACCCAGCTGAAATCTTTTTAATACTTGGTCCCATTCGGAACTATTATAAGTATTAGGGTCGGGCAATGTAGTTAAATCAATATTACATACCTTAGCAACTAATCGTCTAAAGAATGAAACATATCCTTCGATAAATATATGTTTTGTATCAGTATTCCCAGAACGAGTAGTGTATTCATAGTTACGCACCATTAAAATACCTGCTCCTGTTAAAAAACCTACTTCTATAGGAGTGCCGTTATTATCCAGACATAATAGTTGCTTACAATTAGAATCTAATTCATTTAAAGGTAAGCAATAATAACTATCACACAGATTGGATAATCTACCTGTGGTAAAATCTGTTGTAACAACATCAGAACCTTTATATGTTTCGTACATACCTATTATAGTACTTGCTGTAACGATGTCAAATCTATCCGAATTAAAGTAATTACTTAACGTTTTCTGAGTAGGTGGATTAGCAGTATTAGATATAAAATCAGTACGTACAAACAAGTTTTCTTCATTTATGTTAGAATACAAAGTTGTGCTAGATAACCCGCTGACCATGGATCGAAATTCGGCATAATTTGGATTATCCTTATTAAACTTTTGGTAGTTGTTTTCTGTAAAACTATAAAGATTTGTTTGTGATAATGTTAACCCTTCTTCCACATGACCACTTGTATCTCTAGGTGTAATAGTATCATTTAAAAAGTTTATGTTATAGTCACCGGTAGCCGGATAAGGATGTGTTGTAACTGTAGTATTCTTTGTATGCCACACATAATACATACCTAAAATATCTTTTATGTATAAAGAAGAAATATAATTGTTGCCGGATTTAATAGGTTTAAATTTATCCTGAATTATGCCATAAAATACCTTATAGGTTATTTTATACACATAATTATCATCTACAGATTCATCTGTTACTTGCTCAATAAAATCATATGTAGTTGTAAGCTCTGTTATATTAAAATTGTTATGTATATATTCTGCTAATGTACCAGAATAAGTTATTTCATAAGTGCCGCATTTAACAGTTATAGCATCATCTGCCCACTCTGAATATTGTTCGGAAAGGTTATTAAAGATTGTAGTTGGGTCAATATTACTAACATTTTCTCCTATTAATTTTTTATAGTTGTAGGATAAGGTTTGCATTAGTTTTGTTATATTGTCACTTAATGAATCGGATTGTGCCCATAGCATTATAAATATATGAATATAATTCTCTATCTCGGAATTAAGTTCGGTTAGTATCTCCCCTATAGCTCTTTGTAATCTTTGATGAGTAATATAACCGTTACCATCACCTGTAGCCATAGCAGTATCTTGTGTATTATCAAACGATGTTTTTTCAACGTTATCTACAGTATTAATAATGTAACCATCTATGTTAACCATACCACCATTGGATCTACCCGCGTTCAGGCTGGCTCCTTCATACCAAAATTCGTCAAAATCTTCGTTATTTGCATAAGGAATTATAAAAGGTTTTTTTGTAAATTGACGAGTTAACCATCTTACATTTTCTTCTGAGTGTATCTGACCACCATTAGTGGAATTAACAGAAGGATAAGTTTTAACTAAATTATATTGTAGTGTTTGTCTTATATCCCCTCCTACTAACGTGTCGTCTGCAAAAATATTACTTATGTAGTCATTATTTGCCATATGTTTTAATCTCCTTCCTCATTCGTAACTGTTCCGTCAAAAGGTATATTATCATCAATTAATGTACCTTGAGGTATTGTTTGATTAATATTGTTAACACCGTCATTATCAATTGTCATTGGACTATCTGTATCCACATTATTATAATCATTTAATGAAATAATACTTATAATCCAGTTAATAATTATAGTATCCTGAGGGCGTACATATAGGACATTGTCCTGAGTTTTAAATATAACTCTTGCCAATAAATCTTCCGTACCAGAGACATTGGAAGGGTACAGACCTATTTCTGTAATAAAAATATCATGACTACCCCCGTATATTTTATTAAATGTACCAGGAGCCACGTCTGTAGCAAATACTATTTGTTCAATGTCTCCTCCAAGGTATTCCGTGGTTATAAAATCATTTTCCAAATTCATAACACCTATCGGGTAACGAGGAACAAAGGTTTGTTCTTTTGCTAATTTAGTATCACTAAAATGTACAAAATTAGTATCAGTTACCCAACTATCCTCAAACGGTACAATTCTTCTGTCTACAGAATCATAGTCAGGTATTTGTCCAGATGACGTATTTTGTAATTTTATGCCGCCTGTTCCTATGTTAATATAACAAGGAATATAATTTTTAGCATCATTTATATACAGTAATTTATTTGCATCTGCTTGTCTTTCGGATGTTTGAAATTCACCTCTTAAAAAACGCATAATACCCTTTACTAATTGTTGTGTGGCCTTATTGTGTATAACAACTTCCTGATTAATTGTATTATTTGGACCTACTACTTGTATATATACATTACTATCAAGTGCAAACTCAATACCGGCTTTATTATTCACTTTAAAATCACCTTACCCTTCGTTTAGATTTAGTATATGAAAGTTTTCTTCTGTTTGTTCCCATAAAAATTCTAACATATCATTAAAATTACTGTCCGTTGGGTAGGAAGAATTAACCTTTGCTTTATTTACATAGGATTGCTGTTCTGTATATTCGTGAACAGTTGTCTGGACCTGTGCCAAGATAGCCATTACAGAAGAAATTGGATTTTTAACTACAGAACGAAGTTTGATGTACATACCTACAGGTCGTACATAATCAATTAAATAACGTACCTGTGTATAAATGTTAGGATAATCTATAATTATAGTGGCAGTTTCATAATTATAATGAATATCTAAATTTTGTAATGTTGTAATATAGTCTGTGGATACATCTGCTGTCTCCAAATTTTTAATAGCTGTGTCTAAGGTAGTTAAACTCAATGCAGTTGCCATTTTAATACCTTTTTCGGATCCTTTATATTTCATCATTAACATAAAAATGCCAATAATTTGTCTATTAGAAGATACTGTATTTGCATTATCATATTTATAGTTAATTGTACTTGCTAAATAAGGTAAAAACTGTTCTGGACAAAGTAAAGAGTCATATAATCTGTATAAACTATCTATGTCATATTTACAAGAAGTTAATAGAATATCTATTAACTTAGTAAATACTTGCATATCACGTTCACGATTATATACTTCTGGAATAAATTTATTGCTATTAAATACCATAATTTCTATCTCCTTACTGCTTTATTATGTATTCAGGAGCGATGGATAAAATATGATAATATGGATTAGGTTTTGTATCATCATTATCAATGTAAGGTTGATTATTACCTAGCATATGCATAGTATCTCTATCTAATCCATCAGATGTTTGCACATAATACATCATACTTGTATTATTAAAGTAGGAAATATCCACACTATCATCAATATCAATTAATTTACGGGAACCTAAGCCGGCGTCAAAGTATCTAATCATTTCATGTGACTCTAATACCGTGTTAATGACGTCCATATAATTAATTGTTTGACCAAATTCAATATTTTCAGGACTGAATTTATTACTAAGATAAGACATGACAGTAGATAGAATATTATCAGCTGTTTGTTCTGTTACCGGGGCTGTTAAATGTATAGTACCGCAACATCTCCATGGAAATACACGTATATATGCATATTCCGGATTAACATTAATTACTTTCGTTTCCCTCATGGTTGTATCTAAATATTTAGCCACCCAACCGTTTTGAGGAGTATTTGTGTCCACATCATAGTTACTATAAATTTTATATAACCAGAAAATATTATTATTTTCAATTTGATGTTGTTGTAGCGTGGCTACAGTATATGTGGATGTATTGTCATCCACAGGCATAACCGTTCCAAAATCTTCATAAATAACATGAAGATTAAGACCATAATTTTTATAGGAGGCATCTACATCTGTTTCACTGTATAGTACCTGTTTTCGATCAATGTACATTTTGCGTAATTCATCTAAATTATTTCTAATATCCGCAGGACGATTTGTAGCTGAATCGTAGTAGGCTTGTAATTGTGCCAACGATAAACTATTACAGTATTCATATAAAGCATTGTTTAAATCTAAAGCACGTTGACCATCAACAGCATATGTGTTGGATATACCGGGTTGCCTTTTACAAAATCTTTCGAAATCGTAAATAGTTACTAACGAATTAAACGTTGTTATATAGTTTAAGGAATCTTTGTAAGCTTGTTCAGGTGTTTGTGGGTGACTACCCGGCGTAGCTATTATATCCCCATGTTCATTTATATATACATTACCATTAGCTGGATGTGTTATGGTATATAAATTTTGGGGTACACCTTCAATTGTTGTTAAATAATTTTTTGTAATACTACCATACACACCGTCTGTTCTTATATAATAAAGTGTAAAATCTACGGAATCTCCTAACATAGAAGTCCAATAGCTGGATATTTCTATATAAGGGTTATCAAATTCATCTATGTTAAATTCAAAATGAATTTGAGCATCCGTTACTAATAATAAATTGCTGGTTTTATCTATGAATACTGTTTCTGTACTACTTGTATTCGGTAATGTACTTTCATAGGATAACCAAATATTATTCTCATCCACAGTGGATTCTGGAAAATAATATCTGTTATTTCTCATTTGATTGGAATTAAACTTAATGCTATTTAATGTACCTTGAATAACATCAAAATCTTGTGAGTTACCCGGTTTAATACTTGCTACAGCATTTAAATAATTGTTGTCACTTGTAACATTAGAGGCTGTAGTAGGTTTTATAATATATGGTATAGATAAATTATTACCGTTATAAATATTTATATTGGATGTAGGAGATGCTATATATGTAAAAATATTAATGCTATTTTCATTAACCCACATTAAATATTCATTGTATAGACTATCCTGTAATGTACTATGTAAGGCTGCTTCATAATTAGGAATTCCATCGGTGTAAAATTGTGGGTATGTATCACTATCATGTTCTGCGAAAAATGGTTGAGATTCTGTTTCGTATTGATTTTTTAACCTATCTTTAACATCTTCGTCAGTCTCGTCCAGATATTGTTGATATGTAACAACAGCTTGTAAATTGGAAGGTACTTCCGCAATATTATTAACTGTTATTCTATTAGTAGCCGATATATACCAATGCATTCGATAACCGACTAAATCATATAATTTAGCAGCATTCTTCCTTTGTGTTACAGTGGAGGAATAATATTCCAATGCTTGTTTATCCATATTGTAGGATAACATATCTCCTAATATGGACATTAATTTTACTAAAACAATACCGGGGTCTCCATCTTCTGTGTTTGTCCATGTATCAGTAAGAGATGAAATAGCGGAAACTAAATCTGTATAAATAGAATTATAGTCCTTACTGGTATAATTTAAATACTCGTTTGCCAATTGTACTCCTCCTCACTTAGTACTAATGATGCTTCATTTGTTACATCACTATTTGCTAATTTATAAGATATATGTATTTTGTATAAGTGGTCATTACCTTCCACGGTGTCGATTGTTATGTCCTCAGGTGTAATAATTATACGTTTTTCATAACGTGTTAGAGAATCTACAATATCTTGTTTTATTATATCAGATTCTTCTGTCGTATATGTGTCGAATAATTTTTCATATAACCCACAGCCAAAATCGGGGTCTCCTAAAAGTTCTCCGTGGGCAGTGGTTAAGATCAATGCTATACACCTATTAATAGATGTATATTCAGAATCTAAATTAGTAACTCCAGAAGATAATTTAAATATATTAGGAAATTTTATGGAATTTGTAAATAACATTAACTATACACCTCTTATTCAAATGCAATTTCTTTTGTAGTGTATTCTAAACCCGTCCAACCTACTATAACTGGATATTCGTTATTACCTCCATAAAACATAACCCATACAACTTGATTTAATTCTGGAGGAGTTGTTTCCCCAAAAGGGTAACATACTTCGGCCCAAGGTAAATCTTCTGTTTTTACCCAAAGCACATCTTTTGCTACACTATTTTTTAAATTACCATATGTTTCAGATTTCATTGGTCCGTGTAATTCTAACACACGAACTTGAATACGGTTAAGACCTGCTGGGTCTTCTGTATCTGTAACAATTCCTTTATATATACCTGTTTGACGTATAAATTGTGACATTACTCTATCTCCTTTAACGTAATCTAACAGGTACAAATGAACTACCTGTAGTTTTAATTTTATTACGTTTATCCGCCATATCTATAGCGTCCTGAACATCTTTCGCAGGGGAATTAAGAGATGTGGACACAGAATTTTCCATATAACCTTGAGCTTCTGAATCCTGTACATATCTAATTAGTTTAAAAGTAGTAGTAAATCCAGAATCACTAACATTATCGTTAATTTCTAATATTTGATATTTTCCTGTTAAATGAGGAACTTCCGCACCGTTTAATTTAATGACCACATATATTATATCCAATAACTGATTAGGTATAAGTTGTCCCATAACAGTCATACTGGCTTCAAATGGATACAACATAATACGACTAAGTTCTTCGTGTGAGAAGAACATTTCTTCATTAAATCCAGATAGTGTTGGAAATGTATTTCGGGATAAATTATTAACAGATAATATTGTATTAGAAGCTCCTATAGGATTACCTTCTGCATCTACAGCAGTTGTTACATTATCTGTAGCAGAAGCCGCTGCCAATGCTACGGATCCATCATAGTTAACAGAAAAACTTAACACATCACTATCTCTATAAGTGTTACCGAAATCAAATTCGAATACATTGTTAGCTTCCGTTTTGGAACCTGGAACATAATATAATGTTCCATATTTACCTCCGCTCGAATAAATATCATCTACATAACATCGAAACGGGGTACCTAATTTATTTTGTATACTTTTGGCAAATTCACTGGCTTGACTTTTAGTAGCTACTCGTTGATACCATGTGTAAGCGGCATTTGTTAATTTTCCACTATTATGTAATTCTTCCATACTTTGTTGTAATGGTGCCTTAGATAATGAAACTAAACCACCTACTTTTGCTATATTACCGTTGTTTTTAGTAATGTTATTAGAAGTACCCATTATTAAATCTAATACAGGAGCTTTACCCATATTAGGTATAGACACTTCGCCATCCGTATGGTCTATCTTTATTTCATAATATTGTTGTAACCATTTGAAGCCATCACCTCTATTTTGATTTTGAAAGAGTTTTACTTCAAAATAATCACTGGGTTTCATAGGTAGTGTGGAACCTTTAATCTCTGCTAACTCACTTGTTAATTCCGCTACATGAGAAGTTCCTTCAATTGTATATGTAATTGTACCATTAGCTATATTAGTATCACTACTATATGTATACACCTGACCTATATATTGTTGCTGTTGTATATGTCGTTGCCCTAGATAATCATAGTAACCATAATGATAGGTAACAGGCTGTCTAACAGAACTTACTAACATATTATCTATTATTGTAGGTGTACCTACACTAAATGTATCTGGTACATATATTACAGTTAACCTAAATGTACAAGCTTTAGTACAAGTGCGATTATGGTCCAGACTTACAAAATATCTAGGTACATCTTTAGATTCTATACTACCGCTTTTTGCAAAATTAAATAGTACAAAAGGTGTAGCAATTCCTAATTTAAGTATTGGATTACTCACGTCTTAATGCACCCCCTAAGTTGTATAAAGAAATAAGTGGGGGTATTCTTAAGACAGAACCGGGTTTAATTATAAATGGATCAATTAGTTCATTTGCTAAACTTATTACCCACCACAAAGACGGATCATTGTAATAAATATTAGCAATTATGTCAGGTCTATTTTCCTGTTCTTGTAGTACTGTATGAAATTTATCATCTGTACTTTTTTCCACAAAGGTTTGATTAAATGTTTCTACACGTGATTGGTTATCCTCGACAATTTGTCTGTATTTACCATATCTACTTGTATGTGTATATGTACGAGGTTTACTGTAAAAAATCATTAACGTCTACCTCCTGATGCTGCTATTTGAGGTTGTGATGGCGGGTTACCCGTAACCTCTGTAACACTAAAACTTAGGTCTATAACAGCATATTTATTATCAATAATAGGTCCTGAATATTGGGTATTAACACTGGATATAATTCCAGTAATACTTATATTTCCAGCTATATGTAAATGACATCTTGTGGCTGCTATAGCACCACCATAGCGAGGATAACAGGCAGATTCTATTATGTCTGCTATTCTGTACACATAATTAACATTACCACACATATCAGTATGAAACTGAAATGCTGTACTTACTGTACGAGGACCTGAACCTGTATAATATTGAAAAGGTTCACTACGACCTAAAATGCTTACAGAACTATAAGAAGCCTGGTTACTATCGGAAACACTATCTGGATAACAAGGAAAAGCAATTCCAGTACCACCTACAATAATATAACAATCCTTACCGGATCTACCTGGACGCATATCTACCCAATTGAAATAATCTAAGTTAGCATAATTATATAAATTAGAAACTTCGAATTCTTTCATTTTTTCAGCATTTATAAATTCTATACCTAAAGACTCTCCTGCTGTATGATAGTACGATTCAAAAGTTTGATTTCCATTAGTGTTAACAGGTACAATTAGCATACCCGAAGATGCAATTCTGCTAGGTAGTTGAGATACAAATACAGGAAAAGGAGGTAAAACATTATTAATTCGCATAATCTCATCGATGGTAGTACTGAATTGACTGGCAATATCCGATAATCTTTCATAATGTTTAAAATTATAAACCGTGGATGCCATATGTTTGTTCACCCCTATCCTTTAATATAGCTGCCTCTGTGAATATATCGAAATATCCAGTAACAAATAATGGAGAATTAGAATATGGATTGACCTTACTACGTTGATAATTCAATATAATTTCTGTTAGGTTTCCAGAATTACTATCCCATATTCCTTTATCTACATTACTTATTGTATTGTTTGTTATCATTAACTTTTGTACATAATAAATGTCTTCTTTGGATGAATGGGGTGTAATAGTACGACCCATAAGATACGATAACACAAATTCATCCAATTCACATATATCTTTATTTTGTTTCCATTTAGGTAAATAATATATTCGTTCATTCTTAGCAGATTTTGTTATGGGT
>Ga0326512_10004308_pt1 | contig 10330 bp, 17 predicted proteins | sample 1_2617_0518_D_FD_203652 | JGI IMG/M metagenome (GOLD analysis project Ga0326512, IMG submission 203652) | Bovine rumen microbial communities from UC Davis, California, United States - 1_2617_0518 | ecosystem: Host-associated > Mammals > Digestive system > Stomach > Rumen | place: USA...
TACCATTATCAACTCTAAATTGTAGCCACTCTTCGCTAAAACACACTTCTTTTATTTTACTTAATACTGTCTGTCTGCTGATGGTGTCCTTGACTAAATCCTTGACTAAATCACCCGATTCATTGACCAAATGTTCTGGCTCTTGCTCTAGTGCTTTGATTGCCATATCCCTAGCCGTGCAGTATTCCTCCTTTGTATATAAAGTACGAGCAAATCCCCCTAGTCGACATTCATTGAGTATTATTAAGGCTTTTTCTTTTGTCATTCCTTATTCCTCACTTTCCAAATAGGCAAGAGGCTCGCAAAGAGCCTCCCACCATATTCGCTTCTGGCCTATACCATTTCCGCGCCACAATGAGGACAGAATGGAGTCTCCTCGCCCTTCTTAACCTCACCCTCGGTGCCATACTCACACTCGGAGCAATATACATAATCACTTCGATCATCCGTCCAATCTACCCATGTTGCAGGTCGGCGCTCCGGGACTAGCGTCAAGCCCTCCTTCTTTAACTTTGACCATCTGGCAAAATCTGCACGACAATTGTCGCAGATATCCCATAACATTCTGTGCTCGTAAATGCACAAGCCTTCATTTTTAAGCGGATCAAACCTTGCCGATCTGACCATATCTTTACCACATACATCGCAACCAATTTTAGTCATTTTTTCTATTCCTCCTCTTTTGAAAGTGCGTGAAATTTAATATCCTTGTAAATAAACCACCGACTATGCGGATAATAGTCCGTACCATCATTTTCGTGATACCACTCAACGCCTAATATCTCCGCAATTTTGGGTATTAGATTATATGGCTCGATATGGATCGCTGGATGGTACTCAACGCATTCGAGTGATTTCAACTTATTATCGTATGGCGTCATTAGGAGCCTACGCCCCTCAATCAGCGTATCAAGCCATGCTTCCAATTTTGCTTTATCGAGATTCATCCTCTACCTCCTCTGATCCCAATGTTCCGAAGTATATGTCGCGCTTTGAAAAGCAAGACAGGTACGATTCGCCGCTTGCCGTATCACGCCTGCATAGCACATACTCTGGATAGTTCCCTATTACTTCAAATTTTCTGTACTCCACCTGCTGCATTGCCTTCCGATATGGCACCTTGAGTATTGTGCCATAAGGGATGGTCATAGAGTGGATGTATGCAACAGTCGGCATATTGTAGCGCATATATCGGATGTTACCCTTGAAGCTCATCATCCTCCTCCTTCGTCCCGGATTCGATCGCCCGATAATTCTCTTTATGCACTCCGAACTCCCAAACGGCCTGCACGAGTGCCATTAACTCGCTTTTGACATCGGCGTTATAGATGCCCCAATAATAGAACTTTCCATCTACGCCCTGTCTGAATAGTTCAATCATTCTTGCCATCTATATCTCCTCTCTTTAACATATCAATGACCGCGTTCTTCGCTTCGTCCCAGATGAACGGTTTCGGATCTTCAAGATCGCTTTTCGCCTTTTGTGCGATCATGTCAACCATATCGAATCCCATAATAGGGTGACCACTCTCCAACATAGCAGCGCACGCTACGATCTCGATCAAGATAGTCACATCAGCAGCCATTTCAGAAATGGATTTCCCTCTGACCTCAACACGCTCCTCACATAAATGAACCATAATTCCCCTCCTTATCTGATCCGCAGAGATTCGCTCTGCTCCAAGTGTGCTATCCCATTAAGATCCTTTCCGGCTTTCAGATCCTCCGCGATCTTCTTGCGGTCAATCTCTGGATCTTTGTATTTTAGATACTCCTCCGGGACATTCTCGATGTACTGTTCATCCATAACCACCTTTGCAGGATTCTTCTGGATGCCGAATGAGAAAAGCTCGGTCTTGAACTTTGTCTTATCGGTCGCAATCATCATCTGCTCAAGGTTGGCTTTCATCCTGTCGATGTTATTCTGTGCTGCGGTCTTTCGAGCTTGTAATCTTTCGATCTCTGCTTTCAGGCCATTCACATCAGACTCGATCTGCCGGATCACCTTGGCATAGTTGTCAGCCTTATCCTCAAGCTGACCGTCCAATCCCTCCAGAGTGTCTGCTAATACTTCGGGATCTGTGTCAGGATCTTCGGCAAGTGCCAGAAGATTGATATAATCGTTTGTTAGTTCGTAAAGTGTCATAATAACCTCCTTAGTTGTTAAACAAGATGGTATACAGAAAAAACTTTGATTTTTCGGGCTTTTTTGAGTTTTGTTAACCATGTTAACCAACTTTTTCTATATACCCTATATATTTATATATATATTGATTTATCTTATATTGATTGTTTTTGGTTAACATGGTTAACAAAATGTATTCAAAGCCTTGATAATAAAGGATTTTTTCTGTTAACCAACCTGTTAACCAAGTGTCAACCAACTTTATTTTTTGGTTGACATATTAAAGGGTATTTCGCCTTCATAATTCTCTGCATCGATAAAACCTCCCGTGCCTTTTTCGATTCTTTCATAGCACTTTTGCACTCCATACTTCCCACACCGCTGCATTCTTTCGCATTTTCGCCAGCCAGCAATAGAAAAGCGCATTATCTCTGCAATCTCGTTAGAATCTCGCTTTGTCGGAGATCCGTTTTCCTGAAGCGCCACATCCCAGATCTCCCTGATGCAAGTCCGATCATCAGACTTTTCGTCCAGCCACTTTTGTATTATTCCGATACGCGAATCTTCTTCCGTGAATTGCTGTTGCATTTTTTCTGCAATCTGCTGCAAGTGCTCCGGGAGATATAGCTTCGGCTTTCGCTTTGCATCCTCGAAGATCTGCATTGCCTCACCCCACGCCATCGCGATATCCTGCGAGCACTCGTCTGGGTGATCCAGCATAACAACTTGGATGTTCCCCTTGTTTACGCGGATCGGCAGGAATCGTCTGTTGCCTGTTCGGTCTGTTAGGAATGTCTCGTTGTTGGTCGTTCCGGCAAATACACACATCCTTTTGCGCTGCTCTGTTCTGCGTTCAAACGGCGGCCTAAAATTGTCCTCGGTACTTGTCAGGAATGATTTGATTGCCTCCACATCCTTTGCGCGTTTAGCTGCCAATAGTTCGGCCATCTCTACAATCCACATACCTCGGAGCTTTTCAGATGCTTTGTCAGACTCCACTGTGTTGAAATTGTCAGAAAACCATACACCTGACATTGCAAGGAATCTTAAAAAAGTGGACTTGCCTGCTCCCTGATCTCCAACAAAAATGACGGTGTAGTCAAATTTGCATCCGGGATTGTAGATCCGGCTAATCGCTCCCATCATGAAAATCGTCATAACGGCCTGCGTGTACTCGGTATCTTCTACTCCCAGATACTTTGGAAGGAGTTTGGAAATATATCCCTTGGGTGCGCCTGCTGCCTTCCACTTATCATAGACATCCTCAAGAACATCCTTGACCGGGTTGAATCTGTGCCGCCCTGCCGTCCGGGTGAGTGCGTTCATGATCTTGTCGCGATTGTTAAGTCCGTATTTTTTTTCAAGGTACGCGAGGAGGTTTGCATCATCTTCGTTATTCCACGGTCTCATTATCACCGTGTCATTCCACGGCACCGCGCCACAGACATAAGGCGAATACGCGAGCTCGTTATATTTTATTTTCCCGAATAACTCGAGGTCATACTCTACCGCTTCCCTGCAATTCTCATAGGTCTGATCTGGGATCTCGATATCCTCTCCATTGCGTTTGCGTGTCGTGGTCTCGATCTGTGGCTCATGCCACCCAGAAAATGAGGGAGTCGCAATCGGCTCCGCGCCTTTCTCATATCCAATGGCACTCGATACTATCGTTGCTACTTCTTCCACATCGACGGGCGGATCGCATCTGTTTTGGTTGGCAATGTTGACGTAATCATAAATCGCATCATTCGGTATGCCCTTGGCCTGTAATGAGCAAGCATATCGAAAAAGCATATCGTTACGCTGACCGCTCGGAATAGTTGCAGGGAGTTCAAATCGTACTCTGTCTGGATCACGAGATCCGCTTTCACCTGCTGCCTTGTCGAGCTTCCATGTCAAAAGCTTGTCAACTGTCTCGTTCACCGCAGCCATCGGGATTCCATCTTCCGGCGATATTTCCCATTGATAGCGTCTGCCGTTGGGATGTAGCGAGGGCGGTGCGATAATATAGCCACCCTCTCCACGGACATCAATGCCGTCTAGCAATCCGGCTCTGTTTTGATAGGTCTTATCTGAAAAGAAGAACAGGTGGTAACCTCCGCGCCCTGTTATGGATCGCCAAGTCTCCGGCAATTCGCCGTTTTCTTTTTGCCATTTTTCAAGCTCCGAATATCCGTCAAGTCCCTTGTTGTCGTCTTGATCGAGATCGATCACCACAAGTCCGTGCGATGCGCTTCCTGTTGCTATTCCAATAGAGGCATCTGGCCATCTGTTCCACCAAGAGCGAATTGCTCCCGGATCTGTCTTGGCATCTTTACAGCCGTGTGGCGTATGAGGTTTCTTGTTTGCCGAGCATACCGGGAAAACTGCAAACCCCAATCTTGCGTAATGCAGCGCATATTCGACCATTTTTATTTCATCTATCATCTGTCACTCCCAAAAGCTCCATAATTCGCTCTCCTGCTTCATCTGGGTGGCAAAACTGAAATTCGCAGCCATACCGCTCGCTCATTGTTTTCATCGCCTTTTCAAGTCGGGCACCCGTGATACATTTATCAGAATAAATGGACCTCGGATTGTTCCAGATATGAACATCATCCACGCATCGGATGCCGCATTCGTTTTCTATAAGAAAGATCAAGTGGCACCCTGCATCCCTTGCCGCGATACATTCTCTTTTGAATCTCTGATGCTCCTTGGAAGATCCACCGATATTGCCAGCGATTTCATCCATATTCGCCTTGGTATCTATTGCTACCGAGGGTGGGAGAGCATAGTCACCGAATGGCAACTTGCTCCGCACCACTTCGATATTGTTCCGCAGAAAATAGGCGCGTTTCAGTTCATGCTTGCCCTCCTGCTGCCTGCTATCCTCTATGATCGTTATCATATGAACGGCAACTCCGACTTAACGGAATCAGGGATCGGCGCGAATCCGTTGGCGGTTTCGGGAGTCTCCGGCGCGAGGCGCTTTACATCCGGCACTTTGAAATCATTACTGCGGATCTTATCAGCAGAGCACTCGAACGAAACGGAGAGCCTTGTCTTGATTGATCCATCGTTTCCGTAATACTCTTCTTCTCTGAAAACGAGTCCGATATACTTGCCGACCAGCGTCTGCTCGTCTGAATTGTTTTTCAGATCGAAAACATAGTTGCCGTTGGAATGGGACACCGCCGTGCAGAATCTCTTGAGCATCGGGAGTGCCTTCTCCTTGTAGGACTTAACATACGCACCGAGCCATCCATTCTCAGCCCATTCGGGATGATCCTTGCGAAGCTGCCCATAATAGCCGGAATACTCACCCTCTGCGATGTCATAAGTTACTCGGAGATATTCCTTCTCTGGGAAATCCTCGACCTTTTCAATGATGGCTACATAGCCACCAGCAGGGAGTCTGTTTGATCCTGTTCCTGCTTCCTGCACATTGTTGAGATTTATTGCCTTCATCTTTTTCCTCCTTATAATTCGATGGCTTCGAGATCTTCTAACTCGATGCGTCCGTAGTGATACCGATTGCCGTACTTTACGGCTCTCCACCAATAATTGTTGATGGCTTTCTGCGGTGATACCGCCCATGTCTCGCCTACCATATATCCATTGTGGTAAATGGCGAAATGTCGCTTACTTTTTGCCATTCGTGCCCCCTTTCAGACCGTAATATTCACGGATCGCCACATCGACCGCTTTTAAGTCGTTCGGGATCTCCAGATCGAACATCCCCTCCGGGCTTTTCGCGGTACTCATTCCGTTGGCCTGTGTGAAAAACTTGTGGTCCTCGCAATAAAGTACGATGTCAAAGCAACCCTCGATTGACAGTTTTTCATCCAGCATTTTGCCGATGGTCTTGGCCTTCTCGAATCCGTTGCCGTCTGTCTCGCTATGATGGAGCAGATAAACCACTTTGCTCTCGTCCTCCAGATTGTTTATGGAGTGGATCAAATTGCGGAAATTAGCTGCCATCGATGTGAACTTGTCGTAGCCCTTTTCCATGGCTCTGTCGAATAATTCGTTCACCAGCATAAACTGTGAGTCGTCTATGACGATTGCGTGCTTATCTGTCTTGGCAATAACGCCCATCAGCCACGCGTATCGTGCTCTATTAATAGCCTCATAGCTTTGCATTTCAGGGCTTTCCATGTTCGGAATCTTTGTGACTGTCAGATCCGACTTAAAAGGGAGCCGCCCCTTTTCAACAGAGATTATTCCAACCTCTTCCTTCTTAAAATTCTTGAGCGAGTAGGTCTTGCCCGATCCGCTCTTGCCGATCAACAACACAGGTAATGCCATTTTCTTTTTCTCCTTTCTGTGTTTGGTCGAGTCGCTTGCAAGCGTCCTCAAATATCTCTTTGAATCCGTGACCGTGTGTCACTCTATGCGGTGGTAGTGGTCGCTGCGCTTGTAGAATATCGCCTGCTGCCGGTGATCCTACGACTATCATTTCGAGCCCTTCTGTCTGTCAATTTGGTTTGGTGCAAATTCCTCGACAAGCTCTTTCTCCTCTTTGACCAAGTCAATAAGCGTAATAGCCAATATATCTATGCCTTTGGTCGCCGCTTCTAATACAAGTTTTGCTTCTTTCTTTGTCATATCTCCTCCTTATCCAACTCCGGGGATGATCTGCAACATGACATGGTCGCCATGTTCTCGTTGCCACTCTCTTGCAGCATCTTCGCTGGGTACCCAGACATCAATGCTCTGTCCGTTGATGATGGAATCTCCGAAACCATCCACATCTGTGTCAATTCCTGCGCCGGTATCAAGGAACTCAAAGTACCCTATAAAATCCCCGATTGAGCCATCTTCTTTGATGTCATAGAGTGCTGCGGTGCATCCCATCCATTCCTTCCGCCCTGCGACTATTCCATATCGTGTCTGTTGACCGCTGGCGGTGGTACCGCTATCGCAATAGACCGTGCATCTGATCGGGTGCGGATATGCGAATCCATCGTCTACCGCTTTGGTATTGAGCTTGATGATCGCGCCTGCTGCCACTACCAGAAGGACTGCAATCAAGGGGATCAGTTTCTTATTCACTTGCGCCGCCCTCCTTCAACAGATCGAAGTCGATCCGCTTCGTGCGCTTCTCGATCTTGCGGATCAGGGACTCCATTGCGTCAAGCTGCCTGTCAATGGAATCTTCTCGATCTTCCCGGACGACCTTTCGATATCCGATTTCGAGTATTGCCAGATAGCCGCCTATCCCTGTCAGCATTCCGATGAAAAACGCTAATATCAATGTTGTGTTCATATCGCCCTCCTTTTCATTCGTCTGTAAGTTCGCCGTTTCCTTCTTGTTGTTCTCCGCTCCAGCCATTCCTCGTAGGACTCCAGATTTATGATCCATTTGCCTCCTCCGGGATTCTTGGCTATGAACTCCCCTGTCCTGACCTGTTTGAGGATGGTATTTTTGCAGCCATATCCCATGGCTACAAGCTGGGAGACGGAAACATATTTTTTTGCCATTCTTGCCTCCTCTCGTAGTTTACCGCCGTTAAACCATAGGCGTAAAAAAATAAGCCCCTAGCTCCTCGGCAGGAATTTCTAGGATTGAAGCAAGTGCAACTATATCTTCTGATGTAAAGCGCACATCGTTTTGCATTTTCTTTGAGAATGCTTGCGGTGATATGCCGAGATCTTGGGATATTTTGCCTTGTGTCATGCCCTTTTCAACGATCCTGCCGCGGAGTTTGGAATAATCAAACTTTACGCGTTCCATATGTACCTCCTTTCAATGTACTCCAAGCACAAGATATAGGGGATAAACCCTGTCTCCTTGACTTGATATTGCGAGTTTAACATTCTTAAACTTTCGTGTCAATACAAAAGTTTAATTTTTTTAATTTATTTATTTAATTATGTTAAAACTTGTGTTATATTATGCAAAAGGAGACCACATATGATAGGAGATGCAAAAACAATCAGCGAGCGAATCTGCGAGGCAATGAAACGATTGGATGTGAAGCCTGTCGAGCTTTCACGGCGTACCGGGATATCCAAATCGTCTATATCTCAATATATGAGTGGATATGCCGCACCCAAGAGCGACAGAATATATCTGATTGCAAAAGCTTTGAATGTTTCGGAGGCGTGGCTTATCGGATATGATGAGCCAATGGAAAAAACTCCCGAGATAGATTATGTTGTAAATACCTCTACAAGTGAAAATTTAACCCCAAACGAGCAAATTATCATAGAGAGGTATAGAAGCATACCCGATGATAAAAAAAGCGAATTTCTAGGCAGAATATTCGCATATTCGGAAGCACTTATGAAAGGAGGGAGCGAATGAGTACGAAACGAGCGGACGGAAGGCTTCAAAAGTCTGTCACGATAGACGGGGAGCGCATATTTGTGTACGGTCACAACGAGCGCGAAATCAGGGATAAGATAGACCAACTCTACAACGCCAAGTATAGAGGCATCACTCCCGACACGCTATTCCGTGATTATGCCGCGCATTGGTTGGATGTCACCCTCCCGGATAAGGCTATCAATACCCAAATCGGCTATAAGAGAGCGGTCAAGCATCTCATCGAGGAGCTCGGAGATATGCCGATCGCAGACATCAAGCGGTCGCAACTAGAAAAGGCATTGAATAACCATAGCGACAAGCCGACCTCAAGAAATCAAATGCTATTGAGGGCACGAGCCATTTTCAATCTTGCCATCGATGACGAAATATGCACATACAATCCGGCTCTGAATATCAAGCACCTCAAGACCGACCACGGAAGCAGGGACAGACTCACCCCCGCAGAGATAAACGCGGTAAAATCTGCCGATCTGCCACCGATGGAGCGGCTTTTTGTTGACATTCTCTACCATACCGGGATAAGGCGCGGAGAGGCACTTGCAATCTCGCGCAAATCCCTCGGCAAGGGAGTCCTCTATATCAGAGAGCAAACCGTCTTTACAGACTCGGGAGTCGCCGTATTAACCCCATTAAAGACGCATAACGCCTCAAGGGATATTCCTATCCCTCAATCGCTTGAAAACGAAATCAGGGCATATATAAAGGCGTGTGACAGTATTTATCTATTCGAGCCTATGAGATCGCGCCACCGCTTCGCCTCTGCCTGGTATCGCATCCGGCTTGCCATACATCGGGTTGACCATCCCGGATACAACCCCAAACGCAAGACGCGGTATATTGTCGTGGGAGATATCCCCTGCCGCCTCACGCCGCACTTTTTCCGGCATAATTACGCGAGCGCATTATATGACAACCACATTGACATCAAGACGGCGCAGAAGCTCCTAGGACACGCCTCAATCAATACCACCCTAGGAATATATACCCACCTTGCCAAAGAGTCTCAAATCGACTCATACGAAGCCGTGAGAGAGATGTCTGCGGCAATGTGATATATCTTGATATACAAGTCGAGCCGCCCGATTCCTGGGAGGCTCTTTTTTTGCGTCTATTTATACGCTTTGTGTGTCCGTTTAATGGGACAGAATAAAACGCCCCCTGACATCATTTTGACATCATACATCTGTTTGGGTATCCGCAAATGCCCCATTTGACATCACTTTGACATCACTTATTTTGTATTATTTTGGTCTATTTTATGACCTAAAAAAGCCCGTATTTTCAAGGCTTTCCCCGATTTTTCAAGGCTTTCCCACAACTAAAAAACCATATTCCTTCAATATGTCCCTTATATTGATTTTTCGGCATTTTCTGCACCTCTGACATCATTTTGACATCATACTCTTGTTCGATAAAAAAAGAGCGCACCGAATGCACAACTTAATGCACACCCGATGCGCTCCGCGTAGGGGAAATATTTGAATAACTCGGGAAGGATTCCGAGATTATCCCTTGATGAGCTTGCCCTGCTTCAACAGAGCGAGCATTTTCAAGTTCTGCGCCGCCGTCCCGGAATAATTAGATATACCGTTTGCCGCCGCGATCTTCTTTCTATGTGCGAATGAGGTATCACGCTCGCCCACTCCGGCAAGTCCTGATACGATACTCGTGTTGGTTGCTCCCGTGTACCTGGGATAATAATTGCCGCTTGTAGGAGTCGGCGCAGGAGCGGATGCACCCAAAAGAGCGTTGACCTTTTCTGCAATCTCCGGCATCTTTCCCATGAGGTAATCTCCGGGACACGCTTTAGCTGCGAAATCACGATGCACGGTCATATTTGCCCCGGCAAGATGCTTGATCCGGGAGTTCTTGTTGTTATTCCAAACAAG
>Ga0326512_10004309_pt1 | contig 10330 bp, 9 predicted proteins | sample 1_2617_0518_D_FD_203652 | JGI IMG/M metagenome (GOLD analysis project Ga0326512, IMG submission 203652) | Bovine rumen microbial communities from UC Davis, California, United States - 1_2617_0518 | ecosystem: Host-associated > Mammals > Digestive system > Stomach > Rumen | place: USA: California...
ATCTTCCGTAATGTACCAATCCTTGTCTCTCAACCTTTTGAGGGCAACAAGTTGTCGGACTACTATTTGAAGACAGTCTCGTAACAGGTCCTCAAACAATGCTATCTGTGTTTTCTTTGAAAGTCGGCTAACATTGTCAGCAGTTTTTTTAGCATAATAAAAAGATCCAATTCCAAACAAGGCAGCAATAAGCGATATGAATATATTGATATACGTGAACGGTGCAGGGGCACTATGCTCCTCTATTGACCTAATGATTGGAATTATTTGACTCAACGAATCAGACAATTCCATCATATTAACCAAACTTGAGTCTATCATATTCTAATGGTTTTTTTAATTGCATCGTATAAAATGGTTTTCTTGTGCAGCATCATATTATGTTTGATGAGAGCTGCCCTAAAAGTTTTTTCTTCTTGAGAAACATCGTCTGTCATGTTCCATGCAGCGGTATGCCTTCGAGGACTATACAGATTGATATTGATATGGTCAAACTGACACCGCCGGAGTACGTCCATTGTTAGTAAAAAATCTTCAGCCGTTTCCCCTGGGAAACCGACCATAACTTGCGTATGTTTATTGACTGGATAGTTTTTGGCATTCATATTCTCTATGCAGTTGATAAAAGGTTCTAAATTCGGATTACGATTCATTCGTTTCAGGACCTCAGGACTTCCAGACTGTATGGCACAACAGAAGTAATTGACAAAACCCTTAGCAAAGAAGAATGAGAGTTTTTCATACATCTTCACCAAAATGTCAGGATGAATGTAGCGTATGGATACAGCGGCACGTCCTTCAGACAATTTATACATCGTTTGGAGTAAATCAATCAGTGATGTGCCTATGTCGCGCCCATAGTTACCAATCTCGTCACCGATTAAAAGAAATTTGGTATAGCCCTTCTCCCAGCCCTCACGAAATTGTTCTATGACCAGATTTATGTCAATACTCCTAAAATCACCTATTCCCAACTTTGTTGCGCAGTAGCTGCAATGTCCGGGGCAACCATAAGAGACTTTTATTTGATATGTTCTTCCGTCTTGCCACATATATTTGCGTAGCGTTGAGAACTCCCAAGCACGTTCGCATTCGTGTGAATGATATTTCTCATCTATTATGCGCATCAGTTTCAAGTCTTCATCCATTTGGTATGTATGATTTTCGCATTTCCCCAACTGTGGGTTCGTATTATAATGAACCGTGTGAAACAGTTTGCTTGCACTGATAACTCTGTCCAAGGCATCTAATTCATTATATTTTAAAATAACTGCTGCAGGAGATACTTCCATTACACGATCTGCTGCAAATGCTGGCATACATCCAGATATAAAGAATTGGCTGTCAGGCATGCGCAGCAGTTCTATATCCTTGATAATTTCTATGGCTTGGTCCTCCTCATTATTAGTAACACCACAACAGGTCATGACTAGGACTCCAGCCTCTTCTGGTGAGTCTACTAATTTCCAACCGTTCTCTGTAAAATACTTAGCAATCCGCTCTGTTTCATGCATTAAGACAGCACAACCGTTACTTTTTATGAATACTGTTTTCATAACTTAAACTTATAGATTAAATACAAGGCGAGGAATGACTTCATGGATTCACAATAAGCCTCTTGTTCTATTTCATTCAAATGGAAATGATCTGCATAGCATCCTCCTGCACAGTGCCATCGTGCAGGACAGTCTTGGCATTTTTCACTTTTTGTGACGTCAAATGAGAGTATACGATGAAGTTTCTCTTTATTGATGTGCACCTCTCCCGTGATTTTATCTATTTTTCCAAATACAAATTCTTTATACAGCTCATCACGCTTGGAGCCCACTGTATGACAGGTAGAGATTTCCCCTTCTGAGGTGATGACAAACTTGCCCGGACAATATCTGTCCACAAGGCAAAGACAGGTATTCATATATGAACAGGTCAGCCAGATTCCATACTTGTCTGCCAAAGTCTTGGCATTGAAAAATTCTACAATAAATGCATGATAGTATGCCCTTCGCTCATCAATGTTATGGAAATAGTGTTTGGTAATCAGGGACTTAAAAGATACTTTCTTGACATGAGGATGATAAGACTTTAAGTGTTCTATCATCTCCGTCATTTTCATCACGTTTTTGTTGCTGATAACTGTGTTTAAAGCGACATCAAGACCTGCATCTGCAAAACGGTTAATGTTTTTAGATACTTCCTTCCATTGGCCTCTTTGAGCATTCTGTACGTCCTCTAAAATGTCGAACGACACACTCAGACTGATATGATGCAAGAGACAGAACTGGATAATGTCATCCGTACAAATAGAACCATTCGTTACCAGCGAGATTGGACATGATGCTTCCCGCTCTTCAACGAGCAGCAAGGCTTTCTCAAGTGATGGTTTGAGAATATTCCAAGATAAAAGAGGTTCACCTCCGCCGAGAACAGAAATAGACAAAGACTGGCCCTTCGCCCTTTCTCGGTTAAGGAAATAATTCAGACCTGCCTCTATGAGACGAGGAGATATTTCTTCGTTGGTCCTTCCATTAGCAGAATAGCAATAAGAGCATTTAAAGTTGCATTTGTTATTAGGAAGCAGCATCAGGCTTCTCAGTCCTTCGACAGTGTGCTTGGTCAGAAAGATTTCTTTTTTCCTTTCATATAATTTCGAAAGAATGGTTTCCACTGCTGCTGATGTTGTCGCAGTTTGTTCGCCACGAAGCAGCGCCGTCAACTCATTAATTTCTGCCACAGTCATTAGCTGTGCATGACCAGCAAATGGGAGATAAACAATTTTCTTTTCCGACCGGGGGGAGTCCATTATGGCAATATGGTGTTCTGTATAGATGTTCATCTGTATGGTGTTGATTATGTGTTATATTACTTTACCTACAATGTCATTCCCTAAGACTCCTGTAAATTGTACCTGATAAAAGGAGCCTATAGATAATGGCTCAGCACTTTCCACGATAACTTTGGGGTCGGCCATTGGAGTGCTGTGCTCTGTGCGACAAAGATATTTGCCATCCAGACATTTGTCTATTATCACTCTATGAAAAGTTCCTAACAACGACTGGTGCAGTGTTCGATGGTATTGCTTCTGAATGTCCATTAAGTGTAAAGCCCTTCGTGTTTTTTCTTCATCGGGAATATCGTCTATATAATGCTTGGCACTGTAAGAATCTTTCTGGGCGGAATATCGAAAGACTCCCATGCGTTCAAACTTCTGTTCCATCACAAATTCGCACAATTCTTCAAACACATCTATTGTTTCCCCGGGGAAACCCGTCATCATAGTTGTGCGAAGGTAGATGCCTGGGACACTTTCGCGAATCTCAGCAAGCAGTTCGGTGATATATTCTTTGGAGCCTCCACGCCTCATTCTCTTTAGCATCTCAGTATTGCAATGTTGCAATGCAATATCCAAGTAGTTGCAAACATTTTCATGTTCTCGAATTACTTTCAACAAATCCTTTGGAAATCCAAAAGGATACGCATAGTGCAGACGTATCCAGTCCACTCCTGGAACATCGGCTATTCTGTCTACCAATTCCGCAATTCGCTTCTCTCCATAAGTATCCAGACCATAATCCGTGAGGTTTTGTGCTACAATTTGGAATTCTCTTACACCTTGACTGACCATCCATCTGACTTCTTCCAAAAGGGCTTCTATCGGGACTGATGCCAGTTTCCCGTTTAGTATGGGTTTGATACAGTAGGCACAGGGACGATTGCAGCCTTCGGAGATTTTCAAGTATGCATAGTGGCACGGCGTCGTGATATGTCGCTGAACGTCTGCAGGAAATTCATGACCAAGAATATATAAGATATTTTTCCAGTCAAAATTTCCAAAGATGCGATCAATTGTCGGAATCCTGTGCTTTAATGATTCCCCGTATTTCTGCCCATAGCACCCCATGACCCATAGTTGGCTGATATGACCTTCTTCTTTTCTCACGGCATATTGTCTGATGAGAGCCTCGGAATATTCTTCGGCATCACCAATGAAACCGCAGGTATTGATGATGGCGATATCGGCATTCTGAACAAGCGAACCGAATGTGACAGAGAATCCTGCCACCTCAAGGGCATGGTATAGTCGCTCGGAGTCAACCAAATTCTTAAAACAACCTATATTTTCTATATGTATTCTCATTGAATAGTACCTATCAACTGATTGTTCTTAATATGATTTATCTTAACATTTATTTTCTGCCCTATCTTTACTCCTTTTACAGAAGGAAAAGCAATGGTGCGGTGATACATGTCACGACCAAACCAGTAATCCTTCTCCTCTCTTTCTGCTATGACGGTTTGAACTGTGCCAATAAGCGCTCTCAGCTGTTCTGCTCGGATGTGGTTTACGAGGTTTTTAGTTATTATCACTCGCTCCCTTTTAACTTCAGCTGGAACATTGTCTTCGAAGGTCTTGTATGCCATAGTCCCTTTACGCATAGAGAAGGTAAACACATTAGCATTGGCACATCGCAGATGCCTCAGCAAGTCGAGAGTAAGCTGAAAATCTTCTTCCTTCTCTCCAGGAAATCCCACCATAATATCTGTTATAATCTGGAGGTTGGGAATCTCAGACCTTATGGACTCGGCTTTCTGCAGGAACTGTTCGCAGGTATAATGTCTGTTCATACTGTCTAACACTTTATTAGAACCAGATTGAACAGGCAGGTGTACTACTCGCATGATGTTGTCGTTCTGTTTAACAACTCGTACAATCTCATCAGAAAAGGTCAAGGGGTGTGAGGAAATGAATTTTATTCGCTGTTGAGGGCATGTTTTCGCAATGTTTTCAAGCAGTTGGGCAAAGCCAATAGGAACTCCAAGTCGCTCCCCCTCCCAGAGGTCAACTATATGTCCGAATAGGGTGATTTCCTGATATCCTGCCTGGCGGATTGTTGCGATTTCTCTCATAATGCCTTCGTAACTGCGGTTTGCGCGCTCGCCTCTGGTATAGGGCTCTATACAATAGCTACAATACAGGTCGCACCCTTTCATAATAGTGACTGCCGCTGTTAGCGGATCTTCCAACACCCTTGTTGGTAAAATATCGTCGTAGACCTCATTTGGCTTTACTCCATTAACATACAGATGTTCAAACTTCCCATTTCTGATGCAGGTGAGAGCTGTTGGTAATTCTTTGTAGGCAGTTGGACTAATAACTATCTGTAAGCGCGGAAAAGTTGTAAACACATTTTCTTTGAGTTGGGTAGAAAGACATCCAGCTATGCATAGTATCACTTCATCTTTTAGAATGTTTGCAAGCTCACCAATGCGTTGGTAGGTCTTGGTGTGTCCAACTTCACGGACAGAGCAACAGTTCAGTACTACTACATCGGCTTCTTCCAATATCGGTGTGTATTGGTAGGCATGGAGTTCAAGAATACTGACGATAACCTCGCTGTCGCAGATATTCATTCTGCATCCATATGTCTCAACGTAGACTTTCATTGGTCCCTTTTGCTTTTCTGTTTCAGATACATATCATAACGCATCTCCATCAGTTTATCCATATGAGATTTTTCCGGACAACAGTGGCTCATTTTCAAACCCTCATATTTGTTTCTCATTCTAACCAAAGGGCATCCCCCACCACAAAGTGTAATGTACTCACAGTCAAGACAATTTGGATCAAGTGTATAATCGGCTCCAGTTATATAGCGCGAAAATTTAGCCATATCTATCTTAAGATTGTTGACATTTCCAAGTTCTTGCTGTTTATTGCCTACCATTCTCCAACATTTATAGATTTCTCCTTCTGGACCAATAACAAAAGCCCAATACTTACTGGCAACGCAACTGTGGCGGCGATATTTTGGAAGGAAAGACTTGATTTCGATACCATATTTGTTGTATATATCAAGTGCGAACTGGGCTTTATAACCTCCTGCGCTGATATTATGCTCTGCCGAAACACATTCTGAGGACAGCAAATCTGAAACGAAGCCTGGATACAAGTTAACTCGGGGGTCGGCGATTTCTGCTTTGAAATTTTGGTAGAAGGTGTCGTATTCTTCCATATTGCGGCGATCAACGTTTGTTCGAATGTCTATGGTTACGGTTTTGTTAACATCTAATAGGTATTTCAGGTTGTCCATAATGGTTCTATAGGTAGGCTGTCCTCCTAATAGCATCCGTCTCTGATTGTGAATCGGCTCTGGACCGTCAAGGGTAATCTGAATGTTCCGAATAGCCAACGACTCTATCTTGTCTGCTATCTCAGGTGTGAGCAGATAGCCGTTGGTTACCATCTTGCCAGAATATGCCACTCCCATCTGAAGAAATACCTTCGACAGACGTTCTACACTATGGAAATTGATGAGCGGCTCGCCGCCATACCATACAACACTAAGGCGTTTCATATTGCTATTTGCTCGTAAAAAAGCAATAATGCTTCGCTCCGTCTGTTCATCCATGTGCTTCATCGGCCGATCTTGCTCGTAGCAGTAAATGCATCCAAAGTTGCAGCCACGAGTAGGCAGTATCGTCAAGGCAACATCAGCACTATTATATCGGTTTTTCAATACATCGGCGAGATATATGTTCAAGTCATCTTCAGGCTGCTCAACTAGGACTCGTGTCTTTACTAAGTATTCCCAATTTTTGAATTTCTGATAGCTTCCGGGAGATTGCTTCAAGGCATTCCATACATCTATATCTTTTTCGTCAATCTGAAAGAATACCATAGATATAGTATTAAACAGTAAATAGCCGAACTTCTCAGAATGGGTCAATATATTATATTTAGACCAGTACATATATGATAACTTTAATAATTTTTAAATTCAAATCAAGGGATGCGCAAATTGATGCGCATCCCATCTGCTTGTTATAGGCTTAAGTCGCCCCAGCACATGTCACAAGGACCATTCTGGCAGAAATTAGCATAGGTGAAGATTCCATTTTCTTCAACGCTTGCTTCTACAACATGAAATTTGACTTCCATAATGTAACATTTTTACAGGGTTCATTCCTACTCTTTTTAAGCTTTTCGGATTCCGCTTTATTTTATGTTTGCAAACACCTTATATTTTCAGACACTCTTTTACATATATTATCACTCAATTTCTTTGAGACACCATTCTTTCTTAGAATATCATTAAGATTAGAAACAGAAGATAACACTTGATGATATATCTCTTCGTGGTTAAGAATATTACATGAATATGCTATTGACAGAATGTCATCCATCCTAAATCTTTCATTCTTGCCATTAAGAGTCATGTTGTGATTGTTATGTTCTGTAATAGGATACGTAATATCATAGGCTGGTGCCAGTGACCAGTTTCCCTTTGCATCCATTATAAAAGAAAAGTTTCTAGCATGATCATCAACGTTATGAGTTACAATGTTAAACAATAAGCGCCTATACAATTCAATTATGTCTTCTCTTGCCAATTTTAAACTTACTGCAACTTTAAACAAATCTTCATAGCTATAAGATCTTGGCGCTATGGCTGCGAAAGAAAGCGTATGTATTTTACACCCATTTGCTCTATCATATCTTTTAGTTATAAAATGACCTTCTCCATCGATGTTTATTAAATAGGATGGCATCATTTTAATACCTGCATTTAGGGCAATTTGATAATATGATATTTCCTTTTCAGCGATGCAATTTTTCGGTTCTCCTATCTTAAGTATATAATGTTCATAGTTAATATCTTGTTCAATCTGACCCGATCTTACTTCTCCCGTTTTTTTTGATAATGCCAATAAAACTTTGGGTCTTAATCCAACAGAAGAAGTTCCAAATGAACAAATTGTTTCCAAATCTGTTTTGAAAAGTGACGGTATCCTAATTTCCCTTAGATGTTTTTCATACTCTTCTGCAATCTGATTGAACCAATTTAAGTCATTATCGTAATTGAGGCTATCATCGATATAATATTCTAATGCTCCAAGACACCTGTTGCGGATATATGCTAGTTTCTCAATGGGAGATGTCTCTTGGGACAATCGCTTGCTATCTTTATATTGTGTAACTATATATTCTCTTTCCCATGAGTCGGACAAAGACTCAGATAAGAAAGAAGGCAGCAACTTATGTATAGGATTTATTTCTCCATAAAAAGTATTATTTGTTATAGCTGATTTTCTATCCGCAATTACAGGAAAAACATTTAGATTATTCTTTAAATATGAGTTAGAAAAAGAGAATAGTGTATTATGAATATCTGGGCACCAATACAGTTCGCCAATGCACATTCCCCACATATTAACTTTAATTGAAGTATTTTTCTGCATTAGTAGGGCAAATTAAATATTTTCTTAATTTCCTCTATCTTGTCCAGTTTTTCCCAAGTAAAAAGCTCTACCTCAATAATTTTTGGTTCATGGTACATGCTTGTGAAGGTTTTTTGTATAATCTCATTCTTACGCCCCATATGACCGTATGCGGCAGTTTCCAAATACATTGGTTGATTAAGTCTTAACATACGTTCTATAGCCTTTGGCCGTAAATCAAAAAGTTTTCCTATTCTTTTAGCAATCTCACTATCAGTCATATTAACTTTACTCTTACCGTATGTGTTTACATATATATTTACGGGCTGAGCGACACCTATTGCATAGCTCAATTGTACCAATATTTCGTCAGAAACTCCAGCAGCAACCATATTTTTGGCTACATAGCGCGCGGCATAAGCTGCGCTGCGATCAACCTTCGATGGATCTTTTCCAGAGAAGGCGCCACCTCCGTGAGCGCCTTTGCCTCCGTAAGTGTCAACGATAATCTTTCGGCCTGTAAGCCCTGTATCTCCGTGAGGCCCACCAATAACAAATTTACCAGTAGGGTTAACGTAGTATTTAATATTAGGACCGAATAGATTGAGTACTTTTTGCGAGTGAATCTGCTGTTTCACGCGGGGGATGAGGATATTGATAACGTCATCTTTGATCTTCGCAAGCATCTTCTCGTCCTCGTCAAATTCGTCGTGCTGGGTCGAAACCACGATGGTATCGATGCGTTCGGGAATACCATCGTCTGAGAATTGTACCGTTACCTGACTCTTGGCATCTGGGCGCAGATAAGTCATATCTTTGCCCTCTTTGCGAATATCTGCAAGAGTGTGCATAATCAGATGAGCCAGATATATACTAACTGGCATATAATTATCTGTTTCATTGGTTGCATAACCAAACATCATCCCTTGGTCACCTGCGCCCTGATTATCCTCTACCTTCCGACTCACTCCCCGTCTAATGTCATCACTCTGCTCATGAATTGCTGTTAATATTCCGCAACTATTACCATCGAACTGATAGTCTGTCTTTGTGTAGCCAATATTATTGATCGTATTACGAACTATCTTATTAATATCTACATATGTGTCCGAGCTGACCTCACCCATTATAACAACTTGACCTGTAGTTACAAAACTCTCAATCGCACAGTGTGCCTTTTTATCGTAGGCAAGAAACTGGTCTACCAACGCATCACTAATTTGATCAGCCACCTTGTCTGGGTGACCTTCCGATACCGATTCTGAAGAAAATAGATATGACATCGTTTTTTATTTGTATAATTAATGCTACTGTTTTAGTAAATAAATATATCTATATAAGAAATGTCAGAGTTGTTCAAGTATTGAGGAGCCTCCTGAGGTAATAGTATATATCCTTCAAATCGATTTTGCACATATCGTCCAGGAGTCTTCGTTGATATTGGCTTTGCAGGATTGCCTGCTACTGTGGTGTTTTCGGGAATGTCGTCAATTACGATGGATCCAGCTCCTATTGTAACTTGATTGCTAATCTTAACGTCCTCAACAATAGTCGTATTAGGACCTATATAAACATTATCACCTATCTTTGCAGCTTTTCCATGATTAGATCCAATTGTAGTATAATGGCATAAATTGCAATTATTACCTATGATTGTTGTGGGATTTACAATTATGCTTATTCCATGCCCTAGACACAGACCATATCCTATCTTGGTTGAAGGATATATTTGAATTCCATATCTTTTTGATAGTTTTCTATGCATATAATTGGCGACTGGTGAAAACAGATTAGATCTTGATGCAAAACGAAGCCAAAAACAATATGTAAAACTGTGATTCCAGCCAAGTATGACATCTTTTAAGATATTAATTATAACAGGCTTTTTTCCATAACGGGCATAATCACTTTGAACAAACCGCCAAATAACTATTATGTCACTAAATATCTTCATTTTAAATTAACAAGATTGTAATATCACCCCAGATCTCGCAAGGATTGTTTTATTTTTAAAATCATTTTTTTGAATATTTGAATCATTTAGAATATCATAGTATGAATCAAAATCAAGATAGTCATAAATATTAATATTGTAGTCTTCATTGCTAACATT
>Ga0326512_10004310_pt1 | contig 10326 bp, 13 predicted proteins | sample 1_2617_0518_D_FD_203652 | JGI IMG/M metagenome (GOLD analysis project Ga0326512, IMG submission 203652) | Bovine rumen microbial communities from UC Davis, California, United States - 1_2617_0518 | ecosystem: Host-associated > Mammals > Digestive system > Stomach > Rumen | place: USA...
AGATGTATGATGAAACTCATAGATAAACAGTTATTAGATGACGTGAGTAGGCAGGCACAAAAGTCTGACAGGCTGCGTATGAACTATAACTTTCATCAGAGTCTTGATGATAAGTGTCACCGCTTTCTCAATGCCGTGGAACCTGGGACTAAGGTTGAGATTCATCGCCATCCGACAAAGGACGAGTCGTTTGTGCTGCTTCGTGGTAGAGTGAGGGTGAATATCTACAATGATGATGGTACAGTGCTAGAGAGTGTAGTGCTCTGCCCAGAGGAAGGACTCTATGGAGTGGATATTCCCAAAAATGTCTGGCATAATGTGGAAAGCTTGGAGTCTGGAAGCGTCTTCTTTGAGTGTAAGGAAGGTCCGTTCGTGCCGCATGAGGTGGAAGGGGTTCTTCAACTTCCGGAATCACGGAAATAGGGAACTACGGAAAGTTGCTGCATAGCAGCGGAAAGTAGCTTCGCTGGAATTACGAATCTAAGGGATTAAGGATTAACGGAAATGAATATCAATTCATTCGGACCATATTACGCTGGTGCTTTTAAGACTGCAATAACTTCATGCTTCATTAACGGAAAGATTTCTGAGCAGCAGATTGATTTCGTAAAAGAAGTGATTTCAAAGTTCAGAGAGGCGGAGATTGACCATCTGACTATGTCACCATCAGAGAAAGAAGAGTTGAAAAACCAATGGAAAAAATGGTTGGATGCTACAACCCATGGGATTAAGGATGAGTTGAGAGCGGAAGGAAAACTGATGTAAATTGAAGAGAAAAGAATAAAGAGTGAAAAGATCATAGCTGTTGTAAAAAGGGATGTGGGCTTTTTGCTCTTTTTTTGTTTTTGAAAACGAAGAAGACTGAAAGGATAAGAAACTATTTTATGGATTATGGAACTATCAGACAAGTACTATAGAACCCTTGGGTATTATGCGCCTACTCTGTTCTTTATACAATTGAACGGTAAGGGGAGATTGAAGAATATAAAGAAATGGGATGAGGTGCAAAAAGCCACACTACTTCATGAATATATACATTTCCTGCAAGATATTACTACCGTACAGGGACTTCAGAATATGTATAGGATAGGTGAGTATCTTAGATATGTTACCAATGTTGCAAAAGACCCTGATAAGAATGAAATACACCTGCCAGTAGATCCACTGATGACGGCGGGATATAATCTTAAACAAAACTGGCAGCTGAGCAACTGGACATTTGGAAACAGGACTCAAGTGATCAAGTATGTTAGTTATGCTAAGCAAATGAAGGGCACCCTTGTGGATGATGTTACAGGAAACAAGCAGGATGTAAATGGGATTCTCCTGAATTGCTTAGATCAAAAAGGGGGAAATGTAAATGTGGATTTTGGTACCCTTCAGATTATGGAAGGGATGGCAAAAGAGGTAGAAGAACTGGCTTATCCATCGATGAAAGGTATGTCGCCATATAATCCATATTACCCAACTCTATCATAAAAGGAGTGGGTAATGTTGGTGAGACAATGATTGCGTTGTACGATAGGTCACTTCAATCATCAGTTCCAGGTTATTCTTTTGTTAGTTATTTGGAAGAGAAAGCTAAGGCTGGATTTACAAGTACAACGTTGACACCCGATGTTATCTACGACGAAATGCTGAAATCTCAAGCAAATCAAGCGCAACTGGGGCTGACTAGCTTCAAGGCGGCCTATCAGTATGCAATGAATTTGGCTAGTGGAGTAGTGAAAGATTTTACGGGAGGGCATTGGGTATATTCGCATATAGATTTGTGGTACAGACAGATATTGAGCAGAGGGCGTTTCGTTCGATTTCAGTACCCGAAGCTTTTCATTGATTTGGCACACCAAGGCGATGTAAATAACAATGCGTTATTCAACGAAGTTTACGAACTACTTGGTACTCCATTGATTGCTAATGAAGATGGAGAATATGATTATCGTCATGCTCGGAAGTTGTGGTTTATGAGAAAGTCATCTATGGCAGATGTCTATATGGTACAGACCCAACTGGTATTTCGAACGAATGGAGTGTATGAGTGTAGTTTGATAAACTATTGCAGGAACAAGAAATGTAGCCTACGCACCCATAAAGTTGACACAAGATGCCAAACCCAACCCTGGGAAAGAATGCGACGCTTTAATAGGTGCCCTTTCTGTCAGTGGTGGTATTATAAGGGTTTTAGCAAGACAAAACTGCTTTACCCATAAAAACTGCGTATTAATCCATGCAAGATTATGGCTAAATTAATAGAAATGTTGGATTTGGGAGAAGAGTCTAAAGACGTAAAGGCTGTTGACCAAAGAGAGTCTGTCGCTTTTCTTCTGGGTGCGGGTTTTTCTATACCCATGGGGTATCCAACAGGCGTGGCTGTTAACAAGAGTATTCTTGATTTTGTTAATCAGCCTGTTGCTTTTTCTCCTTCGGGTGAAATGGCCATTGGAATAGACGGAACAAAACCTAATTTTGGCTATGAGAACAACTATGACAAAGAGTTTAGCCTTTGTAAAGAGTTGATTGCTGCATACAATATGAAAGTAGAGGAGTTCGACTATGAACAATTTATGGACGTGCTTCGTTCAAAGAGCCTCTACGCTGATTATGCTTCTATCTTTGATAAATATGTAAATGATACAATAACGCCATACGGCTTAGCGGGTAATTTACCTGATATTTATAGCCAGATGGTGGCTCATTTGCTGAAAGACTCAAATAACAAGTCTTGGTACGAAGGATTGCCGAATCATATAGGGCCATATCTTACAGGGCCTAGGTCTTCATACAATAGCTTTCTACAATTTGTGGCAAAATTGAAAGAGGAGCATCTGGTTAATATCCATACGCTGAATCACGATTTACTATTGGAATCCTTTAGTCGGTCTGAGTATTTCAGTGGTGATATTTCCGATGGCTTTGATGACTTTGGCTCAAGTTATTACGGCATGCTTCATATTCCAGAACGTGATGCCTATCTTTGTAGATTGGAGCGGTATACAGGCAGGTATTACGGAAAGCCTATCCGTCTATACAAACTCCATGGAAGCTTGAATTATGTGATGATGCATAGGGAATCAAAGTATGGCGGCTTGGTTGATGACTGTGAAGTGAAGTTCAGGTATGGAATGGGCTTGACGGACTTGCTAAGAGAGCGTTCGAAGAAGAATGGTTACGATAATGATTTCTTTTCTTATCATGCGGATTTCTTGACGGGTACAACCACCAAAATGGCATATTATAAACGTTCTGGTTTCTATAAGAAAATGTTCCGCAAGTTTAAGAACAATCTGGTTCATGCCATGGCTTTGATTGTGATAGGCTATGGCGGAAAGGATGAAGGAATCAATGAATATCTGCTGAAGTATTTCGATTATCAAAACAAGCCGTGCTACTTTATTGATCCATACCTGAGCCGTAACTCTCAACTGACGGCATTGGCAAATAAAATGAACGCTATTAAGATTGAGAAAAGCATCAGCGAGTTTGATAGCCGTTCAATAATCTTCTAATGTGATGATATATGACCCAAGATGAGGCATGGATAAAGAAATATCAAGAAGTGAAGACGTTTATTGAAATCAATAAGCGAAACCCTTCAAAACATGATGATGAGGAGAGAGGAAGGTATTTGAATTGGATGAAGCATAATAGGAAACTCTACAACTCAGGTGAGTTGAAGCCTGAGAGGATGGAAATGTTTAGGGAACTTTTGAAGTTAGGAGAGCGATATAAGAGGGTTAATCAGTATCAATGAGAATTAATGGATGGTGATTTTATTTTATTAAAGGCTTTTTACGATGATAGCTTTCAAATATAGAGCGTGTAATGAGAAAGATGGCAAATGTAGGGATATCGATATGTTGCTTACAGATCAAATATACGCTTCGCCGTTAGATAAGCTAAACGACTGTTTTGAAGGGAGGTATACAGATAGTGTTGATAAACAGTTGGACGCGATTGCTGCCGCCTTCCATTATGACGTAAGCTCTATTAGGAAGCAGTGGAAGGATTTGAAAAGAACAGTTGAGGGCGTAGGCGTTTATTCTCTTGCTTTATCAGACGAAGGCTATCCTAATAATAAACTGCTTTGGTCGCTTTATGCTGGAGAATATACCGGATTCTGTGTTGAATACGACATAGATAAGTTGGTCCAGAATGAACCGTTTCCTTGGTTAGTTAATAGGCTAACAGTGAACTATCAGGAGAATGTTCCAAAAGTAGATTCAACGGATTTCTCGTCGGAAGCCCAATTGTTACAGAAAATGCTTGGTACAAAAGGCTTGGATTGGGAACGTGAAAAGGAATTCAGACTGGTATATGACAAGCCCGGAATTAAGACCTATAACAGGGCAGCGCTGAAAGCCGTATATCTAGGGTTTAGGATGAATGATGCGCACAAGCAACGAATAGTTGACGGTCTGCAAGGAAGGGATGTTGATATTTATGAGATGGCTCCTATGAATGGTTCATATGATTTCAATGCAGACATGAAGTTTTCATTGCGTCGCAAGATAGAGAATGCTTTGCGAGAAGATGAATATGAGATTATTGATACGAATCACCAACCGAAAGTTGAGATTTTCTACGTGTTATACAAGGGAAAGGACAAATCAGAAGAGAAATTGACGGCATTTGTGAAAAAATTTAGGGAGATGCATGCCACAATGAATGCAAATGTAGAGTTATATGATTCAGTTGTTGTTAAGCCGTTTTTAAAGAAATACCCTCTCAATGATGCAGAAATAAAGATTATGAAGGAGCATTCCATCGGAATGTCCACTTTTGATACCCCAGATTTCTTTTGGAAAGGTGTTTTTGATTAAGATAATAATTGGAAAAAGAATATGACAGCTCCTTATGATACGATAGCGAAGATTACGCGCAGAGGCGAACGTGGCTCCCTGGGTGGGTATTTCCCACAATACGAGGAGTTCGCTATTCGCGTATATGATGCTATGGTGTCTGGTGACCTGGAAGAGATACGGGTTGCTGATATGGAGGAAAACGTAGGCAAACTGGATGACATTGTCTATGTGACCAGTAGTGAGGTACATGCCTATCAGGTGAAATGGACGACGGCAGAAGATACAATGTCGTATCTGGACTTTATTGCATTGATACCCGGCATAGCAAATGGTTGGAAAAACCTTAGGCGACTATACCCTGACAAAACCATCTATCCTAAATTGCTAACTAACAAATCTTTGACAGATGGGGACTACAGCATTAATGATATTCAGAGCGACGGTTAGACCAGATAATAAGTATATATTGATAATTGATGAAGTGTTCGACTATCTGGATGATGCTAACACGATGGCTGCTCAGTATTATTTATCAAACATATTGAATGATAATACAGGTAACATATATATTGTATTGTTAACACATCTTAATCCTTTTACTTTTAGGAATTATGTTTTCAATCCAAAGATTATAAATGAAGTGTATCTTGAGGAAATTACCCCAATAGCTTCGGAGGATATGATGACGTTTATATCTTTCCGCCAATGGTTGGATCCGAGAAATCATCCAGAAAGACAAAATACGTACGACAACTTATCTTGTGATATTTTTCACTATAACCCGAATGCGATAGATAGAAGTGCTGAGATTGCTGCTTACAACCGACAAGGTGTAAAATCAACATGGGGAAATCCGTCAGTATTTAGAAACGTACTAATTGAAGAATTAAATAAATATCTGTCGGGACAAGAAGATTACGACCCTTATGCAATTGCTATAGCATTAAGGTTACGTGTAGAAAAGGTAATGTATGATTCTTTGGCTACTCAGGAGTTAAAAGATGCTTTTATTGAAACCCACAAAACATTTAATAAACTTGATTTCTGTGAGACAAATAATGTCCCTGTGCCAGATGCTTATTTCATTGTTAACTCCATTCACAATGAGGCAGACCATTTGAAACAGAATCCTTATACAGGTCGTTTTGAAGAAAAGGCAATGGTGTATAAACTTCAAAATGGTGTGATTCATAACGTGGTAGAACAGCTGTTCGAATACAATGGGCAGAATCTAAATGTCAACGTGATTTCTTAATCTATGTCATATACTGGTATTTCTATAAAAGAGGCAATAAGCAAGGTTAACCAATCGTGGTTTTTACCAGCCATTCAGCGTCCATACGTTTGGGGGAGCCGCTATGGCTCAGAGGGATATATTTGCAAATTGTTTGACTCTTTATATCATAAATATCCCATAGGTGGCTTGATTATGTGGGAAACGGATGCCGCTGTTGCACACCGAGAGTTCTTAACCAATTACAAGCAAGGTGATGTGTATAAGAACGTAGATGAGGGTTTGTATGGGCGACATAAATATTTGATTTATGATGGACAGCAAAGATTACAAACCCTTTACAGCTGCTTGAAATACACGTTTAATGATAGGGTGCTGGTCTTTGCGGCAGCCAGGTCGATAGATAAAGAGTTCCGTAAGGACTGTATCTGGATTCCGATAGCGGGCTATGCCGCTGCTACGGCCATTGGCATAGAACGTGTAGCCAATAAGCATCACCATTGGTATGATGTGGTGGCTGGAGCTGGACTTGGCTTTGGTGCTGCGGAACTGACTTGGTGGCTGAGTGATCTGTGCTTCGGCAAGGGCAGCAATGTGGCTGTGGGCTCCAGCGGTAATACGGTGGATGTGGTGTATAATTTTTGAAGGCTGAGGGCGGATTTGAGGTCTGAGGAGAATGGCCGGAACCATGGAAAAACGGAAACACGGAAATACGGAAGCCCCCTAGGGCGGAACAACGGATTGCTTTATAAGCTTATCCCTACTGTCAATACTGTCATATTTTTGGATGATATTGAACGGGTTATTGACACTATTGATATCCATAAATTATTGGGTGCAATAAACGGTTTAGTAGAACAGCGAGGGTATAAAGTGGTTGTGATTAATCCCAAGAAGTGCATGGATGTGGTATTTATGAAAGTGACGAAGTGATATGCTGTTGACAGAACTGCCTGTATATTTGTACTATAATAAAGAATTACCTTATAAAGGTGATGGGGCGCTGTTCCATTACACTAAGATGGAATCGTTCTTAAAGATACTGGATGATATTACGCTCCTCCCTTCTTCATTTGGAAAACTGAATGACATGAATGAGGGGAATGTGCACAACATGAACATGAATGAAAATTTCATGGTTATGTATAACGCAGAGAAGTATATCAAGGAAAAGTGCCATCTGCTTTGTTTTTCTCAGAACTATGATATATGCGGATTTTGTCATGAGGGGACAAATCATCCTGCTATGTGGGCACACTATGCAGATAATTCGAATGGTGTTTGCATAGTAATAGATAAAGAAACATTTGTTAAAAAGAATAAGGAAATCTTTGATACACATTTTTATAAGTTTGAGGATGTGGATTATGACTTTTTTAATACTCCAAAAGATGACAAGATAGAATATAAGACCGATACTCCAGAAGAATTCATAAAGAGAAATTGGAAAGAGCTATTTTTCTTGAAACACAAAGATTGGGAGAATGAGGATGAACATCGACTATTTATAATGGACTTTGATGGAAAATTGAGTATTGACGGCTGCATTAAATATATTGTGGTGGGTGGGAAAGTATTCTTGGATAGATTAAAGTTGAAGCAAATCATAGATAAGGTGGTTGATCCAAGCTCTGCTTGCTATCATAAGTTCGTGCCTCATTCTTTTGCAACAACCAGTTATAATACTCATGGATATTTTACTTTTGGGATAGCATCACATATTATGCAAGTTGTTGAGTCTAATCTATCTGACGAACATTATGCTGATTATTATAGATGGCTCCATCTGGAGCAGGGATATGGATAGAATGTTAATTTGCTATTTTGATTTACTATTGATGATATGAAATATAAGGCTGAAGATTTCATTAACTGGTCAAGGGATGTTATTAATAATCCCAGATTCCCTTTTCATAGGTGTTATCGTCCACTCGTAAAGAGAGGTAATTCCGATTCTTTTGAACGGTGTTATCTTCTGGATGATGACTATGCTATAAGGCCTTATTCATATACAAGAGCTTTCTTGCAGCTACAAAAGGAAATGGAGAAACTATTTTTGTATATTGCTCCGGCAGACAAGAATCTGAAGACTTATTCATATCATATACATGAGCTGTTGATAAGAATCTGTATCGAAATAGAGGCTAATTTCAAGGCGATATTTGCTGAGAATCATTATTCCAAACAGGAAAAAGACCTGTCGATTAAGGATTTCTGGAAAATTGATGTTTCTCATAGGCTGAGTGATTACAAGGTTAAGATGCCGACATGGGAAGGAAGAAACAATGTGTTTGAACCGTTTACAGGATGGAAAACATCAACGAATCTATCATGGTATAGGGCATATAATCGTACAAAGCATAATAGGGATAAGTATTTTGCCGAGGCGAATTTTAAAAACCTCATGGATGCTTTCTGTGGATTGTTTGTTCTGTTGACCGCTCAATTTAATAACCATGATTATTCGACTGGCCACGTTGTTATAGTGCTGGGTGGAAAGGATTCGTATTATGAGGGTGAATATGGCATCGGTGATCTGTTGCAGCCGATGTTCCCAGAATGGACGGATGAAGAGAAATATGATGTAGATTGGGGATTGGTATGTGAGGATGCAGCTCGGTTTGGGAAGTTTGATTATGATGCCATACCAGACTATGTATGAAGAAAAAGTGTATGACGCAGGACGAAAGGTGGTTGGTGAGATATAATGAGGTGATGGGATTTCTGGAGAAGAACCATAGGAATCCTTCGAGGCACCGGATAGAGGAGCATGATATGCTCAACTGGTTGAAGGCGAACCGTAAAGCGATGAATACGGGGAGGATGAAGGCTGAGAGAGTGGAGAAGTTGACAATTGTCGACTTTCGTCACGACTCGACAATGATTAAGCGAGCTTATCATTGTGCTCGCTGCTCCGAAAGTTTAGAAAGCTTCTGGAATTGACGGAACAGTATAGGAGAAAGAATCAGTGGGGTGATTAGTTTAGAGTTTAGTGTTTAGAGTTTAGTGTTTAGAGTTTAGAGCAGTTTTCTAGTTTAGAGTTGAGAGTTCTTTCTGAGGAAAGCGAGCGAGCTCGAGCGGAGAGGTGGGGCTGACTGGCAGGGATGCTGGTCAGCCCTTTTTTTGTGGGGTGAGGGGATAAATCGAGGGGTGAGGGCTGAAGGATGAAGGCTGATGTAAGATGGATGATGCAGGACAAGTGGCAGGCAATAGTGATGTAAATGGCGAATTATATGGCGGATTAAATGGTTAAGTTAGTAGAAAACGTGCATTATTGTTTAATGGATTAAATAAAAACATTTAAAAATTTGCAAGTTCATTAAATAATATAGGAACGGGGGGACGGATTTATGATAATTGACAGTTGATAGTTGACAATTGACAGTTAGTTATTGCGAAAACATCTAAAATAACAAAAACCATAAAAACCAGATAGCACAGATTTTCTTTTTTGAACGCGGATTACTCGGATGGAGCGGATATATGTGATTACAGAGCTGGGTAAAGCTTTCTTGATGGGGGAGATAGAATAGAAGTAAAGTGTAAGAAGGCTGGTGCTACGGGCATAGGCCTTTTTTTTGTATGGGTGAGGGAATAAAAATGGCGTTTGTTTTTGTGGAGAATAGTGCGTTTTGAGTTGGGAATTATAGTAAAATAATGCGTTTTGAAATTTTATTTTTGGTAAAATAATGCGTTTTGAAAATTTATTTGTACTTTTGCAGCCAGAATAATTTCGTCAAAAGATGAAGAAGAAAAAGGAAATCAGGCTGATAGACAAGAAGGTGCTGGAGTATGTGTTCACTGAGCAGCAGGAAGAGCTGGAGGCGAGGGTAGAGGAGACGCTTTGCCACAGGAAGGAAGAGAAACTGCTGGACCTGAAGAGCACGCAGGCGCAGTGTGTGATAGGCGTGAGGCGAAGCGGCAAATCGACCATGTGTTATCAGGCTTTGCATGAGGCTGGCTTGAAATATGCGTATGCCGATTTCGACGACGAGCGTCTGGTGGGCATGGGCTCGGACCAACTGAACGACGTACTGGAGGTGCTCTATAAGATTTACGGTGATTTCAATTGCCTGTTCCTGGACGAGGTACAGAACGTGGAGGGGTGGCATCTGTTCGTGAACCGCATGCTGCGGAAGAAGATGAAGGTGGTGATTACGGGATCGAACGCCAAACTACTGAGCGGTGAGCTGGCCACACATCTGACGGGCAGAAACAAGGAGATTGCGTTGTACCCGTTCTCGTTTGTGGAATTCTGCCGGATGAAGGAGGTAGACCTGGTACGCAAGA
>Ga0326512_10004311_pt1 | contig 10323 bp, 11 predicted proteins | sample 1_2617_0518_D_FD_203652 | JGI IMG/M metagenome (GOLD analysis project Ga0326512, IMG submission 203652) | Bovine rumen microbial communities from UC Davis, California, United States - 1_2617_0518 | ecosystem: Host-associated > Mammals > Digestive system > Stomach > Rumen | place: USA...
ACAAAGTAGGCGCGTCGGCGCGTCGGCGTTTCGGCGCGTCATTTGTAAAAGTCAAAATGTAACATGACGTACCAAATATGTCTATATTGAATTATTATATATATTATATTTTAATATAATATATATAATAATTTTAAATAAGATATTTTTGATGCTCCTAACTCTTGCAAATCTCTCCTTCCGACTGTGCATCAAGCTGCTGTAGTAAAAATGAAAAATAGAAATGACGCGCCGAAACGGCGAAACGGCGAAACGGCTGCGAATGGTACTCCGTCATGATAATGAAACAAAATAAAAATAAATTCTTATTTGTTTGCATTATTCATAACTTAATCGTATCTTTGCAGACATGAAAACAGCAAAGATACTAAATCATAACATTTGGATTATCAACAAGCTCAGGGCGTATGGAAGCCTTACCTTCGATGAGATACGCAGGAAATGGCAGGAAGACAAAATGTCCGACGGCAATGCTCTGGCACGTTCGTCCTTTAACCGCTATCGCGATGCTATATCAGACATGTTCGGCATCGTCATAGAGTGTGAGCCCAAGACATACAGGTACTACATCAAGAATCAGGATGTGCTGTGCGACGACAGCATCGAGCGCTGGCTATTCTCTACGCTCGCCGTCCATGGTGTACTTGCCGACAGTGCTGTTGTGAAAGACCGTGTGGTGCTCGAGAATGTGCCCTCTGGCCTTGAACACTTCGATACTATCCTCACTGCCATCAAGAGCAACCGCCGCATAGAGCTGGGTTATCAGAAGTTTGGCACAGTGGGGTATGTGAAGACCGTCTGCCCCTATGCCATTAAACTGTTCCATCAGCGTTGGTATCTTCTTGCGAAGACTGCAGACGACCAGATGCGCATTTACGCCTTCGATCGCATACATTCATTGAATCTTACGGAAGAGACTTTCAAGATGCCTGATGATTTCTCGCCGCAAGCCTATTTCGCAGAATATTTTGGTGTACTGACCGACAGCAGCGTTCCTATGGCCCATGTCGTGATACGCGCTCACAACTGGACGCCGAACTACCTTCGTACCTTGCCGCTGCATCAGTCGCAACAGGAACTGACCTCAACACCTGAATACACAGACTTCTCGTATGACCTTCGCCCTACATCTGACTTCATTGGCCAGCTGCTATCGCAGGGTAGTGGCATTGAGGTGCTTGAACCGCAGGAACTGAGGCAGAAAATGCATAGCCTGATAGCAGAGAGTCTTAAGCGTTATGAGTAACGATTAAAGACGAAAAAAGCTGACTTTTATTAAAAGATGTTAAATAATTGAGGGGTGTCCACAGTTTTGGTACACCTCTTATTGTACATTTGCAACCGGAAATCAATTTAAACAAAGTATTAATGTTCAATTAAATTAATAATGTTATGGAAAACGTAAATTTTGCAAATGTAATGAGAGAGAGTTTTGAAGGTGCTGCAATCGTAGGACTTGGAGCAGTACTGTTCTTCCTATCATTAACCGCTTACGGAGCGATGGCCTGAGAGTAAATAAAGTTAAATGAAGATAAAAATAAGGTAGTGGTTTTGTAAAATGCGAAAAAGGTTGTAACTTTGCGAACAATTCCCTAAACACAAATTAGAAGAAAATATATAGAAAATGAAAGTAGATATTTTACAATTGAAGAACCTGCAAAAGAAAGTCAAACGTGGCCTCGAACTTGAAAAAAACAAACTGAAGGAAGAAGAAGAACAGTTAATGAAATTCAAGCGTGTATTTGACCTTGTGGACGAGCTGTGTGCTGAAAATGAAAGCCTTAAAAAACAGCTGGCTGACAAACAAGCTGAGATTGATAATCTGAAAGTCCAATTTCATCAAAAATGTATAAAAAACGAGTGATTTTTTGCAGATATTTGAGAAATGTTGTACCTTTGCAGAGAATCTCTACTAAAGAAATATGAGCAATATCGAATTTCCGTCTGATTTGCGGAATCTTTTACAAAATGTAGCTGAACATCAAAATAACCAGTTAAGATTATGCAAGACATTAGTTGAAGGTTTTAAGGCAACTAAAGAGCAGGATATATCATATATGGATGGTTACATGGATACCTTGTTGGATTTCATTGAACCAGATAGTGACGCAGAGGCTCTGTACCTTGATTATATTGCCCACATTGCTACATTCAACCCGAAGAAAGCAAAAGAATACATAGAGTATATTGAAGATAGATTAGGTTATAAAATCCACGCAGCATATGCAGCAGCCTATGTTGCTCGCGACTTACACCGAGGTCAGAAAGATAAAGGGAATAAAGACTATTTCAAGTCCCATTTACTTCCTGTAGGGAAGAATGGTATTAATTGGAAGGAGAAAGTTGTAGGACTACTCCATGATGCAGCAGAAGACACCCCCAATGACGTATCTACAATACTGCAATTAGTTAAATCATATTTGGAGAAGTGGAATAATAACCCTGATGACAGGTCATGGATAGAAGAATTTGAAGATGACTTTTTCACATATCCAGCAGACAAATGCCATCTGCCTACAGATGAAGAGTGGGAAGAAGTCGCAACAGCTCTTCAGCTCCTGAATAAGCAAACAGCAAGCACTCGTGAAGAATATCTTTCTCGTATCAGCACAAATGAACTGGCCCTCAAAGTAAAGCTAAATGACCTTCTCAACAATATGGATATCAGCCGTGTTCCAAGACCAACGGAAAAGGATCATGAAAGATTGAAACGTTACAAGCGTGAGTATGAGTGGTTATTACAATTCTCTATGAAATAATTTCAAAAAATGTATAAAAACATAGTTTTTTTGCAGATATTGGAAAAAAGTTGTAATTTTGTGGGCAGAAAATGAACTCTTTATATGAACCAAGATATACGAAAACTGGTAGAAAAGTATGAGGCAGATAGAGATCACTATCTGACAGATCGGCGTAAAGAGTTGTTACAACGCAGTAACTTCGAATTATCATCATATGTTTGTACAGATCCAGATGGTTTACAGTTTGGAAAAAAGGTGAATGAGTATTGTTGGCATTATATACAGGTTATAGATGATGGTCCATTCCATAAAGTAATATTGGCTTCTGTTGATTTAAATGATTATAGTGAAACACAGATTGAACAATGCATACATTCTTTTGGATATACTATCATTGGTGACAGCCACTTTATCAATATTAAGAAAGAAAAAGGATATGATTGGCAACAACTATGCTGCGAGTGTCTGTTTGAAGAAATGATACCAGAATTACTATCTTAATAACATTATAATATGGAAACAATAATCATTGGACAAGGTTATAATATTGAGGAAGACTCCTCTGTTGGAAAAGAATTAGTAAAGCAATTTGAATCAAATGTATACGACTGTTTTACCTGTCTTGTGGCGTTTGCAAGTTATGGTGGTGTCTCTGCTTTGACCAAATACATTGAGGAAGGCAAAGCTAAAGGGATGAAAATCAAGGTTGTCCTTGGTGTTGACCAAAAGGCAACTTCTAAAGAAGCCTTAGAAGAAGTGTTGACATGGGATGTTGACGCACGAATTTATCACACTAGTTCAAACAATATCTTTCACCCCAAGGTGTACTTATTCGAGAACCGAGATATTTTTACGCTGATTGTTGGTTCGAACAATCTCACGGTTCCTGGTCTTGTACAAAACATTGAGTGTTCGTTGCTGATAAAAGACACTATAGATCCCTCTTCTGTTCATGATGATTTCTATCGTTATTGGAAAGGGATATTGGATGGGACGGAAACACATCTATATACTCTTACTAAGAAGCTGATAGACGATTTATATAAAGATAAAATTATCACTTCCGAGGAACAGCGTTCCAAAAGATATGATGATGGTACTGACAGAAAAGAAGAGAAGAAAAAAGAGACGGTAACATTTAAGAAAGCTACAATTCAGAAATTCCCAAACGGTTTTCGCCCAAAGAGACTTGTAAAAGTTAAGCAAGTGAAAACCACAAAGAAGGCAATAAAAGAAGTCGAGAAATCGGTAAGAATAGATACTGCAGTCCTGATTGCGGAAATACCGAAGGGTGGAAGCCGATGGAAGCAAGCTAATTTCTCAAAGGATGTCTTCCAAAATTTTTTCGGAGTACTAGAAGGTCAAAAGAATCAAATAAAAATGACTAACATCAAAAAAGATGGGACATTGGGCGAAGTCGCCAAACGAGTTTCCGTTAAGGTTAAGAGTCATAATTACAGGTATGAGTTACTGTGTGATGAAACGAGACTGCCTTATCCTTTAGGTAATGACCGTCCAATAGGAATCTTTGTAAAAGTGGATGATAGAAATTTCCTTTATCAACTTCTGATGCCGTCAGACAATGCCTATGATAAAATCAAAGGCTATTTGTATATGGAAACTGACGGAAAAAAGCGTAGGGATGACGGAATGAGACGTCACATAGCTGACGTGGAAGCTATTCATGCCTTGTATCCAGAACTGATTATCTAACATGTCATACGATTTTAGAACTCTCAACTATCTTGGCAGCAAATTGCGACTCCTTGATTTCATTGAGGAAAATGTTCGCAAAGTAACCCCTGATGACGCAGGGGTATGCGACTTGTTTGCTGGTTCTGGTTGTGTGTCATATAAACTTTCAAGGTTGTTTCCTGTCGTTGCATGTGATATTCAGCATTATTCAAAAGTAATTTGTGATGCTTTAATACAGCCAAGTACACTTACGGAGGAAGCGATTAAAGCTTTCATGTCAGCAATAAAGAGCAGCAAGTCTTTGTTACGTGATGCTTTTATCCCATTAATTGAGTTAGAGGAGGTTGCTATTAGAAATGAGAAACTTGAATTGCTGACAGACATAGTAGAGCATGGATCTTTAGAGGTGTATAATCTGGAAAAAACAGAATCGAAGATAGCCCCTGTTCAGGATCAAGTCAATGATATGTTGAGAAAGGCGGGGCTCTTGGGTAAAGAGTCTCTGATATCTCGTTATTATGGTGGTGTCTATTTCTCTTATTGCCAAGCCGTTCAGATAGATGTTATTATGGATGCTATTAGGCACTATCCTAACACAGCAGATAAGAATGTACTTTTAGCTGCCCTTCTCAGTACCACTAGCGATATTGCCTGTACGGTAGGAAAGCATTTCGCACAACCAATCAAGGCACGCGACTCTAAAGGAAAAATCAAAAAGCTTGTCTATAATAAAGCGATAAAAGATAAAACAGTCGATGTTACTGCGCTCTTTGAAGAATGGTTAAATAAATACGTTTCTCTCCCAAAGGGAAAGTACAATAATACGGTTCTTCGGGGTGATTATATGGAGTGCCTTAAAACGCTGCCAGACAATATCAGAACAGTCTATGCTGACCCTCCCTATACTCGTGATCACTATAGTCGTTTTTATCATGTTCTTGAAACAATGGCACTTGACGATGTGCCAGAAATATCGACTGTTAAGATACACGGTAGTACGCACGTCAGCAATGGAATATATCGCAAAGATAGACACCAGTCGCCATTTTGCATTAGAAGCAAGGCCCCAAAAGCTTTCGAAGAAATGTTCAAAGCAATATCTGCTGCCGGAAGGAACTTGCTGCTGTCATATTCACCATATGATGAGACAAAAGGATCTCATCCAAGAGTAGTAACCATTAGCCAGCTAATGTCGTGGGCAAGTGATTATTTCAATAATGTAGAAGTGGTTTCTGCAGGTCATTTTACCCATAACAAGCTCAATTCCACTGAGCATTTCTTAGAGTCATCAGACGAGGCAGAAATATTGATTGTTTGTACAAATAGATAACATGCAGATACAAAATAATATTAAATTCACATTCAATGCCACCTATTCTACTGGCAATAAGGAATGTCAGAACATTCTGATTCACGGAGATAATAAGGATGTCCTGTCTGAATTATGGCCGGAATTTGCAAACAAAATTAGGTGTATATATATTGATCCTCCATATAATAATGGAGAAACTTATCATTATTACGATGATAATAACACTCAAGGGGATTGGCTGAGAGATATGCGACGGGTGCTGAATCTCTTAAAACCGCTATTGTCGAAAGATGGCAGCATCTGGATTTCTATCGACGACAGCGAAATGCCCTATTTGAGAGTAGAGGCAGACAAAATCTTTGGGAGAGAAAACTATGCTGGTACTATCATCTGGCAACAGCGAAAATCACGTGAGAATCGCGCAGTATTCTCTTTCAATCATGAATATATCCTTGTTTATGCAAAAGACATAAAGGAGTTTAAGAAAAAGAGAAATCTTCTTCCCGTTGATGAGGATTATATCAATAGTAAGTACAAGAATCCGGATAATGACCCACGAGGTCCCTGGCAATCTGTTACAGCAAATGTACAATCAGGTCATGCCGTTCCAAGTCAGTTTTACACGGTAGTTTCACCAACTGGTGTAAAGCATGACCCTCCCAAAGGCCGTTGTTGGATATATAATGAGGAGCGCATGAAACGCGAGATTGCCGAAGGAAATATTTGGTTTGGGAAAGACGGAAGCAATACTCCTCGAGTTAAGAAGTTTTTACGCGATGCAAAGATTGGGCTTACACCGGAAACAATTTGGCTGGCCGATGAAGTTGGCACCTCTGATAGTGCTAAGAAACAGTTGATGGCTCTATTCCCTGATAAAGATATTATCTTTGAGACACCAAAGCCTGAAGAATTGCTGAAACGCATTATTGAGATAGCAAGTGATGAAGGTGATTACGTCCTTGATTGTTATATCGGCTCTGGTACAACAATAGCGACTGCTCACAAATTGAGTCGTCACTACATCGGTATTGAAATCGGAAACCAAATGTCCGAGTTGGTTGTTAAGCGTATGAACAAAGTGATTGGCGGTGAAAATAGTGGCATATCTGAACTTGTAGGATGGCAAGGTGGAGGTGATTTTGTGTTCTACAATTTTGATAAAAAAGCTACACAGTTAAAGGTTAAACATATCATTCAGCCTGCGGCACACATAGAACCACTATCTAGACCTAAGAAAGCTGCTGTACACTACCAACAGTTAGATTTCTTTGACGTTTTGCAGCGTTATCCGGAACACATAGTTGAAAATGGTACTTTACATGAAGACTTTGCAGAGTACAATTCCGAAAAAGAGTATCATGGATATATCGTAAAAGCTGCGAAAAATGTACTAGTATGTAATGTTAAACCTGATAATGAGGTTTTTTTTCTCAAACAGTCTGCCCAAATATATTACACAGGTAAAAAATTCCCCAAGACAGTTGATCTAGATAAACTCTATTACTTCATGCCATATATCAAGCGCAAAGGCATACGTGACTTATATCTTATTAAGGTGGCTCGTATAGGTACTCGCAAGGAAGGCCAGCCGGACAATGATCCTAACGACTTCCGCTTGGTGTTCGAGATAGAGTTTGTAAAAGAACTCTTCAAGGATTATAAGTCTGTAGAGCTAGAGATTTGGCATACATTTACGGATACAAACCTTAAGGCGATATTAGCGATGTAATAATTATGGCGAATTCGCCACAATTATTCCTACCATTGCTTTGATATCAAAAATAATTAGAGGATGCTCCACACCGCAAGGCTGGAGACGAATTCTGAAAGCCCTTAAAGGGGTGAAATCTCAAAAACTACCACATCCTCTATACCACAGCTCACCTTTCGGGGTGGGCTTTTTTCTTAATTATTATTAAATATTTATGGGGTGTCCACAGTTTTGGCACACCCTGTGTTGTATCTTTGCAATCGCAAATTGGGTTGCAAAGTATTTTTTTATGTCTAACAAAAAAATTAATAACTATGGAATTTAAATTAAGAGCAAACGTAGTAATGAGCAAGAACCTGACCGTTGAGGCAGATAACTTAAATGACGCGGTGAAAAAGGCGCAGGAAATGATGTCAGGAGCAATATCACAGAAGGAATTAAAGATAACAAATCTTTATTTTGACGAGATAAGTCCTGTAAAATGGATGGAAGAAGGGGGCGTGAAATGAGATATTCAACTATTGTGGATAAAGATGATAAGACGCTGGTGGATATTATCACCGCACTGGAGCAGTTTGAGGAGGACAGATTTATTGCTGGCATCCAGGCCCGGCATTATACAAAGTATGACATAGAACAGGCTATTGATATGGTGGCAACATATCAGTCGAGAATGAACATCGAAGCACGCTCGCTGGTGAGATTCTCAGAAACGTTCATACAACAATTTGCTACAGACAACAATAAGTGTTTCGAGACTGCCGAGAGATATTTCAATCGCATACGCTCCACGCTGTGCGCCATAAAGAAGGTATTCCAGAAGACTACGCCTCGTTCGATGGTACAGCTGCCTGATGGAACGCAGCAGCCTACCGTGTTTGAACGTTCATCGCTCTCGTATGGTGCGTGTGTAATAGATATGTGGGGGTTGACATCGTATGATGATTGTGTTCAGGTGCTTTACAATCGATTGGAAACACTGCTGACAACGGCTGCAACAACGCTGGCCCTGTGTCACAGGATGATAGAGAGCGAAGAGAAAATACGTCAGGACGTACACCAGCTAAAAAGCATCTATGACGAAAGCTGCGAGCAGCTGATGAGCAGCGTGAGGGAATTTGCAGATTTCATGGGGGTAGTGCAGCAGATGCCTGAAACAGACTTGGGTGAAAGACGCAAGAAGGCCCGTTCGATGGACGAGTTCCTGAAAAAGGAGTATCACAATGTGCCTAAGAAGGAATTCAAGAAGTATGTTTTCTTAGAGCTTATGCGAAAGGGCAGAAGCGATGGACTCACTGAAGAGGAAACATATCTTTTCCATGATGATCATGAGAAGGTGCGGATGGTGCGCAAGGCTATTGAGCATTATGACGAGATGAGAGTGGAGGGACAGCAAGGAAAGCTGGATTCAACAACGATAGTATATTTCCTGAAATGGTGTGCTGTGGAGAAGGGAAAGGAGAAACGTCTGTACCAGTATTTCTGCGACAACTACAAGGGCAGGTACAAGCTGCTGGTGTGGTCGGCTGTGTCAAAAACACGTAAGGAACAGAGAGAACTCGGTATAACGGACAGAGGCGCAGCAGACAGTTTCCAAAAAATGATGGAAAGCATCGATAAAGAGGTCGCTGTAGTATAAAGTTTTAGATTTTTATGAATAATAGGTGGATGGATTCCTGAGGGAGTTCATCCATTTTTTTTGTGTCTTTTCTTCGTTCGCTGAGGAAAAGTCCACAATTTTTCTCGTTTTTTAGCTGCTTTGAGGAAAAGTTTCTGCTGTTGCTGAGGAAAAGTTGGCATTTTTGAGGAAAAGTTGTAGATAGGAGGCAAAAAATCTGAGGAAAAGTCAGAAGTGGGAATCTACCCACTTTTGTACCTTATGGATTTTATTCCACATATACGTTATACCTTTGCAGCAGATTTAATTATTAACCCGAGTTGAGTGAGAGTCCTCATGAGATAAAGTTGCAACACCTCAACCTTCTCACAAAACTTGGATCAATGAAAAAAAGTTTAAGAAGGCTGTCGTCAAACGAGTTCGATGCAGCTCTGTTGGAGAGACTGACTAAAGAAGGCCGGGTATTTGTCGACTTCCCCAGAACAATAAACAAGGACGCATACGTGCGTGAGGTTCTGGACTATGTACATTCAATCAAGGACTATGCTACAGACTTGTGGCAGGAGGAGATTGACGATTTGTGGCAGGAGATACTGGATGACGAATGTCTGTCGGAATTCCTTACGATGAAAAAAGGCATGCAAGCGGGACACATGAACCGCTATGCTGTAACAAATCTTGTATGTAGGATGCAGAATAATGGCATCTATAGGCGTGACGTGCCTATGCTGACGTTGCACCTGCGTATGGAGGGAGTAAAAAAGAAGAACAGGTACTATACCAATTGTGGCAACTATGTACTTCCCAGAAATGCGAAAGTGCTGCTAAGACAACTTTTTGGAAGAGTATAAAATGGGTGTTTTTATACCCGACCAGATGTCCGTACCTTTGCAAACGGAAATCGAGAAAATAAACCAAATATTAATTTAAAAGTAGAAAATAAAAATTATGAAAAAAATGAGAATTTCAAGCGTAAGAAATGCTTATGGTGTTAAAGTGAAAAAGTGCTGTGCTTCATGCCTGCACAAGTGTGTTGACAATGATGGCACCCGCATCTGCGAAAAGTTAGAGCTGAATGTTGAACAGCGTTTCAAGTGTAAGCAATGGGAGATGGCTGAAGGTCTGAAGAATGTAAGACGCAGACAGGGTAAGATCAAGCGACTTGAATATCTGTTGTTCGTGCAAGATGTAAGGACAGAGGAGCAAGAAGCTATTGACAATGGAAATATGATTCCAGAAGAAATGT
>Ga0326512_10004312_pt1 | contig 10322 bp, 9 predicted proteins | sample 1_2617_0518_D_FD_203652 | JGI IMG/M metagenome (GOLD analysis project Ga0326512, IMG submission 203652) | Bovine rumen microbial communities from UC Davis, California, United States - 1_2617_0518 | ecosystem: Host-associated > Mammals > Digestive system > Stomach > Rumen | place: USA: California...
CCTCCGGAAGGCTTCCGGATCAGGTCAGGACCATCCTGACGGCGCCGTACATGCCGGCGTCGTTGCCCAGGACCGCCAGCTTGAAGGGGATCTCCCTGCAGGCCGTGAAGGCATTGGGCACATAGTACTTTGTGATGGCATCCAGGAGGATCTGGCCCGCCCTGGATACGCCGCCGCCGATGACGATGACGTCGGGATCCACTACGCAGGTGATGGTGGCCGCCGCCTGGCCCAGCATACGGCCCGCGAACTGCACCACGGAGACAGCCGCTTCGTCTCCGGTCTTGGCCGCGTCAAAGACATCCTTGCTGGTGACGGTCTCGATGTTGAGCAGGGAAGTCTTATTGCCTGCTGCCAGCACTTCCTTTGCCCTGCGGACGATGCCGGTGGCGGAGCTGTACTGCTCCAGGCAGCCCTTCTTGCCGCAGTTGCAGGGAATGGTCTCGTTTCTGTTGACTGTGATGTGGCCGATCTCGCCGCCCGCGCCGTGGGCGCCGGCCAGGATCTTGCCGCCGATGATGATGCCGCCGCCGACGCCGGTGCCCAGAGTGATCATGACCACGTTCCTGTAGCCCTGGCCGCCGCCGCGCCACTGCTCGCCCAGAGCCGCCACGTTGGCGTCATTGCCCACTTCCACGCGGATGCCGCCCAGACGTCCGGACAGATCGCTGGCCACATGATACTCGCCCCAGCCCAGATTGACGCAGCCGCTGACCACGCCGCCGTCCCTGACCGGTCCGGGAACGCCGATGCCCACGCCCGCCACATCCTTTTGGGTCAGGCCGTGCGCTTCCATGTTCTTCAGAATCGTTTCGGCGATATCGGGAACGATATTGACCCCGTTGTACTCGGTGCGGGTGGGAATCTCCCAGCTCTCCACATAGGTGCCGTCCACCTGGAAAAGACCGCATTTTACGGTCGTTCCGCCTACGTCGATCCCGTAGGCATAACTGTACTTTGACATTGCATTTACCCCGTTTTCATAAACCCCACAGATACCTGTGACTATATTTCTTAAACGTATCCATCATACCATATCCGGGTGGTCAAAACAATAAAACATCCGCGCGCCGATTTTCTCTTCCCCCAGAGTTCCCCTTGCGGGCGGTTTCTTATGAGGCCCCTCCCATGCCTGCCCCGGGCATCGCAGGTGCCGGGGCAAAACTCCGAACCGGCTTCCGGTTCCGCGGCAGAACAAAAAGGCAGCTGTCTTTCCTCTCCGGAAAAACAGCTGCCTTAAACAGTCTTTTTAACGTCTGCCGATTATGCGCCGATCTTGGACTTGGCCAGCTCTGCAAGGGAAGCAAAGCCTGCTGCGTCGTTGACAGCCATCTCGGAGAGCATCTTGCGGTTGATGGCGACATCAGCCAGCTTCAGACCATACATCATCTGGCTGTAGCTGATACCGTTCATTCTTGCTGCAGCGTTGATACGGGTGATCCACAGGGATCTCATATCTCTCTTCTTCTGCTTTCTGCCTGCGAATGCGGAAGCCTGTGCGCGCATAACGGACTGCTTGGCAATCCTGTACTGCTTGGATCTTGCTCCTCTGTATCCCTTGGCGAGCTTTAATACTCTGTTGTGTTTTTTCCTGGCATTAAGAGCGCCTTTAATTCTAGCCATTTCTTCTTTCCTCCGTTCGAATTCACGTCAGGTGGTGGCGATCCGCCCGACTCTGTACCTGTCTTCCTGCGATAATCAGATGTAGGGCAGGATCTTCTTCATAGCCTTTACGTTTGTCTGATCCAGAACGATGTCTTTCCTGAGGTTTCTCTTCCTCTTTGTGGACTTCTTGGTCAGAATGTGGCGCTTGTAAGCTTTATTTCTGACGAGTTTGCCGGTGCCGGTCTTCTTAAAACGTTTAGCAGCAGATCTGCTAGTCTTCATAGCGGGCATAATGATTTCCTCCTATTCCTGTTCAACCTCCGGCCCCTTTACGGGGACCGCTGCGGGACTATCCCGCGTCTATTCTAACTGTAAGATAATTGTCGCATGAGAGCGGAAGGCCTGGGGCCCTCACCCTCACTGCTTCTTTGCAGCTAAAAACATTGTCAGGCTCCTGCCTTCAACCTTGGGTGCCTTGTCCACGACCGCGCAGTCGGCCAGGGCCTGTGCGAAGTCTGTCAGGATGTGGGCGCTCTGCTGCATATGGGCCATCTCACGGCCTCTGAAGCGGAGCGTGACCTTGACTCTGTCACCCTTTGTCAGGAACTTTTTGGCAGCATTGATCTTGGTGTTCATGTCGTTGTCATCGATGTTGGGAGACATTCTGATTTCCTTGATCTCGACAGTATGCTGCTTTTTCTTGGCATCTTTTTCCTTACGGGCCTTTTCATATTTGAACTTGCCGTAATCGATGATCTTGCAGACCGGGGGCTTTGCGTTGGGAGAAATCTTGACCAGGTCAAGACCTGCCTCCTCGGCCAGCCTTCTGGCATCCATGGAAGACATGATGCCCAGCTGCTCGCCGCTTTCGCTGATCACACGCACTTCCCTGTCTCTGATCTGCTCGTTGATGAACATATCATCTCTTTTAGAATTATTGTTTACTGCCATACTCCTCCAAAAAACAAAACAGTGAATACAAAGTATCCACTGTCATCTCATGCCTGCATATATCTCCCCTGAAAACAGGGGGAACAGGTAGTATGAACGCCGCAAGCTGTATGTCGCCGGCGGGTGAGAGTGGAACTCTGCTTTATTGTTCACCTGAGTATCCGTTTCCGGACACCATGTAATCCTAACACAGCCCGCTCTCCTTGTCAAACACTATTTTCAGGAATCTTTTTTTATGCCCCGGGATCTGTCCCGGCGGCCCTTTTAAGATATACATCCCGTATTCAAAAGCGGCAGGCTTTATGTTATAGTAGTTAAAATTTCAGGGCAGGCACAGCCTGCCGGAATGCGAGGTCATGACTATGGATCAGAAAAAAACAGAGGAAAAATCCAGGGAAACATCCTCCTGGACTCCCAGAAGGATCGCTGCCCTCCTGGGCGTCATTCTTCTGGCCGGCATGTATGTGGTATCCCTCATCGCGGCTCTCTTCGACTTTCCGGGATCAGGCACCCTCTTCCGGGTCAGCTTTGCCATGACCCTGGTGGTCCCCATCTTCCTTTTCATCTTCATCTGGGCCGCCGGCAGGATGAGCGGAAAAAGGATCATCTCCGATCCGGACAAGGACTCCGGTCGGGACAAAGAAGAAAAGGACTGACTTTTATCCTCATCCGTTTTCCGACTTAAGAAGGGCTTCCAGATCTTCCTGGGCCTGCCCATGGGATAAAAAGCGGATGGTATGGATGCCGAAGGCGGCCGCCCCGTCCAGGTTGGCCTGGAGGTCGTCCAGAAAGACGCATCTTTCCGGGACCAGATGGTACTTTTCGATCAGCTCCCTGTAGATGCCGGGCTCCGGCTTGATCAGGTGGCAGGTGTAGGAAAAGACCCCGCCGTCCGTTTCCGGCAGAAAATCCGTCACCTCAGGGCAGTCCCGCAGGACCTTTTCCGAATAGTTGGACAGGTAAAGGACCCTGAGGCCCCTTTCCTTCAGGCTGCGGATCCAGGGGATGGCGTAGTCCGCACGGACCACGATCCCGTTTATATTCTTCATGACATGGCGGATATCCTTTTCCGCCTCCGGATCTCCCTGGACGAATCTGTCTATGATCTCCTCTTCCGTCATGACGGCCCGGTCGAATTCCTTCCACCAGGGGGAAAGGACCGTATCCATCATGAGTCTTTCCCGGTACTGCTCCGTATAGTCGAACTTTCTGAAGAAATTCATCCTTCCCAGGACGGAAAGAACGCCGCCTATATCAAAAATCACTGTATCGATCATGGTTTTTTCCTTTACACCCGTAACGGAAGACCCGGGCCGCTCCGGTCCGGGTCTTATTGTTTTTTCTCTTCCCGGATCCGCGGATCCGGGACTCCCCTCTTACCTGGAAAGGGGAGACTTTCTGTAGATGATGTCCTCCCTGGCGGGGCCGTTGGAGACCATGGTGATGGGGAAGCCGATCCTCTCCTCGATGAACTCCACGTACCTGCGGCAGTTCTCGGGCAGGTCCTCATACTTCTTAATGCCCCTGATGTCGCACTTCCAGCCGGGCAGCTTCACATAAACAGGCTTTGCTTTGGCCAGCAGGTGGGTCACGGGGAATTCCGTGGTCTCTTTGCCGTCGATGTCATAGGCCACGCAGACCGGGATCTCGTCCAGATATCCCAGAACGTCCAGGACCGTAAAGGCAACGTCCGTGCCGCCCTGGAGCCGGATCCCGTATTTGGAAGCCACGCAGTCGTACCAGCCCACCCGTCTGGGCCGCCCGGTGGTGGCGCCGAATTCGCCGCCGTCGCCGCCGCGGAGCCGGAGCTCATTGGCTTCGTCCCCGAAGATCTCGGAGGTGAACTCGCCTGCGCCCACAGCCGAGGAATAAGCCTTGTTGACCACTACGATCTGCTCTATGGCATAGGGGGGAAGGCCCGCCCCGATGGCGCCGTAGGCAGCCAGCGTGGAGGAAGATGTGACCATGGGATAGATGCCGTGGTCGGGATCCTTCATGGTGCCCAGCTGGCCCTCCAGAAGGATGGTCTTATTTTCCTTCAGGGCCTGATCCAGGTAGGCGGATACGTTGCCCACATAGGGGGCCACCATATCCCGGTACTGATGGAGGGTCTCAAGGAGCCCTTCCTGGTCCAGGGGGTCCTTTCCGTAGAGATATTTCAGAAGGATGTCCTTCTGCACGGCCACCCGGGCGATCTTTTCCCTGAGGACGTCGTCCTCCTGGAAAAGCTCGGAGACCTGCCAGCCGATCTTTGCGTACTTGTCCGAATAGAAGGGAGCGATGCCGGATTTGGTGGAGCCGAAGGACTTGCCGCCCAGTCTCTCCTCTTCGCACTGGTCGAACAGGATGTGATAGGGCATGACGAACTGGCACCTTTCGGAGATCATGATCTGGGGAGCCGGTACGCCTCTTTCCTCTATGCTTTTCAGTTCCCCGAAGAGAATGGGGATGTTCAGGGCAACGCCGTTGCCGATGATGTTCATGACATTCTGGTGGAACACGCCCGAAGGAAGGGTGTGAAGGGCAAATTTGCCGTACTGGTTCTTAATGGTATGGCCCGCATTGGCACCGCCCTGAAAACGGATAACGATATCCGCCTGGTCGGCCAGCGTGTCAGTGATCTTTCCTTTTCCCTCATCGCCCCAGTTTGCGCCTACTACTGCTTTTACCATCTAAGTAAATTCCTCCTGTATGCAAAAAACCTTATACATTGATCTCGGCGTTCACTCCAAGCGCTTCCCGGTTGGCCTCCAGCATGGGATAGACCACGTCCTTCAGGTACTTTTCCACCTGGTGGGGGGCGCAGCCCACGTATCTTGCGGGATCCATGGATCTTTCCAGCTCTTCCAGGGAAAGATTAAAGGCGGGGTCGGCCGCGATCAGCTCCAGAAGGTTGTTGTCCAGGCCTTCCTCCTTGACCCTTCTGCCGGCCTGCATGGACAGCTCGCGGATCCTCTCGTGCAGCTCCTGGCGGTCGCCGCCGGCCTTGACGGCGTCCATCATGATGTTCTCGGTGGCCATGAAGGGCAGCTCGGACCGGAGGCGCTTTTCAATGACTTTAGGATAGACCTTGAGTCCGTCGGTGACGTTGATGCACAGGTCCAGGATGCCGTCTATGGCCAGGAAGCCCTCGGGCACGGACAGGCGCTTGTTGGCGGAATCGTCCAGGGTCCTCTCGAACCACTGGGTCCCTGCGGTCACGGCCGGATTCAGCACGTCGATCATCACATAGCGGGACAGGGAGCAGATCCGCTCGCTCCGCATGGGATTTCTCTTGTAGGCCATGGCGGAGGACCCGATCTGGGATTTCTCGAAGGGCTCTTCCACTTCCTTGAGATGCTGCAGGAGGCGGATGTCGGTGGCCATCTTCATGGCGGACTGGGCAATGCCGGAAAGGGCGTTCATGACGATGGTATCGATCTTGCGGGGATAGGTCTGGCCGGATACGGAAATGCAGCCGTCAAAGCCCATCTTTTCGGCGATCATGGGATCCAGGGCGTCCACCTTGTCCAGATCTCCCTCAAAGAGCTCCAGGAAGGAAGCCTGGGTGCCCGTGGTCCCCTTGCTGCCCAGAAGGCGAAGGCCGCCCAGCACATGGTCCACCTCCTCCAGGTCGATCATGAATTCCTGCAGCCAGAGAGAGGCTCTCTTGCCCACGGTGGTGGGCTGGGCAGGCTGGAAATGGGTAAAGCCCAGGGTGGGCAGGTCCTTGTATTCGTCCGCGAAGCGGGCCAGGGCCGCAATGACGTTGATCAGCTTCTTTCTGACCAGGCGCAGGGCTTCCCGCATGATGATCACATCCGTATTGTCGCCCACGTAGCAGCTGGTGGCGCCCAGGTGGATGATCCCCTTTGCCCTGGGGCACTGGAGGCCGTAGGCGTAAACATGGCTCATGACATCGTGGCGGACCTGTTTCTCTCTTGCCTTTGCGTCCTCGTAGTTAATGTCGGTGATGTGCTCCTTCATCTCGGCGATCTGCTCGTCCGTGATGGGCAGGCCCAGTTCCTTCTCCGTTTCGGCCAGAGCGATCCAGAGACGGCGCCAGGTGCTGAATTTCATGTCCGGTGAAAAGATATACTGCATCTCCCGGCTGGCATATCTCTCCGAAAGAGGGCTTACGTATCTGTCATTTGCCATTTTTGTATTTCTCCATTCCGGAGCGCGGGTTGGCATAAAGGGCGGCCGCGGCGCTCCGCGCGGCTCCCCCGGCCCCCTTTTCCAGAAAGAAGGCCTTTTTAAAGCAATCTCAGTATATCAGCAAAATCCGTTTCGTCAACCTTTACTGCGGTACTGGGCGGCGGCATCCGCAAGGCGGTAGGCGATCAGGGATTCCAGCTCCCCTGTCTTTTCCTCTCTTTTCAGCTGCCGCATCTTCCGGATCATTCTGGCTTCGGACCCGTTCCTGTAATCGGCATCCGCCTCCTGGATCCGTCTCTCCGCCTCCTTGGAAGCCATATACAGCTCGGGATGGCGCTGGACGTAGCCGAAATAGGTCTCCTCCGGCAGTCCCATCCTGAGGGAAGCCATGAGGAGGGCTCCCGCCTCGGGATCTCCCGTTTCCTTAAAGACCTTCTGGAAGCAGCGGGCGGCCTTTTCGTAGAGAAAGTCCCTGGCATAGGCCCTGCCCTGGTCCATCAGCTCTTCCCTGCCGGGAAGCGCCGGCTTTTCCTCCGGCTTTTCCGTCTCCGGAGAAGGAGCCGGCTCCGCCTTCCGGGGAAGGGGCGCCTGCACGGCTTTCAGGACCTGGACCGGTCTGTCATCCGCCTTTTCCCTGCGGGGGGCAGCCTCCTCCCGGCTCAGATGAACGGCCGGAGCCGGAGCGGACCTGACCAGGTCCCTGCTGGTGCGGCCCTCCTTTTCCAGCTCGTACAGAGCGCTGAGGGCGGCTCCCTTGCTGTAGAGGTTGCTGCCCTGGAAAAGCTTTCTGCCCTGGCCCATGTAGCGCAGGGACTGCTGCATCCAGTGTCCCAGGAAATCGTCTCCCGCCAGATATACGGTCCTGAACTGGCCTTTGACCCCGGGCAGCACGGTCATGTCCCGGAAGGCCTGGAAAAGGATCTGGTCCTTGCGGCTGGGCGGATCCGAGGGCGGCAGGTTCCAGTGTCCCTCCTGCACCTCGTAGCGGGAAGCGTCCTTACGGTTGGGAAAATACAGGGTGAAGATGCCAAGGCGCCCCTCCGGGGTCAGGTCGCACAGGACGGAGTCCCCGGGCCGGCGCTCCCGGCTCTGCATGAGAATATAATAATAGAAGGAATCCGTATGGCTCTGGATCCGGATCCGCTCCCTGGGCAGGGAAAGGCCTGTCAGGGCCTTCTCCAGGGCCTCTCTCATTTCCGGCGTGTCAAAGGCCGTGGTGCATACCAGAAGGCCGATCTGCTCCAGGGGGATCCGGGAGGAAAAGAGGGAAAAGGCGTGGGAAAGAAAGGCCTCCAGTACAGGGACCGGGTCCAGGCTTTCCTCTCCCAGAAGGAGGGGCCTCCCCTCCCTCAGGCACTCCATCAGATCATCCGCAAAGGGGATCTCCAGGGCCTGGGCCGCCGATACGGCGTCCCTGCCAAGGAGGAGGCTTCCGGTCCTGCTTCTTGCCACCTTCAGGGGAATGAAGCTGTCCTTTTCGTCCTCCGACGTGGACAGGGTCTCCGGATCGGATCTGGCGCCCGCATATATGCCTCCCCTGGCCGCCCTCTCGTTCACCGCAGAGATCTGGCAGAAGGAGGCCTGCAGATCCAGGCCCACCAGATATTCAGTTCCTTCTTTTCCGGTCAGAATCATATGCCTTTACATTTTCCGCGGCGCTTTCCCGAACAGGGCCTCCGCGATCCTTTCATTTTTGTAATACTGCTCCAGAAGGGAGATGACGGCTTCCGTCTGTCCCTGCTCCCTGGCTGTCATGGCCCGGTCCAGAGCGGTGAACCGGTCTTCCTCCTCACAGGGGACCACCGGCTTTCTCACGGCCTTTCCCTTTTCCACCACGTGCTGTCCAGAGGGGTCATCCGTTATATAATATTCCACTTCCTCCCCCGTAAAGACGGGAAGAGCGCACACGTAGCAGCCCTCGAACATGCGGTGCATGATCACCCTGTCCGGGAAGCCGGGGTTCTTTCCGCTTCCGGAAGCAGGCAGGGGATGAAGGGTAAGGAAGTCACCGGAGATACCCTCCGCCGGATGGCAGGTAATGAAGGTATGGTGCTTCCATTCCTCCAGGCGGGCGTCCGTCTCTCTGTAGTGCATGAAGAAGGGGAAGAGGATCTTACGGTCCAGAAGGGATCTCACACAGGATGCCGCCGCGGCCTTCTCCTCCGCGGACATGCCGGCCGCTCCCGCCATCTGCCTGAGCCAGACCAGGCGGCAGGCGTCCCAGGAGGGATCGTCCTCCCGGATCAGCTCTCCGCAGAGCATGATCAGATCCATAAGGTCCGTGCCGGCCTCCCTTTCCTCCAGGAAGATGCTCCTGCACAGGGGGATCAGAAGGGGCGGAAGCAGGCTTCTGGCATCGGGCAGGGATGCGCAGGCCGCCGCCAGCTTTTCGAAGGCGGGGGTGACGGCGCCGGAAAACTGCAGCTGTTCCAGGAGCCTGCGGACCAGGGGCTCGCAGGGAAGGGCCGCATCCTCCATGGCCTGCCTGACCTCCTCCAGCTCTTCCGAAAGGCCCACGAAATAGGCTGCCGTATAGTTAAGGAGTGCCGGGTAGCGGTCTCCCTTTTTAAAGGCTTCGAAGCACAGCTCCGCCAGGACCGGATCCCTTCTCTGGGCAAAGTCCTCGGAAGCGCTCTCGCAGATCCGGCAGAGGGTATCGTCCCGGATCCCGAAGCTTCCCCGCTTTAAGAGGACGGCCAGGGCCTCCCGGCTCCTGCCCAGGACCATGTAGTCCAGGATGCGGCTCCTCCAGACGGGCCGCTCCAGCTGCCTGGAACAGGCCGAAAGGATCTCCTGCATCCTGTCAAGGTCCGCCCTCTCCCTTTCATAGTCCAGAACGCCGGAGAGCAGGATGTCCCTGCACTCCTCCGTCAGTTCTCTGGAGGACAGAAGGCTCAGGCACAGATGCTCTTCCCTGGAGCCCACCTGCACCTGTCCGTCCCGGATCCCCAGAAGGGCCAGGAGGAAGGGCACGTTGCGGCTCTCGGGGGCCGCCGACCAGAGGATCTCCTTTTCTTCGGGGGTGAAGGCGTTCCTGTCCTCCTCTCCCTCCAGATATCCGGTGACGGCGCTCTCCTTCACCAGAGTCCGGATCCCCTTTCTGTCGGAAATCAGGATCACGTTGTCGCTGCCGTAGACCGGCATGCAGGAGAGCCCTCCCGAACAGGACACGGCCTGCTCGTTCAGGGTATGATCGTTCACTATGACCAGGGTGTCGGAAACGGACTGTCCGGCCCGGATCACGGCCGCGTAGACAAAGGGCACCAGGGCCCTGATATCGCCAAGGCCCAGATCCCTGTCCGTCAGGGCCGCCCGGTACAGGATCAGCAGGTCTTTGCCCGCTCTTCCCTTCCGCACCTGGTCCTGCAGGAAGCTGCGGATCGTTCCCAGGTTCATGACATAGCTTTCGTGCAGCTCTTCCTTTTTCTCATAGAGCTTCCTGTAAACGAAGGCCCGGATATCCGCGGTCATGGTATGGCAGAATTCCAGATCCTTCAGGATAAAGTCGGGAATGCTCTCATCCCCGCTGCCGGGGCAGGAGTAAATAAAGGCTTCTTCCAGTCCCCGCAGGCGGATCCCCGCATCCAGGGCCCTGGCGTACCAGACGTGCACGCCGGGGGAGGCGTTCT
>Ga0326512_10004314_pt1 | contig 10321 bp, 9 predicted proteins | sample 1_2617_0518_D_FD_203652 | JGI IMG/M metagenome (GOLD analysis project Ga0326512, IMG submission 203652) | Bovine rumen microbial communities from UC Davis, California, United States - 1_2617_0518 | ecosystem: Host-associated > Mammals > Digestive system > Stomach > Rumen | place: USA: California...
TCCTTTGAATATCACCATCCTTATTCCGTTTCGGTGTAATGTCTTAGCCACCTCGCCTATAACCTTTCTCTGCATTAAGCTCAGTTGCTCATATGCGTTCATTATGCCACCACATTCTAGCACCCATAGAATCCATTCCTCCTGTGAATCCTTGGCAGCCCCTATCTCTTCACTATAAACCTCAAAAAATCTTTGCGCCCCATCAAAAACTATAGCAGTCATGCCCTGTCTGTCCGCCAGTTCCATCACTTCCTGCCATTGCCCCATCGATAACGCCAACAAAGCCTCACACTCTTTGTCTGAAGCCTTGATAGTGCCGATGCCCAATCGCAGTAATAGTATGAACAGGTGCGCTTTTCTATCCATCTGTCAAGGTTGAGTACGCTTCACGTACCTTATCTTCTTATAGAACCCATATATCAGGTTCACACCAGTCAGCCATAGCGAAGCAAGAGCACTTCTCCTCTCCGCTTCGTGCCACAACTTATAGTGCCATCCTATCATCGTCATGATGCCATGTGAACTCACCGAACCACTTCTGCCCCTGCGATACTTCGCCAACACCTCAGGCAACAGATAACAGTCTGCTTTCTTGCAGACCTTCAACCACATAGCATAGTCGTTGTTCTTCTTTATGTCCTCAATCTGGATCAATCCTATTTTAGTAGCATCATACATCACTGTCAGGCATCCCGGCCAACAGAAGTTATACATACCCCTCTTGGTTATGTACTTCGGACCAGAAATCGTCACGTCTGTCAGCTTGCCCTCCTCATCCATCTCCTGGTATTCGGTATAAGAGAAAGCATATCCATTCTCTTCCATAAATCGTACCTGTTTCTCTAACTTCGTAGGCTCCCACAGATCGTCACTGTCCAAAAAAGCAATCCATCTGCCCTTCGCCTCGCGCAAGGCATTATTGCGAGACACAGCAGCTCCAGAGTTTGAAGGATTCTGAAACACCTTAATCCGCTCATCCTTCACCCGTAGTTCCGATACCCGTCTTATGGTGTCATCCTTTGAGCAATCATCCATAAAGATGATTTCCCAATTCTCGTATGTCTGTACCTGCACACTGCGTATAGTCTCTTCTACATACTTCCCGCAGTTGTATGAAGGCATGATTATTGATACCAGTTCACCAGATTCAACAATATTTCTCATAAGGCAGCACATTCATTATAAAGGTTAATCAGATGATGTATAGAGAGATCGATTAACGGCTCATACATAAAGCTATTGATGTGGATGAACTCCGGTGTCATCATGTTCACTTTCTCTATTACATCTTTCTTCGGGTCGTTGGGGCATCTTGTTTTCATCTTCTGTGCCCAAACAGCAGTCTGAACGCTGTTTGTTGACAAGTCTGCCTCTGTTAGTCCTGATGCCAGAAGTTGCTGTTTCATGTATCTCTCAGCCAACAATCTACAGGCTATAGACAAAACTATCTTGTTCTCGATAGCCACTTCATCTGGTGCTGCTTCGTGTGCTATGCCTTGTGCTGTGTTAAGAATAATGTCATAAACTTTGTTTGTAGTTAAAGCTCTTGCATATCCACTTGATTTAGTGAACGATTTTATGATATTTATAACTTCCGCCTCGGTGATGTTGTTCGTGTCGTTCTTCAGATGCAGACAACTTGTCAATTTCAGGTAGTCCGCATTCTGACCTTCTGTGTATTCCACAAGATTCCTTACAAACGGAATCAGACTTACAAACACCTTATCATCTGTTGCGGGACGGCCCAAGAAGTTGGCAAACAAATCCTTTTGATATTCACCAGGCTTCAGTTCAATCTCCTTTGCAGAATTTCGAACGGCCATCCACGAATTTTGTCGGAGCGACAACCTTGATGCCAGCGTCCGATAGAAATCGAAATTGTGTGTGAATACGAGCAGGTACATGTTTCCTGCCGCATTGTCCAAATCATGCAGATATTCGATGATGGCATATTTGTTCTGGTAGTCGAAAGAATCGGCTATATCATCAAATACTATAAGATGTTCTGCCCCCGAATTCTTTCTTGACTCCAACTCAAAAAGTAATTGCAGTATATAAAAGGCACGTCGCTCCCCATTACTGAGAATAAAGAGCATTTCATCCTTACTTTTTGTAATTTTAGTATTTTGATCATCTTTCAGGGTAAACTTCAACTTAGCCGCTGTTTGTCGCAAGATAATATCATCCTGATTCTCAATTTCCACATCAAAAGGCACATAGAAGCGGGCTTTATACAAATCTATTATATCTTTCCATAACGGCAACTGTGCTCTTGCTTGAGCGATTATATTCTGCAATGCTGTTTTCTGCGATTGATAGAAAGCATTATAGTCTAAGAGGCTCTGCCTTACTCTCGCATCACTGAGATACCCTCGCCATGTGTCCCCTCGGAATTCTTCAAAATTTGCCAGTTCCACAATGAGTGCAGGATTGGCAATAAGAACATTCTTGAAATTCCTGACCTCTCCATTTGCGTCCACAGCCTTGGTTATCTTATCGAAAACCTTTTTCAGTTCATCATTATTCAGAATTCGGTTTTTCTCAGCATCAAACACATCATTTAACTGTTCTAATGTTGTGACCCTTGTTCCATCATGCAGCTCTATCTTGTGGTCAACGCCAAAGAAATCTCCGTTTTCCATCGATTTCTGCAGCAGACTGGCTTGATGAGTGCCAAAGGTATGCTCTCCTGCTGAACGAAACACATTGGAATTTCTCAGCAGCTCGTTATACTTGTCTATGTATTGTTGCAGGTCATTGATGTTCTTTTCTACAAAAGCCTTCACCTTGTCATCCTTGTCAAACACATAGTTGTATCTGAATCCGAAGTTTGGATAATTGTTGGCTTGTATTTCGTTAGCCAGCCTCTCCATAATGCTGAAGAGGCTGTCACCCGGGCCTGTAGAAAACGTTCTCAGCAACTCAGAATCACAATCGTTGCTTTGGGATACATCCCTGAGTGGGGTTATCACCTGACTGATATACTGTTCCAATGCCTGATAAATAGCATCATACTGGGCTTTCAAATTGGTATCAGCCAGAAAATTAACAAACTTATTCGATGAGTCGAACGATTTGTCTTCTGGGTCTGCCACAAAGATTTGCTCTTTTGGCAGAGGGGTTCCATCCGACAATAATTCATCTTTAGGCACCCTGTCTGCATGCAATAAATCTTTTGCCCTCTTCTTTTCCTGACCAGAAAGCCCTTTTAGCGTCTTGGCAAACGAAGTCTTCATCATGCCGTTAGGGGCATACACCAACTGCGTATGATGCCCTCCGAACGAGAATTGATGTTGTAATCTCTTGATGCCGTAACAATTCTCAAAATTTACACTTAATATATTCATTACTGTCTGTCTTTACCATTGTTTAAAGTTTTCCCTTCCGCTTCAGACTCCAGTTCATCAGTCTGTTATCCTTCGCGTCAGCAGCATACCATTGTCCCTCAGCACAAACACAGGTACATTGTTCAGTAAGCAGGTAGATTTCTTCACCCTCGCATCCTACGAGACCTGTGTCACACAGCTTCTTTACGAATTCCTCAGCTGATTGATACCCTTCTCTCATAACCAACATTGACAAGCCCTCATCATGAACCCAGTTCAACCTTCCTTTTCTCCCCAGTTCTGTTATGATGACATATTGCGCACTGTCAATTGCCACGGGTTCCCACTCTTCGGGTTCGCTATTGCTCTTCAAATTCTTGTCCTTGATGTCCCAGTAGTCTAAAGCCCAGCCCTCTCCAAAATCCTTCTTTTCATACTTCATGCGCAAGAATACCGTTGCAGGCTCTTTCTGCAAATCCTCTCCGAAGATTTCCGAGGGTAGTTGAAACTTGTACGACAACCTTGTCCATAGCGATTCTATCAGGAAACGCATCTTGTTATAATGGCTTGTGGCATAGAAAGTCCACCAGTTATCTTCATCCAAACGAGATATGAACGGCATCCCATCCATCTTTATCATACTGAACTCGTCACAGATTATAAGGTTGGGATAGTTGTTTGGACCAAAACCTGCCACTCTCTTCTCCTCTGTTGACATATTCTGTTTGAGATAGTCCACAAACAATTTCCTGAAGTTGTACTCTGACGCAAAGCCGTTGTAACCCATCACAATACGCAAAGGTAGAAAAGATTCACAGCGTAGAGTATGCCATACCATCTCCTCATACCCATTCAAATGACCACGTGTTTTAGCTCCAGGACTTTTTCCTATCACACCTTTCACAGCGTCAACAAACATTTTGTTCATCCATTGCTCAGGCTCCACATCCCTATATTGATCAATGATAAACTGCAAGTTTGTAAAACTATCCCTCAAATCAGCTGCATACAAGTTTTTCTTCACCTGAACGACAGCCAACACCTGCGACGCGGGATATATATATCTTTCAGCAAAGGGCAGCTGTTCACCTTCGCCCTCCACGATCATCACGTCAAACTCAGTTTTGCAGCCTTTGATAAAGCTGTTCTTAATCACCCTCAGATCAATGCCTTTAAATATGGAGGCTTTCAGAATCTTCTCTGACAAGCCCTCATACATCGCACCGATGCTCGTTGGATGCTTGATGTCTTGCGACAGCAGTACTTCATTCTGCTTATCCACAAAGACATTAAGCAGTTCTGCAAATGTGTCTATTGTCATACCTACAAACCGAAGAAAACCAAGATTTCGTGTTATTCGTGCAATCTGAGCTCTTCACACTCATCACCACTTCCTTCCAAATAGTCTATTTTTAGATCGCTTTACAAAAGCTCTGCAATAGCGAGGCAGGAATCTGAACGCATAAATTCCTATTCCTACCCTTACCGTCTCATCTATAGCAAACTCTCGCCTCAAAAGTTCACTGTCCCTTACCATCTTTGTGCCGATTATGAAATTTGCATCGTTTAGCATATTCTTCTCATGCACCACCTCACACCACATTGGTTCAGTCTTCACGTGCACTATCCTTGCCCCCTTTATCTGGTCTATATAGTAGTGCCTGCCATGACCAAATATACCTTTTATCGTAGCAGGGTTCCCCTCCTCCACCACACTCACGAAGTGGTTCCTTGGGTATCTTATCTGCATCATGTAGCCATCTTCAGTATAATACTGATATCCATTATCATAATAGAAGAAAGTCCCATCAGCCGTCTCCTTTGCCCTCTGTTGCATATTCTCTATGAATCTCACGTTCAGCGCATCGTCGTTGTCCAGATAAGTGCTTATCACCCTTTCAGCACTCATTCTCCTTAACATCTCCGTTCTAAAAATATTGGCAAAATTTCTTCCCCTCTGAGGCTCTACGAATACAGGAATCAGTTGAGGGCATTTCTTTTGATATTCATTTATTCTCAGTCTGAACCTTTCGGGAGTAGAACTGTCAAATAGCACTATCCATTCATAGTTTTGGCACGTCTGGTTTATTATCGAGGGTAGGCAATACTTTTCAAATAGTGCAAATCTATGCTCCAGCCACTTTATTGAGCGCACCTTCTGCCCTTCCTTATCTAGTTTCCACAACAGGATATTAAACCGCGTCAATAAGAAATGCTGCACCTCCATCACACAATAGTCAACATTAGTATCGACACTTCGAATAGTCTCTTCTACATACTTTCCACAGTTATATGAAGGCATGATAATAGATACTAAGTCTTACATTCCTTTACTACATGTGGTTCACCAACTCATTCGCACGCTTATACTCCTGCGGATTGCCTATGTCTATCCACGTCCCATTCAACGGGAAACGAATAACCTTCCTTCCTGCAGCAATCAAAGCCTCTATCAAATCCGTAGCGTTGAAGAACGTATCCTCAGGAATCAAATCCAAAGCACTCTTCTTAATCAGATAGATACCAGCATTGGCATAATAGTCGTACGTCGGTTTTTCTACCAAACCGGTTATATTCCTCCGGTCCTCTATCTTGAAAATACCGTAAGGTACCTGCACACTGTAGGGTACTGCCGCCACACTCATATCCGCATCATGCTCCTTGAAATGCAGGAAGAAATCCTCATAGTTAATGTTGGTAAACAAGTCGCTGTTCATCACCAGCACTGTGTCATTATAGAAGTTCTCCACAAACTTGATACTGCCAATCGTTCCGAGGAACTTTGGTTCACGTACCGTCTGCACCTTCACTTCCCCACGAGGCACACTAAAATGCTCTTCTATCTGCTCTTTCAGATAGTTCACCGTCACGCTGATATGCTTCACGCCATACGAAATCAAACGGTCAATGTTGTGGTCTATGATACATTTATCACCCACTTTCAGCAGCGGCTTCGGGGTTTCTAATGTCAACGGACGCAGACGCTCCCCTTTGCCCCCAGCCATCAGTACGGCATCAAAGGGCAAACGTGAGTTATACTTTTCAAGATTGATAATCTCTACAATATGTTTCTCTGCATCCAACACTGGCACAAGTCGCATCTTCAAATCCCGCTGTCGCTTGATTTCCTTTACATCGTCTATATCCTCAACCCTCATGTAGTTGAAGTCACGATGCATAATCTTCTCCACCTTATCCGAAACAGAAGCTCCAGCAATCAATGCACGACGAGAGTCGCCATCGGTTAGTGTTCCTACCATCCGTTTTTCTTCGTCTATAACAAACAAGACTAACGGTTCTGGTGCTAAATCACAAATACGAGATAGGGCCTCTAACAATGTGATATCCTTACTTATTAAATGATCTTTCATATTAAGCCTCTTTTGCCATTAATTCTGCAATCCTCCAGTCATTCATCGTATCCAAATCGAACGATGATTTGTCATCCATTACATACTTAATTCGCTTCTGCATTTTGTGCATATGAGTAGTCTTCAACTTCTCCGCATTCATGATGTAGATTGCCCCATTATACTCATACACCTTGGGAGCATCCTGACGACGGAAGATATTACCATCCCCTTTGCATACGTGAAGATAGCCTTCTTGGTTCTCTTCAAATACGCAATAATAAGGATTGGCAGCACATTCCTTCACCGAGACAACCATATCCACATCAGGTGTGTATAATGCCAAAGCTTCTTTTACGTGTTCAGCTGTACGGAAAGGTGACGTATTCTGGAGCAGCAACACAACATCATAGTATTTACCCTGCTTCTCATAGAAGTCAAGGGCGTGTAGCAACACCTCGTATGTACCAGCTGTATCAGTAGCCAGTTCATCAGGGCGTTTGAAGGGAACCTTCAACCCATAATCCTCCACCACTTGGATAATCTCGTCATCATCCGTTGACACGCAAATATCCTCATCCGGCACTATGGCTCGCGCGGTATCTATCGTGTAATAGATAAGCGGCTTCCCTGCAAAGTGCTTAATATTCTTGCGAGGAATACCCTTGCTGCCCCCACGGGCAGGTATCACTACAAGTATCTTCATTGATTTATATCGTAAAAATGTTTCTGAACCAAATTCTCTAAAGGATAGGCCTTGATGACCTTCAAGATAGCGTCACAAGTTCCATCTTTGTAATAAGGATTGTCAATGGCCTTATGACCATACACCACCACCTTCTTCAATCCTTCCCGTATCTCATCTGCGGAATATTCGCAATGAATCACACTGTCAGCCGCAATACGACCTTTCTGACGGTCGCCAATATCCAAAGTCGGAATACCAAAACTCGGTACCTCAATGATGCCGCTGGAAGAGTTGCCTATGACAGCAGTCATATACTTCAAGGCAGAGAAATAGCGCCTCTGACCAAGTGAAGGTATGAACATACATCTTCCCTGATTCCTATCTACATACTCCTGTATGCGCTTGATAATAATCTGTGAATTGGTATCTGAATTGGAATAGGTGAAAATGATATGATAGTCGTTATATTCATTCAAAGCCTCCAGCAGGTTCTGTACCTGTGTCTCAGAAGACATATTGCTGAGGGTTACAGGATGGTAGGTGCAGAGGAAGCATTTGTCAGTCAACTGGAAGTTTAAGCTCTGCTCTATATCATCCTTGCCCATAAAGTCATTCTTCAGCACATTTTCCACACCAAGAGCACCCACATTGAACACTCTTTCCGGTTGCTCTCCCAACTGAATCACTCTCTTACGGTAAGCCTCAGTGGATGTGAAATGCAGGTGGCTCATTTTTGTAATGGCGTGACGGATAGCATCATCAAAGGCTCCTTCTGTAATTTCTCCACCATGCAGATGGGCAATAGGTATCTTATAGATAAGTGCAGTAGAAGCCACAGCCAGCATTTCATAGCGGTCACCCAGAATCAACAATAGGTCTGGTTGTAATGCATCAAAAGCATCTGCAAAACCTGCTACTCCCCTGCTGATTGACTTAGCTGTGGTGTTGGCATTATCCGGAGCCTCATCATCAGCCATATAAACCTTGTAGTCAATGGTGAAGCCATCACGTTCTATCTCCTTGTAGGTCTCACCCTGGAGTTTGGAAAGGTGCTGATTGGTCGCAATAATCTGCAACTGCAATTCTGAATCATCCTTGATGGCTTTCATCAAACCTCTAAGGATGCCGTATTCAGCACGGCTACCAGTTACTACACAAATCTTACGTTTCACGAATTGAAAATTGAAAATTGAGAATTGAAAGTTGAAAATTATATCTCTATAAGGTCTTCCTCTGAGAAGTCCTTGATGGCTTTTGTGCCAACAACCTCTTCCCAACGCATAGGTGATATACCGGTACCAGGACGTTTCACAGTCAGGTTCTCTTCTGTAAGAAGCTCACCTTTCTTGATGTCTTTGGCTGCAATAATACTCTTGCGGGCAATGGCTATGTTTTTACGCTCACTTTCGCTTATATGTTTAGTTCCATCGCCTCCCACAGCTTTTTCAATATTACGGATGGCACTTACCATTGCTTTTAGTTCATCTGGTTCCAAACTGGCTTTGTGGTCTGGGCCTTCCATATTGCGGTCCAGAGTAAAGTGTTTCTCAATGACAGTTGCACCAAGTGCGACTGCTGCAATAGGAACTTCAATACCCTTTGTATGGTCACTATATCCTACTTCAACGCCAAACTCCTTACGGAGTGCATCCATTGCTTTCAGGTTCACATCCTCAAAAGGCGTGGGATACTCGGTATTGCAGTGCAGCAATATCAGGTTCTCTTTGGAAAGACCGTTCTTATACAAAGCCTCAACCGCAGCACGCACATCTCCCATGTCGCACATGCCCGTGCTTAGGATAGTTTTTTCATTGTAAGCTGCCACTCGCTTCAAGAAAGGATAGTTGGTCACTTCACCGGAAGGAATCTTCCACAAGCCCAAATTCAGGGAGTGCAGATACTCAATACTATCAAAGTCAAAAGCAGTGGAGAAGAACTTGATGCCTTTCTCTTTGCAATAGGCAATCAGCACTTCGTGGTCTTCCGCAGAGAGTTCCAGTTTCTTCAGCATCTGGTACTGGCTGTCTCCGCCCTTACCGATGTTCTTCTGCTGGTACTCTGCCTGTTTGGCCGCTTTGGTGACCAATTTGGAGGCTTTGAAGGTCTGGAACTTGATATAGTCCACACCAGCCTCAACCGCCTTGTCAATCAGTTGCTTGGCCAGTTCCAGTGAACCGTTGTGATTCACCCCTGCTTCTGCTATGATAATGGTATGTTTTGTCATTTTGACTTGATTTTCAGTACGGCAGGATTACCTGCATAGATGCCTTTCTCGCTGATGGACTTCCGCACAAATGAGCCTGCACTCACGATAATGTCATCTCCCACATAAATGCAGTTAGCAAGTACTGACTGGCTACCTATAAAGCAACGTTCACCTACCTTGCATTCTCCGTTTACCATTGTTCCCGTTGAAATATGGCATTGGTTGCCTATCACAGCATCGTGTTCAATGTTGGTTGCTGTATTCAGTATAACGTTCTTTCCCACTCTGGCGCCTGCATTCACAAATGCCTGATGAAGAACTACTGTGCCCTCTCCTATTTCAGCATATTTGGAAACGTATGCGGTAGATGCAATGATAGTTGCCAGTTTTCCACCTGCCTCCTTAATCTTGTTATAGAGTTTAATGCGAGTTGCAGGATTCTTGATGAAACCTACAGTAATAACAAATTCTGCTTTATCAACATAAGAAGGTATATCATCATCCGTACCAATCACCTTAGTAGAGAGGATTTCCTTCCCTACCTCTTCAGGCATATCCAGCACACCAAGAATGCTGTAACCAGCACTCTCAGCTGTTTCCAATACGGACTTACAATGTCCACCACCACCAACGAGAATTAAAGGTTTTTGCATTATTCTTGAGTTACGTTCGCTATTTTCCTATACATATAAACAAAAACAGAATCATCTGTTCCGTTTCCCCATCTGTCACCTATATCAAATCCGGCTTC
>Ga0326512_10004315_pt1 | contig 10319 bp, 14 predicted proteins | sample 1_2617_0518_D_FD_203652 | JGI IMG/M metagenome (GOLD analysis project Ga0326512, IMG submission 203652) | Bovine rumen microbial communities from UC Davis, California, United States - 1_2617_0518 | ecosystem: Host-associated > Mammals > Digestive system > Stomach > Rumen | place: USA...
ACACAGGAAAAGCATCCACTCGTGAACAGTTCGCAGAGTGGGCTAATCAAGTCATAGGAGGATAAAAATTATGGCATTAGTAGGACAGGCAACCAACAGAACAAGCATCGATTTACCCGTAGATGTATCCAGAGAGATTTTACAGAAAGTTCAGGAGGGTAGCGCAGTTATGAAACTCGCCCGGAGAATCGAACTCCCCGGCAGAGGTACTGCAATCAACGTAATCACTTCCGATCCTGAGGCCGCATGGGTAGGTGAGACCGCCATGAAACCCGTAAGCAACCCCGGTCTTGCTACCAAGGTTATGAGAGCATATAAACTCGCCGTTATCGTACCTTTCTCCAACGAGTTCCGCAGAGATGTAGCATCCCTGTATGACGCTCTGATCGAGAGACTTCCCAACGCTCTGGGTAAAAAGTTTGACGCTACCGTTTTCGGCGCAGTACAGGCTCCCGGTTCTGACTTTGACAACTTTGCATCCGCAACCGCACAGGACATCTCCACCGATGCTTATGCAGGTCTTGTGGCAGGTAACACCGACATCGCTACCCACGGCGGTATCCTGAATGGTATCGTTCTGTCTCCTCAGGGTCAGGGCGTACTGCTTGGAGCAGTAGACGGAGATCGCAGACCTCTGTTTATCAACTCCGTAGCAGAGGGCGCAGTTCCCGTGGTTCTGGGAGCAAGAACCGAAGTATCCAAGGGCGCATATATCGCAGGAACTCCCAACGTTCTTGGCGTGATGGGCGATTGGACTCAGGCTATGTACGGTATCGTTGACGGTATCGACATTTCCTACTCCTCTGACGCTACTCTGGACATCGATGCAGAGACCAAGATCAATCTGTTTCAGCAGAATATGTTTGCGGTTAAAGCGGAAGTTGAGATCGGTTTCCGTGCCGATGTCTCCGTGTTTAACAAACTGACCGACTAATGGTTAAGTTTGTGAACAAAGCCACCCACGGGATCATGTGGGTAGCGGAGGAACGCAAACAGGAATATTTGGAGGCGGGCCACAAGCTCGCCTCTGAACCTGTTGAAGAAAAGCCCACCGAGGAGAGCAAGCCGAAACGGAACGGCAAAAGGGGTAAATGATGAGTTACGCAACAATCACTGATATACAAGCGAGAATGACCCGGACATTATCACAGAGCGAGGAAACCGTTGCAACGAACCTTTTAGACGATGCGGCGGTTATTATCGACTCTTATAACGCAGATGCCACGGCAGATGCAAAAAAGGTTGTGTCATGTCGCATGGTCATCCGTGCATTGGGTGACGGTGAGACGGATGTACCCGTGGGGGCTACACAGGGGAGTATGTCAGGGCTTGGGTATTCTCAGAGTTGGACGGTATCAAATGGCTCTGTTGGTGAACTTTATCTCACCCGGATGGAAAAGAAACTGTTAGGCGTTGGGGATAAAGTCGGCTCTTATAGCCCCGTGGAGGAGTTAAGCCATGAAAACAACAACCATTAAGCTTATCGTTGAAACCGTGGTGGATGTAAACCCGTTTGGAGAGGAAATCACAACGGAAGTCACAGAGGATGTCAAAGGGTGCTTGGTTGGTCAGCCCACCACCGATGACATCACCTCATCCGTAGAACTCTACGGCAAAAAATGTGAATACGTTGTAGGTATTCCCAAGGGAGATACCCACGATTGGAAAGACAGAGAGTTGTATATCTGGGGTGAGCGTTTCAGAACCATCGGATTTCCCATGACAGGGATACAGGAAAACATCCCGCTCAGATGGGGGCAGAATGTAAAGGTGGAGCGTTATGGGTAGTTTCAAATTGAACAATAAAGGGGTTCGAGAACTCCTGACATCCGATGAGATGGAGGATGTATTGGTGGAGTTCGGGAGACAGGCGCTCATGAAGTTAGACGATGGATACGCAATCAGCGTATACACAGGTAAAAAGAGGTCTAACGTGTCAGTTTTCGCCCAGACCCCGGAGGCTCAGAGAGACAATCTCGAAAACAACAGTATTTTAAAGGCGGTGTTTTCATGATAGAGGTAACACTTTTTGACTATCTTAAATCAGAACTGACAGACCCGGTGTTCATGCAGATACCCAAGACAATGCCCGAGAAGTTCTACGTGATAGAAAAGACGGGCGGCGGTATGAATGAACATATCTCTACGGCGATTTTCGCCATACAGGCGTATGCGGGGAGTATGTACGAGGCGGCAACAATGATCGAGACCTTAAAGAATGTCATGTTCTATAACCCCGGCTTTAATACTGAAAACGAGGTATGCAAGGTCACTCTGAACAGTTCATACAACTACACAGACCAAAGCCAAAAGAAATACCGCTATCAGGCGGTCTATGAGATTATCCACTATTAAGGAGGAATAAAGAAATGGCAAATAATGCTCAGAATGTAAGCGTTGGTAAGCCGAACACCGCCGGGGCTATTTACGTTGCGCCCACAGGCACAACCTTACCCACGGATACCACAACGGCACTTACAGGGTTCTCTAACCTTGGCTATGTGTCCGATGAGGGCTTGACCAACGGAACAAACATCGAGTCGAGCAAGATTAAGGCATGGGGCGGTGACACCGTTTTGGTAGTCCAGACCTCCAAAGAGGATACCTTTGCCTTTACGCTTATCGAAGTGCTGAATACGGAAGTGCTGAAATTCGTGTATGGCTCTGGCAACGTGACGGGTGACCTCACAACCGGGCTGACCGTTACCGCAAACTCTGGCGAACCTGAGGAGGTTTCTATCGTTATCGACATGATCCTCAGAAACGGCACTGCAAAGAGAATTGTTATCCCTTACGCTAAGATCTCAAGCGTGGATGACATCGAGTATACAGACGATGGTGCTATCGGTTACAAGACTACCGTGGATTGTACTCCTGACAGTTCTGGAAATACTCACTATGAGTACATGAAATCCGCATAAGTAAAAAGGGGGTCACACAATGAAGAAAATCAAAACATCCTCAGGCTTTAAATGTGAGGTCAATGAGGAAATTATAAAGGATTGGCGTTTTGTCAAAGCCCTTGCTCAGATGAGTGGCTCTGATGAAATGGATGTCGTAACGGGCGCAACAAAAACCGTCACTCTGTTACTCGGAGAAAATGGTGAACAGGAGTTGTGCAGACACGTAGAAAAGGACGGCGTTGCGTCTGTTGTTGACATCATGGCAGAAGTAAAGGAAATCATGAGTCAGATTTCAAAAAAATAATGTACCTTGCGGGCATGATAGCGGCCTACAAGGATGAGCTAATTTGTGACCTTGCGGAGACTTACGGGGTGCATGATATGTACGCTTTCCCGGCTGACCATATCGCCACGCTTGCCGTGGGTCTCCGTGACAGTTCACGGGTAAAAATGAGGCTATCAGATGTAAGGATAGATGCGAACACAACACTACTTGCCATGATCGCAGACAACACCGCCCTAAATATCTGGCTAAAGACCAAAGACGGGCAGAAAGGCTCAAACAGGCCGAGGTCAGTTCTCGATATTTTATCCGGGAATGATAAAAAGTCGGAAACAAAGGGCTTTAAGAGTGGCGAGGAGTTTATGGAAGAATGGAGACGGATAAATGGCTGATATAGGACAGGCGTATGTGCAAATCGTACCATCTGCCAAAGGAATAAAGGGGTCTGTTTCCGCAATCATCGACCCGGAGGCATCCTCCGCAGGAAAATCGGCGGGGGAAAGTTCTGGAAAGAGTTTCGTTTCGAGCTTAAAGGGTATTATAGCGGCGGCGGGTCTTGGGGCGGCGTTAAAGGCTACCTTGGATGCGGGCGGTGCTATTCAGCAATCGTTTGGCGGTCTCGATACCCTTTACGGTGAGGCGAGCGATGCGGCGAAAGAGTACGCAAAAGAGGCGGCAAAAGCGGGCATTTCCGCAAATGACTACGCCGAACAGGCGGTATCGTTTGGGGCATCTCTGAAACAGGCTTTTGAGGGTGACACCACTAAGGCGGTAGAGGCGGCAAACACCGCCATCATGGATATGGCAGATAATGCCGCCAAAATGGGTACACCGCTTGAAAGCATCCAGAACGCTTATCAGGGCTTTGCAAAGCAGAACTATACCATGCTCGATAACCTCAAATTAGGTTACGGCGGTACAAAAACAGAAATGGAGAGGTTACTTGCAGATGCCTCTAAGTTATCCGGGGTTGAGTATGACATTTCCAATTTGGGCGATGTATACGAGGCTATCCATGTAATACAGAAAGACCTAAACCTCACGGGTGTAGCGGCACAAGAGGCATCCGAAACCTTTACGGGTTCTTTGGGTTCTATGAAAGCGGCGGGGCAGAACTTGCTTGCGAACCTTGCATTAGGCGAGGATATAGCCCCGTCTTTGCAGATTTTGCAACAGAGTATTCAGGGGTTCGTGTTCAACAACATGTTTCCTATGATTGCCAATATTGTCTCCGCACTCCCGGAACTCTTAACTGGTCTCACAAGTACGATCATTGGGTCTTTGAACATAGCGGCGAACAACGCAGAACAGATTTTACAAATTGGCATCGACCTTGTGACGGGATTGGTAGAGGCGATAGTTCAGGCCGCCCCATATCTTGTCGAGGCGGCGTGGAATTTAATCACCGCACTTGGTACGGCTCTTATCGAGACGGATTGGGTTTCGGTTGCAAATAACCTCATGGCCAACCTTAGAAACTCCATCGACTTGGCGGCGAGTGAAATCCTTGGAACTGACGGCGGTACTATTCAGAGTTTCCTTGACAGTATCACGGCGGGTCTGCCTCAGGTATTACAAAAGGGCGTTGAAGTCATTACGAACATCGTAAACGGTATTCTTTCCTCTTTGCCTAGTCTCATCAGAGGCACGGCTACCATGTTGCAGACTTTTATAACGTTCTTGGTACAGAACGCCCCCACGATCATAAAGGCGGGCATGAATTTACTTATGAACTTGGTAAAAGGTATCTTGGATAATCTCCCGGAAATCATCTCTGCCGTGGTGGAACTTATCGGGGTTCTCTTAAATACCATCGTTGAGAACTTGCCCCAGATTATCGAAATGGGTTTTGAGCTTGTAACACAGTTAGTCGTGGGGCTTATCAATGCGCTCCCCGACCTGATAGCGGGCGTGTGGCAGTTAATCACGGGTATTGTTGACACCTTTGAAAATGTGGATTGGCTTTCCGTGGGTACGAACATGATACAGGGCGTGATAAACGGTATTAAATCCATGGCGGGTGCTATCTGGGAGGCGGCTAAAGGCGTGGCAGAAAGCGCATTTAATGCCGCCAAATCTGCCTTAGGTATCGCATCCCCCGCCAAAAAAGGCATCTTTATCGGTGAAATGCTCGATGAGGGTTTCGCACTCGGTGTAGAGAAAAACACAGACATCGTTGACGATGCAGTAAGCGAACTCGCAAACGCATCCATTTCCCCGCTTTTATCTTATAGCCCGGAGTTTAATACACCAGAAAGCCAAAATGACGGTGGCGTGGTTATCAATATGACCATAAACGGGGCAGAGGGTCAGGATGTGGAAGAATTGGCGAGATTAGTTGAGGAACGCATAAACGAGTCGATTATCAGGAGGAGGGCTATCTATGCGTAATGACTTTCTTATTTTCGGCTCGGTCAACTCCGCAGATTATAACGTAGGTATTTACGGTGATAAACTGTTTAACGCCCCGGAGCGAGAATACACGAAATATACAGTACCGGGTCATGACGGTGACCTTGTGATTGATAATAACCGCTATAAGAACAAGAACGTTGTGTATCATTCATATATAGCAAAGGATTTCCCCGCTAATATGGATGCGTTCAGAAACGCCCTTATGTCACAAACAGGGTATCAGAGGTTAGAGGACACCATAAGGCCGTATGAGTTCAGATTAGGCATTGTTAAGCCTTTCGATGTTGAAATGGTGGGAGTTCTTAAAGGCGGTACGTTTGACCTTACTTTTGAGTGCAAACCACAGAGATTTTTGAAAGACGGCGAGAAAGTATTTGAATATACCGCAAATGGTACAATCCTAAACCGAACGCAATGCAATGCTAAACCTTTACTTAGGATTTATGGGTCAAGTAGTGGCACGGTAGGAATTGGAGCAGAAACGATCACCATTTCATCAATCAGCACCTATGTTGATATTGATTGCGAGATCATGGATGCGTTCAAAGGTTATACAAACTGCAACGGAAATGTATCTTTCACGGATGACATTATCCTAAAGCCCGGTACAAACGGGGTTACAATGACAGGCGGCATCACGAAAGTTGAAATCAAACCGAGGTGGTACATCTTATGATACCCGTATTGTTTAATGGCTCTGCAACAACGTTTACATCTAATGGCATCGGTCGCTTGGCTGATGCCATTTCTTGTAATGTGGTAGAAGAACGAAACGGCATTTATGAACTTTCCATGAGATACCCCGTAAATGGCGTACATTATGCGGATATTTCAGAGGGAAAGATTATCGTTGCGATGCCTTTTGATGGAGGCCAAAGACAGGCGTTCATCATCTATAAGGTGACAAAGCCCCTAGACGGGATCGTTACGATAAACGCAGAACACATATCATACAGACTTTCCGGGTTAGTGGTGATGCCGTTTACTGCATCCACCCTGACGGAAACAGTACAGAAAATCCCCACGTATTGCGCCAATACGTTCTCACCTTTCACTCTTGCAACGGATAAAACAGGTACGAAAGAGTTTTCTTTCACAGAGCCTAAAGCGGTCAGGGAACTATTGAGCGGTGAGGGGTCAATCCTAGATGTATATGGTACGGGTGATTATGAGTTCAATAACTTCTCTGTATATCTCCATTCAAACAGAGGAACGGATAACCATGTAACGCTTAGATATGGAAAGAACATCACTAGCCTAAAGAACATCGTTGATATGACGAGCGTGTATACATCCATTGTGCCGTATTGGACGGATGGAGACATCACAGTCACGCTCCCGGAAAAAGTTGTGAACTCAGCTCACACGGCAGATTATCCATTCCAGATATGCCGTGTAGTGGACTTCTCAAAGCAATTTGAAGATGCACCGAGTGAGAGCGATTTGAGAACTGCCGCAACCGCTTATGTGAACAATAACGAGGGGTGGAAACTTAAAAATACAATCACCGTATCTTTTGTGGCACTTTGGGAAACGGAGGAATATAAGAGCGTTGCACCGCTTGAACGGGTGCGGATGTGCGATACTGTCAGGGTTTACTATGAAAAACTCGGCGTGAACTTTACAACACAGGTCATCAAGACGGATTTTGATGTTCTGTCAGAAAGATATAACTCCATCACGCTAGGAACGGCAGAGTACACAATAGCGGGCATCATTGATGGAGAAATTGAGAAGTCAGAACAAAAGACCTCCTCCAGAATGAAAAACGCCATAGAGAGAGCAACAAAACTAATCCAAGGCGGCCTTGGTGGTCATGTGGTATTCAATACCAATGCAGACGGAGAGCCAGAGGAAATACTGATTATGGACACGGATGACATAGCAACGGCAACGTATGTACTCCGTATGAACTTGAACGGTATTGGTTTCTCTGATAGCGGTTATAACGGGCCTTTTGATACGGCATGGACTCTTGACGGGCATTTTGTGGCAGACTACATCGACACAGGCACATTAAACGCAGACCTTATCAAAACGGGTACGTTAAACGCCTCACTTGCAACGATAACGAACATAAACGCATCGAACATCAATACCGGGGCGTTAAATGCAGACCTTATCACCACGGGAACGTTGGATGCCTCAAAGGCTACCGTTACAAATCTGAACGCCTCAAACATCACATCTGGCACTATCAATGCCTCTGTTATCTCTGTAACGAATATAGATGCCTCAAACATAACCACAGGCTCTATGAGTGCAGACAGGATAACAACAGGCACACTAAATGCCGCCAATGTTTCCGTTACGAATATCAACGCCTCAAACATAACCACGGGCGAAATGAGTGCAAGCAGAATTAAGGGTGGTACTTTGCAACTTGGTGTTCAAGCCGGTTATGCAGATGGGTCTATTGAAGTTGGAGCAACAAACGGGAACATCACGATTGACAAAAACGGAATTAAGGTCGAGCAGAGCAGATACTCTACAAGTGATTATCTAAAAATAGATAAAGGATCACTTACCCTATATAAAGGTAATGCGCTTAAAGGTAAAATAGATACAAGCGGCACTAATTATGGTGGAGTAATAGAGCTATATGGAACAAGCACCTCAAACACTTACTCAAAATTAGAGAATAGTGGTGTTACGGTTTATGGGTCAAGCACTTCCACCTATTCATCGGTTGGTGCGGGAAACATAAGCATAAACGGATCGACATATAGCGCAGACATTTTGAAAGTCACAGGGGCATCGAGTAGCAATCATAACGCTCTTTCAATCGATGGATGGGCGTATCTGCCAAGCATCCGAGGCGGTGCTATTTATGCAGACTCAACGCACATTGGATTTTTCGGGAAAACATCAGGCACAACAAAGCAGACCATTGCCAAAGCATCCACGGGTACATCTGCAACCGCATCGAATTGCGCCGAAAAATTAAACGCACTTCTCACGGCCTTAAACAGTTACGGCCTTATTACATCATCATAGGAGGATAGAAAATGTATACAGGGTTGAAATCAGTAACATTGTCAGGACAGAGCACCATTGAAAACGTACAGGTAGTACAGATGTATGCCCAGAAGTCAGAGAACGGGAACATGAACATGAATGTCAATGTTATCCATAAAGACATTTATGATGCGAACAAAGCCGAGTGTGAGGCCGATATTGAGGCGTTCCGGGCAGAAGTAGAGGAATTGTAGGATGGAAATAAAAGCCCCACAAGCGATCATCAGAGAGAAGGCAAGGCAAGAACTGAAAAATGCCATTTATACGATGCAGAAAAACTTCAGCATAGAGCCTGATATGATGTGCGATATGTTAAAGAGCATCACGGCAGAGTATCAGGAGCATAAAGCCTCTGCATTGGCGAACTTGGCACTTTCAATCGTACTTGAAAACGCAAAAGAGGAGAACGAGGATGATAACACAAAAGATTGACCTCAATTTGATACCGGGTAGAGTTTTACCCAGAGTCAACGTGTCACAGTATGACAAAGGCACTAGAACACTTGAGTTCACCATTTATAACGGTGATGTTTCCTTTGACCCTACAAGCTATACCGCATATATCCAAGGGTTTAAGCCTGATGGTCATGGTTTTAACTACCCAACCACGATTACAAGTCAGAAGATCACGGCAGATGTGACCGAGCAGATGACCGTAGTATGTGGCGAGGTTACTTGTGAAGTCATCATCATGGACGGTACTGACCGCATCGGAACGGGTAATTTTATCCTGAACGTAGAAAGAGCCGCACTTCCAGACGATGCTACGATGTCAGAGTCTGACTACAACATCATCCAGAAGGCCGTGGAAGATGCACAGGAGGCGGCTGAAGAGGCTGAATCGTGGTCTGCACACGCTCCATACATCGGAGCAAATGGGGACTGGTACGTGTACGATGCCGTTCAGGAGCAGTTCGTTGATACGGGAGTTCAGGCAGAAGGTACACAAGGTGACGAGGGACCGCAGGGTCCCGCTGGTCCTACTGGAAACGGGATAGCATCCATCACAAAGACCGGAACTTCTGGACTGGTAGATACATACACAATCACATACACAAATGGAAACACAACGACATTCACCGTGACAAACGGACAGGACGGAACAGGATCCGGAGATATGTCGAAGAGCGTTTACGATCAGAACGACAACGGCGTGGTAGACGATGCGGAAAAACTGGGCGGACATCTTCCGTCATACTTTGCTGTGAATCAGGCAATGACAGGAGCCACATCCAGCACCGCAGGAGCCACAGGACTTGTGCCTGCACCTTCCGCCGGAAATCAAGGAAAATATCTTCGAGGTGATGGTACATGGCAAACTCCTACAAACACAACTACGGGTGACGGAATAAAGACCAAAGTTGCTAAAACTGGTACTGCACAATCAGCAATTACCCCTACTATTAGTGCTAGCACTACGCTCGATAACGCTATTGGTACTTTGTTAAATAACGATGCCACGTTGAATGAGGAAATTAGTGAACTAAATGCGGATATTGCACCACTTCTGTTTAATAATGCAGGGGCACATAATTGCGTTTACCGTGGCAAGAACCTCGGCACAGCCTTCACAGCAGCACAGTCCGCAGCCATCCGCGACGGATCCTTCAAGGATCTCTACATCGGAGACTACTGGACCATCAACGGCACAGTGTACCGCATCGCGGACTTCGACTACTTCCTCAAGTCCGGCGACACCG
>Ga0326512_10004316_pt1 | contig 10318 bp, 19 predicted proteins | sample 1_2617_0518_D_FD_203652 | JGI IMG/M metagenome (GOLD analysis project Ga0326512, IMG submission 203652) | Bovine rumen microbial communities from UC Davis, California, United States - 1_2617_0518 | ecosystem: Host-associated > Mammals > Digestive system > Stomach > Rumen | place: USA...
AAGTTAGAGAAGGTAAATTAAATATGCATTATGTTATGAGAAGTTGTGATTTTTCTACACACTTTGCTAATGATGTATATTTAGCAATTAAATTATTAGAATATGTATCAGAACTAACTGGTTATCCGGTAGGATCATTTACACATACAATGTTCTCACTACATGTTTATAGAAAAGATTTAGAAGGAGTATTTTAATGAAAGTAAAAGTTATTAAATTTAAAGAAGATGTGAAACTTCCAAAAAGATCACACTACAATGATGCTGGAGCTGATGTATTCTTATTAGAAGATCTAGTTATTCCAGCGCATGAAACAGCTAAAATTCCATTAGGTTTCGGAATATGTTTACCTGATGGTTTCCAATGTAATGTCTATCCTCGTTCAGGTTTAGCATCAAAAGGAATTGTATCACAAATACCTCCTATTGATAGTGGTTATACTGGAGAGATACATGCTATTGTTACTAATACAACTAATGAAGATAAAGAATTTAAAGCAGGAGATAAGATAGCTCAATTAGTAGTCACTCCAATTATATTAGTAGATTTCACTGATGAAGAACTTGGAGAAGAAAGAGGAGCTAATGGCTTTGGCTCTACTGATAAGAAATAATGAAATTTGTATTAATAGTATTATTAATAATTTTAATTTCTAATTTATGGATCAATAAAAAGGGGTACAATGCTTTGGTGAATTTAATCATAATAATTTCAATGATTATAAGTGATGCTGATGTTGCTTGCATTGGTATATTAATCTTATTAATTAGATTTATAAAATGGTTAAATGATCCATTAGAAGATATATTATTTACTAAATATGAAAGGAGAAGAAAATAAAATGTTAGAAGAAAATTATGTTTTGAATTTATTAGAACAAATATATAATGAAAACGATGACAAATTAGTTTATATAAAATCTAAAATAAAAAGAAGAACATGGAAGTATTTGACATTAAATGAATACAATTATATAAGAAGACTTAATGATCTTCAAGAAATTGATATTTCAAAAGTAAGAAATATGATTTATGAAATGATGATTAGTTATACAGACTTATATAAAGAAACAGGAATTTCAAGAAGCATGATGTCAATGATCTTAAGAGGAACAAGAAATACTACCATTAATGCTTTGAATAAAATATGCGAGGTAATAAAAAAGAGAAATAAGAATTTTAATTATGATATGATAATGAGGTAGACATGGAGAATATATTTGAAGAGAGATTATGTATTCCTTTATTAGAAACAAAAGCTCCTAAACAAAAAACTATTGAAGGATCTAGTTTCGAAGTATTAGATAAAACAGAAGACAACATTGGTTATATAATGGAAAGTGGTTATTGTTTTCTAGACTTCGATGATGGTTCTTATGGGGATGTGTTTCTAGAGATAGTCAATGATCTTAAATTAAAGACTGTGATGTTAGAAACAACTAGGGGTAGACATTTCATATTTAAAACTAACCTTGAAAAATACAAAGACTGGACCCATCAAAATATATGGTGCGGACTTATATGTGATAGCAAGGGAAACGGAATAAATGAAAAAAGAATTAAATATGAAGTAATTAAATTTAAAGGAAAATTAAGAAAACAAACTTTATTAAATTGTACTTCATTAGAAGAAGTTGAATTACTTCCTAAATGGTGTTATGGTTCTAATAAAGCAATATTCCTAAGATTAAAAGAAGGGGAAGGAAGAGATACAACCTTATTTAATTACATTATAACATTAATGAAAAATGGTTTCTCGAAAGCAGAAGTTATTTCATTATATCAAGATGTAGTTATGAAACATGTACTTTATGATAAATTTGATAAAGTACAAGAAATCAAGTTTTACGATGACAGATGTTATGATAACATTCAGATCAATAATACTAAAAATAAATTAAAGTATTATGAGACTTCTGATATGTTTATAGAAAGATATAACATCTTTAGTAATAATAACCGACTTATATTCTATGATGAAGTAGAAGACAGGTATACCATCAATGATGATTTACTTGAAAAATATATTCTCAATGATCTATCTAACTTTGATACGTTACAATCACAAAGAAGGGAGCTAATGACACAAATACAATTGAAAGCTGAAAAGAAACAATTCAATAGATATTACATCATACTTAATAATAAATTATATAACATCTTCACTGGAGAAACATGTGAAGTAGACCGAAACATATTATGTGTTATTAAATATAATTACGATTACTTAGATGAAGATCATGTTAAAGCTTATGAAGAAAAAAATGGAAAAGTAAAACAATTCATTGAATTCTGTGCTGCTAATGATCCAAGAGTAGAAGCACAATTATTTGAAATGATAGGTTGTGCATTAGTTCCTAACGTATTATTTCAAAAAGCATTTGTTCTTCTTGGATCAGGAGGAAATGGAAAATCAGTATTGCTATCATTAATAAAGCACATCATGGGAATGTGGTGCTCAACAGTATCACTTAAAGATTTCTCAAATATATTTAGTCTTGCTGAAGTATTTGATGGACTTTGTAATATAGTTGATGATTTAGGAAAGAATAGACTTGAAGACACTGATACTTTTAAAACTATAGTTGGAGGAGGATCATATAATGTCTCAAAAAAGTATGCTAACCCTTATACAGCTACTTCAATGAGTACTCAGATCATTGCTTCTAATGAGATGCCTTATTTCAATGATACATCACATGGAATTATTAGAAGATTACAATTCATTGATTTTGATAATAAGGTAGAAAAACCTAATATTAATTTACAATGGGAATTAATGGAAGATGAAGAGGGAATGTCTTGGTTAGTTACTAAATCACTTGAAGCATGGAGAATGGCTTATGAAAGAGGTCAACTTACTTCATCTGAAAAATCAAGTTTATTATTAATGCAATACCAATTAAGTATTAATAGTTGTTTAGAATTTATACTAGACAATTACTTGGATGAAGAATATGTAGAAAAGGATGAATATGAGAATGTAGTTAGTTATGATCTATCACATGTAGAAATCGAAGGACTTACATTTAAAGATATTTATTCAACTTATTGCTTATGGTGTGTAGAAAAAGGAAAACCTCAAAAGAATACTAATAACTTCGCTAAGCAATTCAATAAAACATTAGAGAATTATTATGAAATGAAGCACAGTACCAGATATGAAAATGGAAAGAAACAAAACTTAAGAGCTTATAAAAGAAAATTATAGGCTCTTAAATTTTTTAATTTTTCTGATAAAAACTGTTTACAAAACATGATTATAGTGATATAATATATGTATAATTAATAAATAAATTATTAATTATAGAAAAGGAGATCAGAAAAATATGAAAGAATTTAATTTAAGAGAATTAACAAAAAGAGGTTGTACAAGAAGGGAAGACAAAGACTTCCGTGATGATGGTACTAAATTTAAAGTAGTATATTATAATGATTTAGAAATCACTTATACTAAATATGAAGGGGAATATTTCTTAAGTATAAGAATTAATTATTATGATAGACACTTACAATATGAAGATGTACCTAATGAATTATTCAAATTAGCAGATGAATTTAATGGATGTTATGAAGTAGATCCAGACAAAGTAATTGAAAATGCAAAGATCATTAGTGAAGAAATGAAAAAAGTTGAAGAAAAAGTTAATAAAGAATTAGAAGTGAAACCAGACACTACTCCATTAAAAGAGAGATCATTAAAAGAAATTATGATAGGTACAAGAGCTTTAGAAGAATTTAAAAATTCAGACACTATTTATAAATTAACTTCAGAATGGGAAATTAAAGATGCATTAAATTACTATCATTCTATAGAAAGAGATATTAAATATCTAAAAGAAATGAACTGGGATGAATTAGAAAATTATGAGATCAGAAATAAGTTAGCATCATTAAAATTATCAAATTATATAAAGATCGAAGGGATTGAAGATTTTTATATAAAAGAATTAAATAATTATATTAATAAATATAAATAAAATAATAGGGGAATTGGTTGATATTAGAAATGGAGATTTATGAAACTAAAATACAAAATACTAATATCTATATTAATAGCACTAATACCAATGATCTTATTAATAAATAATTTAATTAATGAAGACATGGTTAATAAGAAAGCTATGTCTTCTTTTACTACTAATAGGGATCAAACAACTACAACAACTAATACGACTACAACAACTACAACTAAAACTATAAAAACTACAACTAAGATTAAAACAACTAAAAAGAAAGTTAGTAATTTTAATATAAAATACAATAGAAATGAAGTGATAGAATATGCTCACCAAGAAGTTATTAACAAGTGGGGAGAAGATCATTGGCAAGCATTCTATTCAATAGTGATACATGAAAGTGGGTGGAACCCTAATAATGTTAATAAAAAATCTGGAGCTTGTGGTTTATTCCAATTAGTTCCATGTTCAAAAGGTGGATCATTATATAAGACATCATGGAAAGAACAAATAAGAATAGGTATATTATATATAGAAGGAAGATATAAAGATCCTAACTCAGCTTGGAAATATTGGCAAAAGCACCATAATTATTAAGAGGTTAAATATGTTTGATACTATCATGGCTATTTTAGCAATTATATTAAGTGCTATATTAACTATTACAATCATAGTTATTATATATAAATTAATAAGAAAGGAGTATTAATATGAAATTAATTAAAATTGGAAATTACATCTTATCAGGGTTATCTTATCTATTAGCAATACTTTCAGCTATCAGAGGAGATACTAATTCAATGGCATTACATTGTGCAGTAGGTTGCATCTTCTCACAACTAAATTTATTACATAATAAATAAGGAGGATCATTATGGATGAAGAAAAAAAGAAACGCCATCGTGAATATATGAAGAAATATAGACAAGATCATTTAGAAGAATTAAAAGCTTATCATAAAAAATGGCAACAAGAAAATAAAGAAAAACATAAGAAGATCATACAAAAATATATTAAAAAGAATTATGATAAATATTTAGAACAACACAGAGAATGGAACAAGAAGTATCGATCTAAGAATTATGAGAGATATATATAAATCCAAAGAGAATGTTCAAAAAGATATTATGAGAAACATAGGGAGGTGAAATTGAATGGCTAAAGTTTATAAAAGTAGTAATGTGAATGTTGCACAAGATATGATTAAAGCTTATCTAGCTAAATATGATTATTATGGGGAAAACTTAGCTATTATTTTTAATATAAATTCAGGAGATGATGAATTGTTATTATCACATATAGAAGCTGTATCACAAATCTTCATTGATGCTATTAAAGATCTTAAAGAGGAGATGAAAGATAATGAAAATAATAAGTAATAAAGAATATGAAATTATTAAACTAAAACAAGATAATAACAAATTATATATACAAGAATTAGAGAAAAGAATAGTAGAAATATCAGGTGCAAATAAATGTTATAAATTAGAAAATAGAAGATTAAGAAAAAAAATAGATAAAGCAATAGAATATATAAATAACTATATGCCAAATTATGATTTTGATAAAACAAACTTAATAAAAGTATTAAAAATATTAAGAGGTGAAGATAATGAATAGAGATTTAGATTATGTTTTAAATTATATGGTTAAATATACAAAAGATAGATTTATGCAAGATAGTGAACCTATGTTAAACAGCCAAGATATTGAATTAGTTTTAAACCACATATATGAGTTAGAACAAAGAATAGATAGAATAAAAAATATATATATAAGTATGCAATTTGCAGCACCAGAAAATATGTATATATTTATAGAAAAATTAGGGTATGTATTAGAAGGTGAAGATAATGAAACCAATGATATATAGTAAAGAAATGAAATCAGAATTATTAGCATCAGGAGAATACAAAGGTTATAAGTATTATATAGTTAGTATGGGAACACATCCTTGTGCTTATATAGAAATTCCTAAGAACTCAAAATATTATATGAAGCATTATGATTTGATTGATGATATTAATTGTCATGGAGGTCTAACATTTTCACAACAATATTTATTCTTAGAAGATGAAAAGTTATTAATAGATCATACATGGTTCATAGGCTGGGACTATGCTCACTTTGGAGATTTCATAGGAGTATACATTGATATAGAATATATACTAAGTAGTAATGCTCATCTATGGAAAACTAAAGAAATAATGAAAGAAATCAAAGATGTTATAATTCAAATTACTCATAATGATCCTATAAAAAATTTATGTTATGAGGGAAAAACTCAACATTTTGATATAAGTGAGGAACTATTCAATGAACGTACTTAGTATATATGCTTCTACAAATTCATTAGGAGATGCTTTTAGAGATGTTGGTGCTAATGTAATAGATTTATATTGGTATGATGTGAAAACAGTTAATTTGAAACCAGGAGATGTAGATGTGATAGTAGTTCAACCATTATGTAAAACTTATTCTATTGCTGGAATTAAATATCATAGAATAAAAAATAAGAATGGAAATTTAGATCCTGTTAGTGATTTAGCTAGATTTTCAGATGAGATGAATGTATATATATTAGAAATGATTAAAGAATTAAAACCTAAAGTCTGGATCATAGAAAATCCTATTGGTGGGTTTAGAAAGATGAATTATATTAATGATTTTCTAGAAGAAGTTAAGGGAATAAGATATTCTATTACATATTGTGCTTATGGTGATAATCGAAGAAAACCTACCGATTTATTCACTAACATGAATGATCTTAAGTTAAAACCAATGTGTAAGAATGGGGACCCTTGTCATGAAGCATCCCCTAGAGGATCAAGAACAGGTACACAAGGTAGAAAGAATAAAGAAGATAAGGCAAGAATACCTAAAGAATTATGTGATTATTTAGTAAAAGAAAGTATGAGGATAGTATATGAATAAAAAAATTTTAAGAGATGAATTTCTAAAGAATAAAGGATCTTATAATATAAGTAGTGAAGGTGCTACTAAAAGTACTAAGATTAAAGGTTTATCTAATGAAGATATAGCTCTTCTTCAAATGACAGATCATGAAGAACGAGAGATGGAAGAAAGAAGAAAACAGGTTGACTGTAAACGTCAATTTATTTACATTCCAATAGATCGAAGATTTATCGGCTTGACACAAAAGGAACGTGATGAAATTAAGAAAAATGATCCAAATTACTATTGGAATGGAAAAAAATAAATTTTTCATATTTTAGAAAATATATTTACAAAACTCTCTTTGTGAATATGAATTTTAGAAAATTACAAGAGAGGGTGAACTATATCAGGACAGTTCCACCTAGGCAAACGGCAGTATAGTTCAATGTATTCTATGTAGTTCACTCTCTTTTGCATTGTACTATATTTTAGCTTTTTTAAGAATTTGAAAAAACAGTCAAAAGTTTCGAATACATAGAACTATATGAACTACAAGGAACTACAGAGAACTATTAAGAACTACATTGAACTACATAGAACTACATTTACAGCACCATTTGTCAAGGGATCCATAATAGTATGATCTTTTTATATGTATTTATAAAATTCTACGGGTGAATAATAAAAGAAAAATATATATAATAATATATAATAAATTATAGAAAAACTGTTTACAAATATAGAATTTTGTGATATAATATAAGTATAATTAAATAAATAAAACATATTTAATTATATAGGAGGAGATCAATATGATAGAGAATATAATAAAATGGGAAAAAGTAAAAGCAAGAAATAGAGCAAGATGGGGATATAAAAGCGATTTAGATGTAGCAAGAAGAAGATATAATGAAGCAACAAGTGATAGAGAAAGAGAAACTGCAGAAAAAGCAATTGATAGTATTACAAAAGAATTAAAAGCAATGGGAATAGATACAAGTAAGTGGAAAATAAAAAAATAATAGAAGAAAATAAAGAGGAGATCAATATGATAGAATTAAAAAGAAAAATGTTAATTGAAATTAAAGATTATATTAGAAGAACAGGAGATTATTCATTACAAAATTTTATATCTCAAGCAATAATTAATTATATGGACAAACATAAAGTTGATCTAATGTGGTACTTAGATAGAGAAGTAAATGATCTAGATTTTCAAATTAATATTATAACTATTGAAGAAGTTTAATAAATAAAAAATATTTAATTATATAGGAGGAGATCATAAATGAAAGAACTAGAACAAATTACAATATGGAAAGAGAATGAAGTAAATGCTATTTACGATCAATACAAAGAATACAAAAATAAATTAGATGAACTTCATGAAATATGGAAAACAAAAGGAGGATCTGATAACTTTAATCATTATAAATATTTCAAATATTCAAATACTTATTTCTACGGACTAACATATCATGGAAACCAAGAAGAAGAATATATTAAAAAATGTATTAAAGTTTCAGTAGATCAACACTTTAATAAATTACAAAATAAAGTAGAAAAAGAAATTGGAAAAATACTAACAATTCAATCATCTGGAAATTATTACAAATTTACTGGAGAATTAGGATCTTGTGATATAGATGTAATTCTAGCAGGAGGTTATAATATTCAAAAACTTCATACAAGATGGTTAATTAAAAGACATAAATAGATCTATTAAAAAATAGATCTTTTTTATTGAGATTAAATGCATTAAACAATGTTTACTTTTTTGGACCATTCCATTATAATTATATTGAACTAAATAATAGGAGGATCATAAATGTCTGATACTGATTTTTTAAAAAGAATTATTAAAGAAGAAAATGTTGATGAAAAAACAGCAAAGTTTTTAATTGAGTACTTATCAGCATGGCTTAATAATCAAGGAATAGATCTTAATATGGACACTATTAAAATGATTAATGACAATAAAGACATTATTGATAAACTTAAAATTGAATATGCAAAAGAAAAGATCTTAGATATTACAGAAAGAAAAATTATATTAAGTGAAATAGCATCAGGAAAGAAAATTATTGAACAAGCAAGAATTACACAAGGAGTTGTTAATTATGTTCAAGTAGAACCTACATTCGGAGAAAGAATAAATGCTATCAATGCTTTAAATGATCTAGATAAAGAAAATAAAGAAAATGATTTTGAAAAGATATTAATTATTGATGATATAAATGATGATAATTCAAAATATGAAAAGGAAGAAGTAGATGAGTAATATAAAATTAACAGATGTAATAGCTCCAGTTTATAGACAAGTCCATCTAAATAGAAAGAGGCATCTCACTACTCATAATTATTTAGAGGGAGGAAGAAATAGTGCTAAATCATCAATAGCATCAATTGAGATTATTCTAGACATGTTAGAAGATCCTCACGCTTCCTCAATTGCAATAAGAAGATTTCAAAAAACATTAGAAGGATCTGTTTTCAATCAATTCTTATGGGCAATTGATTTTCTTAATGCAAATGATAAGTTCACTTGGACTAAATCACCATTAAGAATTAAAGTTATAGGTACCAACCAGACTATTGAATTTGCTTCCTTAAATTCACCTGATGATTATAGGAAGATTAAATCAATGAAACCTGGAATTAATACATATTTCAAAAATTGTATTTATGAAGAATGTGATGAATTTGATAGTTATACACAAATTCAAGAAACTAATATGACATTGATGAGGGGCGGTAAATACTTCAATTTCTATTATGTTTCTAATGCACCATTTAATTCAAATCATTGGTACACAGTTAGATCTCGTACTAAGAGACCTGATTATTATTATCTTCATACAACAGTTTATGATATTCCAAAAGAATGGACTACTCCAGCACAATGGGATGACATAAATTATATGAAGATTAATAACCCTGAAGAATACAAACATAGAATTTTAGGTCTTCCAGGAAATAATGATCTTAAAGTATTCACTAATATTTATGAGTATAAATATGATAATATAGATCAGAAAGTTCTTAGTACATGGGATGAATTTGCATGTGGTTTAGATTTTGGTTATAGACCAGACCCTACAGCTTATGTAGTATGGTATTATGATAAAGTTCATAAAGATTTATATTGCATAGGTGAAAGATATGAGATCAGATTAAAGACTGAAGAAATTTATAATCGAATACGTGATTGTCAAGAAGAAACTCATATTGATGAAAGAATAACAAGTGAGATAGATGAAAGAATAGTTGATGAGTTATATGATATGGGGTTAGATATTGAATTAGCTGAAAAAGGACCTAAATCAAGAGAGTTCGGTGTGAAATGGCTACAGAATTTAAATCACATTTATATAGATATAGATAGAACACCTAATACATGGAGAGAATTTACTGGTTATGAATTTATAAAAGATAAATATGATAATATCACTACAAAGACAC
>Ga0326512_10004317_pt1 | contig 10318 bp, 12 predicted proteins | sample 1_2617_0518_D_FD_203652 | JGI IMG/M metagenome (GOLD analysis project Ga0326512, IMG submission 203652) | Bovine rumen microbial communities from UC Davis, California, United States - 1_2617_0518 | ecosystem: Host-associated > Mammals > Digestive system > Stomach > Rumen | place: USA...
GTTACCTCCTCATTACTTACATTTATTTTATTTACTCTTAAGTTGATTTTATCCAATTAAAGCTGGAACCCATGTGCATGTGAGTTACATCTATATTGGAAGCTGGTTCATCCGACTCATATAAATACTCAGATTTACCTTGAGGTTGTATATTTATATCATAATCTTCATCACCTTCAAACCATACATGTAATATATCAGTAGAAGATATATTACGTATTATAAGTATACTATCATTATCTTTACTATATACATCAACCATTGGTAAATACCCATCTGCTGAGTTACCATTATCCATAGTAAATGTCTTTTCATAACTATAATCCCCAGCATTAATTGAAGGTAGATTTCCTCCACCAGAGCTCGAACCTTCATAAGTGCCTTCTACACCCAATATAGCCACACCACTTTTAATGTTATCAGCTTGTATATTTTGGTCTATAGCTGAAGTGACGGCTCCAACAGTAATACCAGTAGTATAACCAGCCTCAATAGTTTGTTGTTCTACAGAAGGTGTAATTGTTAATCTACCTAATTTAGCAATAGTACCTTCAACTATTCCATTATTTGAATATGCTTTCGTACCAACTAAAGCTTGTGAAGCAGATAACCATAATTGAGCTGGTATTAATGCATAGCCACTCTTAAACGGAAAATCTGGGCGGTTTTGTACGGATGCAGATTTATAATATGTAGCACCACTGTAAGGAAAATAAATATTAGCTCCAGCACAATAAGTTTTTGTTTGTAACTCTGACAATATAATATTGATTGGAACACTATCAGGTACAATTGGTATATATGACATCTTCTGGCTAGATGACAATGTATGAATTCGGTTTTGGATAGTTGATTGTAATGCGTATGTACCATTCTCGATGTCAATTTTATAAATACTATATGTTATCGTACGATTAACATTGATGTTATTGCCTGGACATATACCTAAATAACCAGTTGAACTAGTTGAAAACATTCCTCCTCCAACTTCAGCATCACCAGCTGTTATAAAATAGCATTCACTATCCTTAAAATACAATGTAAATTTATTTTGATATATTGATATGTTCTCGTCTTCAAATATTGATAATAGTATTGGCGTTAGGATAGTCATGTCTAAAATCGTATAGAATTTTCCATCCCATTCGTTAACCGCCGATGCACTATATTCAGACAAATGCATATTAGCTGTGCCTATGACTTGTAATTTATCGTAATCCATCAATGTGTTACTATATTCATAAAAGCCATTGAAATTTGATTGTTGGATTGTGAGAAATTCTGTTAGTTTAGTTATACTACCCATATTCAAACTATATGTTTGTTCCAATATATATGGTGTATTGTTTTCCGAAGCCGTATAGGTTATACCATTTTCACTAGTATATGTAGCTATATTATCAGTTATCCCACTGTGACTAGCTTTTATGACAATACTAGTAGGTCTGATAATAAATTGTAAAGACCAAACTTCGTGCGAACTTCTACGATATTGAAAATATATCGTATTATTTCCAGTGATTGCTGTTGAAAAACTAAAGACATTAGGCACTGTCAAAATCTGTCCTTTGTATAATACATTTGAAACATCAACATTAGACAATCCTCCATATACGACTGCTAAATCTCCCTCACTAGCGTCAGGGTCTTCTTGCATTTCTTCTACTGTTTCAAATAGTTTAACATCTCCTCCACCACCAGTACCTTCTATGTCTAAGATGGTATTACCAGAAACGATTTTTTCAGCAGTTAAGTTTATAGCATTAGCGATTTGTGATTGTGGTGCTATAATTTCTAAACCAGTTCCATCTTCAACGGCTTTTCTAACTCCATATAAATCATTTATGTCAGCATCTATAACCATACTTGGAATATTACCCACATTCATTAAAGTCAAATGTGTATCTGTATTATTACTATTATCAATACTAATTGCATCAGTTACCTCTAAAGCACCTTCTATTTTTTCCCCATTAACATAAGCTGTAGTACCTTCTATTAAATCTTCAGCTGTTGCTGTTGCATCTTGTGTTCCATATATAAGACCTGTATCTAGTAACTGTGGTTCAGTTATAGTAGGCGTTAACTCTGAATTATTATTAGTTCTAGTATAAGACGATAAACTAGATGTGCTAATACTTTCTCCTTCTGTGACAGTCCTATATATATTAGTAAAATTTATATTCAAAATTTCATCAGCTGTATTATATGCAGTTAAATAAAAATTAAATAAAATTGTATTTAATGGACCATTTAACAAATTACGTTTAACTGTGCCAGTTGTGGTTGTGAATGTAATAATACTATCTGCTGTTATAGGTCCTAAATATTCATAAGTTTCTGTATCAAAATTTACTTTGGCATATTCTATATGAAAAACATTACTAGCACCTTGGTCTGAACCAAACGTTGTGAAATTATTATCTTGAAACATATATGCAACTATATATTGTTGCGTTCTTGCACCCCAAGATGTTTCAAAAGACATTCCATACGCATACCAATCATTTCCTATTTTACCAATATTACATACTAAATCAGGAACACTTCCCCATTGAGCTACCCAATCTTTATCTATACATAGTTGTTTTAATGTACGATATACTTTTTGTTTATCTAATTCTATTGCAGTAGACATATCATAAGTTATATTATTTTCTGATAAAGTATAAGAATTTGCTAATGGTATATATATCTTGTTGTTATTTTGTACAACTTCATAATATCCTACTAATTTATCAGTAGAATTATATACAATAGCTTTATCTCCTTCTTCTAGTCCAGCATTTTTCATAGCTTGCTCAGAAGCAAATTCTTGTATTCCTTCACCACTTGGTACATTTATTGTTAACTCAATACTAGAAAATCCATCATACCCTGTTTCTGGACTTAATACTATATGCGTATTATCTGTAAATTCATAAGATTTACTCTGTAATTGTTTAACTGGAACTTGAACATTTATCACCACACTAGACAAAGCATCATATCCAGAGTCTGGTGTAATTGTTTGTGAACCATTGCTTTGAATAGTAATAGACTTAGCTTGATATGTACCACCGGTTTCAATTTCTCCAATTTTTGTATCAAATTGGCTAGCTGGAATTGGCGTTTCCGTTCCTAATTTAGCTTTTATTGCTGTTGCCACATCTGTTAAGAAATTAGTTAAATTATTTGTTCTTGCCATCAATAACTACCTCCTAACACATTCGTAATATTTGTAGTAATACTATCATCTACATATTTTTTAGTAGCTGGGCTTCCAGGATATTGTGGTTCATAAGGTGTAGAATAATTTTTACCAGTACCTAAAACATTTATATTTGATAATGTATCACCACCAGTATATATACCAACAATAATGTCATCACTATTAACACTAAATGATACAGTTCTATAAGTATAATGTACATTATCAAATGTATTTCCTGTAGTAATATCAGCTTTAAAAATAGAAGAAATAGTCGATGTTTTTAAATTAGCTCCTTTAGGGATTTTGAAAATTGCATTGTTAGATATAGAAATTACAATAACATCTGTAACTTTACTAGCTTGATAAATCTTATTCCATAATTCTACATCTTCAGCTGTTTTATTACCACTCCAATAATATACTTGTTGTTTAACATTTCCAAATAATGCATCAGCATAAGCTTTTGCAGTATTTAATGCAGCTAAGATTGCAGCATTCATCTCATCAGTAGTAGAATATTGAGACAAGTCAAATTCTAACATACCTATTGTGTCCCATTCGTTATTTACCCAACAAAATTCATCTAATTCTCCTTTTTCGTTTGGAACTAAATAAATTTTATTAGGTTCACCAGTTTCAGGTAATTCTTCAACAACTACAAAAATTTCTGTATCTATTGCACCACTAATAAGCTCTAATAATGTAGAATAACTACCATCAGGATTTAACCATTTATTTGGAAGTGATTGTTTATTCTCATACTCAGGTACAGGATTTTGAACAACATTTCCTAGTAAATCTGTAGTAGTTCCATCTTCATTATAAGACTTATTTGGTAAAGCGGATTTTAATTCATAATCAGTATAAGCCATTTAACTCTCCTTTCCATTGTCTTAAAAATTGGACGAACAAAGATAACATTATGATTAGAATGTTTCTCCTCATTCGTCCTCTCATTAGACAATAATATATTCTAATAGTATTTTATAATATAATGTTTACATTGTCAATTAGTAAGCTCGAACTAATGAACAATATTTTAAGTTTACCCATCCACTAGGTGTTCTAGCCCAATCACCAGAAATTTCATAAGTATCAAACCTTGTTCCATTTCTGTATGTTTTAATTCTTTCATATTTCGTACCTGGACCTCTACGAACATTTAAGCCTGATGGAGTATTTACTACATATAAGCCTAATCTATATGTTTGAACATAGCCACCAGATGAACTACCTGGATTTTTATTTGTATAATCTAATGAAATCCAACCAGCTCCAGATTTTAATTTACCCCAAAGAGTAGCACCTGGACCATTACTTTCTTTAACTATTGTATATGTACCGTGGTCTGTAATTTTACCTGCTATACCAAAGTTTGTTCCTGGTCCTTTTCTAATGCGTAAACAATCTGTAGTAACTTTAACAGTATAATTAGTATCAATATTTCCAGGTAATGGTTCTGGGACAGGTTCTCCATCTAATTTAGCATTTACAACTCGTACTAATTCTTCAAATCTTCCTTGTAAATATGGGCCAGGACAATCTGTATTAGCAAACATATTGTGTCTTGTCAATGAACCACTAGGTTTTCCATTATAAACTAATCTAAACCCATATCTTTTACATACATCTACAGCTAATTTAACTAAAGCGTTCCAAGATGCATCACTTATTGTCCAATTAGGAGCCCCTCCATTATTTGATACTTCAACTGTAATCGCTTGAAAATCATTACTTCTGCTAGAAGATGTCCAAGCTCTATATTCTTCATCAACACATCCAACTATTTCTCCATCATAACCTATACAATAATTAGCTGATGCATTTCTTGATGGGTTTCTAAATATTCTAGCACATTGAGCTCCTGTTAATTTACCAGACATGTGGTGTGGAGTAAATTTACATATTTTATAACCTCCACGATTATGAGTATAATTAGAACTATCGGCTCTAACAATTTGAGAAATAAGATTACTGAACCCCATTATCCACATCTCCTTCCTCATTACCATTTGATAATTCTATTTGCATTTCAGGAGTTAATTCAACATAGTCTTCCTCTTCCATATTATTTTCCTCCCTTCAACAAATCTTTTCCTACTTCATATATACCAACTGAGGTACCTAAAAGTACGAAAATATTAAGTATACCAGATACTATACCGGCAAAATCAAATTGTCCAACATAGACAATTCTAAGTACACCAACTATTATAGAAAATACTAACGCTAACCATTTAGTATCAATTTTTTCTGGTATATACTTTTTGAATACTTGTGTGAGTAATGTGATTATTAAAGAACAACCACCTATTGTAGCTAGTATGTCAATAGAAATAAACTCATTCATACTAATCCTCCTTTACTTTCTCCAAATAATCTCCAGTTAATCTTATAACTAAGCCTTCAGGACCGATAAGACTGTACATATTATCGCCTAAAATATTCATAACAACTAATTCAACACCTTCAGGAATTTTAACATTATCCATATCAACTGTTTCTGTAGTTGTTACATGGTCAGAAATTCTAAATTTTGCTGGTCTAACTGTCGTACCCATAGGTGTATGAACTACTTCCATAGGTTCTATCTTAACTTCATTCGCAACAGGGTCTCTTTCGTAGTCATTAAGTTCTAATTCTTCACCAGTCTTAGCATTTCTAATTCTCATCTGGTATACCTCCTTTCTTAAATTTTATCTACATCACTAGGTTTAACTGTAAAACAATGTGTTAAACATTCAATTACAAGCATACCATCTATTCTTACAGATAAAACTCTGTAATTATAGTTTCTTATACCAGCATGTATTCTTCTACCAAGTAAATCAAATTTTACATCAGCGTGTAATTTTACATGGTCTCCAGGTTTAATTTCTGGAGAACTTTCTTCTTCAATAGATAAATTATTCATTTCTTCTTTTTGTTCTTCACCTGGTTCAACCTCGTTATCCTGGTTATCCTCTGGTTTTATTATTTCTTCTAATAATTCTTCTTGAACTTCAGGTGTCTCCTGAGATAGTGTTTCGTTAACTTCATTAACGTCTAAAGTTTTTCTTCTTCCCATAATCAATATCCTCCCTTCCAATTACTTTATTTCTCCTAAGGTGTCTACAAGACCTACATCTTCTAGGTAATAAGAAACCTTTTTGTTTGTACCATTCTTGTTCATTTTCAGGAATGTCAAAGAAATCTCCACACTCCTTACATTTTTGTTTAATAACCATAGTACTTTTCCTTTCTTATTTCATATATAAAGCATTCTTAGTTGTTATGATTGTTCCATCAGGAGAAACAACTAATCTAGCATTAGCAGTTATACCATAAGCGTATGGATAATCGTGTCCAACCACATCACACTTTACATAATTTGAACTTTCCTTATAGTCATCATAATTTGGTTTTACATACAAATCATTTTTTGACCTAAGTTCTGTATTCATAAAAATTTCATCTAATCTTTGAGTTGTATTTAATTCAGCTAGTTGAATTTTACTAGCGTCTTGACCTGTTTGATATAAGATGTCTTGTGATAATTCTTGTAATACTTTTGATACCTCAGCTGTAGGATTTTTTCTATTAGCCTCATCAAGTACTCTATATTTATCTACATTATTCTTAATAGCCATAAATTCTTCTGGCGTATACAATTCATTGAATTTTAATTTTAACAAATAGTCATTAGTATCTCCATCAAAATTCTGGTTATTAAGATATGTTTGAATTTTAAGGTTTTCTAATACATTAAACATTTTTGCCTCCTATTTATTTTGAGGTTTTCTTGATTGGAAATCAAAGTTAAAGTCCATTCCATCTCCATCTTTTCCACCTTTATTTCCAAGTACTTTTTCATCTACATCTTTAAGTCTTTCATTAACTGCAGCATTAACTCTTTCTTGTAGTTTATCATTTATACTATCAATTCTATCTTGGAAAGTATCAGGTAAATTAGATACATCTACAAATTCCATTATAGCATCTCTGTCATAACCTTTTTCTTTGATATATTTATCAACAGCTTTTTCTCTATCTGCAATAGCATTCTTTTTCTTTGCATCAGCTAATTCTTGTTTTACTTTATCTAATTCTTTTTGGAATTTTTCAGCCTCAGTTAATTTTGCATTTTCCTCAGCTTCTTTTCTTTTAGCCTCTATATCATCTTGTATAGCCTTTCTTATTTCTTCCTCTCTACCTGCTAATGCAGCATCCAATTTCTTTTTAACCTCTGCATCTACATCAATTTTATTCTTTTCTAATGCTTTTGCAATCTTCTTATCAAAAGCAGATTGGTATTCGGCATCAGCTTCTAATAGTTTGTCTAAATCTAATTCGTTTCCTTCTTCATCTTTAAATTTTGCCATCTTAAATTTTCTCCCTTCCTAAAAATTTCCGTATTTCCTTTAGAAATCGGTGGTTGTTGCTGATTAAATGTACACCCAGCAGCACCCTTATGTCCTCCACCACCAAACACATTAGCAGCATAAGAACAATCAATATCCTCCTTTTCAGAGTAGAAAGATACAATCCATTGTTCACCATTAAAGCATTCTGTAATGCATACATCATATTCGCTAATCAATTCTCCAAAATATTTTGAAGAAGCACAGCCAATATTCAACACACATACTTTAACATCTCTAGGGGTATTGAATAGCCATCCAGATAACATTCTATCAAACATATACTTTTCTCTAAAATGTTCTGCCCAGCTATCTCTAAATTCTTCGTAAGTTCTACCTGTTTCAATGTAGTCATCAATTAGTTCTGGATTATTTACCATTTCATCAATTAGTGGAATAGATAATTGATTAGCTAATGCCATATTTAATAATTCTGCATCTTTTCTTACAGGACTATCTACTTTCCAACAATCCCAAGCATCTACTAATTGTAACCAATATGGTAACATCTCTAATAGTTGGTCATAAGCCATTCTGTCAATTTCACTTTGTGTAACATTTGCCTCATAAAATAAATAGGCCAAAGCAGCACCACAAAAACGAGTACTATGAATACCTTTTAATTCTAACTCAGGGTCGTCATTGTATCTCTTAATAGCTGTGATGTGATGGTCTATCCAAGTCACACTACCAAATACTCCTACTAAGTCCAAAAGTTGACGATATTGTTCGTTAGTTAATGAATAATCAGTAATAACAACTCTATCGCCTTCTGTAATACCAGAAAAATCCGGTTCTCTATCATAATTGTAATGTGAAATATCACAATTTTCTTCACCGAAGTGTTCTTGGACTACATAAGCGGCACTATAACCATCTAAATCGTTATGTGTAAGAATATGTACCATTTTTACACTCCTTTCTTAATAATATTGACTGATGTGAAACAACGAAACTCTCACCAGTTGGGTAAAAGGTACCGGGCTACTTCTCGTACCAACTCTATCCCGGGTTTCTCATACCTAATACAGAGTTTTTTGAAAGCTAGTGTTGGTAAGTTACTGCTTTCTATTACTGTAGTTGATTTGTTATACCCGCCTCAGTATAACTTGGGACCCTTTTCTTAACCTCCAAAAGGATTTAAAGGTGGTTTCATATATAGAAACCTGGTGACCTATAATGGAGTTGAACCATTCCCTCGTGCGTGAAAGGCACGTGACTTTACCGATTGTCCAATAGGCCATATATGGTCCGGGCAGAAAGATTTGAACTCTCGACCCCGTGTACCCAAAACACGTGCGCTACCATCTGCGCTATACCCGGATGTGCCCGAGTTTTTACATGCAAAGAACCCGAGGAAAACTTTGTTAGAATATGACAGCCAAAGTATATTCTATTTGTATTATATATCAAAGTAAACTAAATGTAAACCACTTTTATAGAATTTTTGACTTAGTTTCTATAACTTCTCCTGTTTCATCTAAAATATCAATAACTTGTTCTAAATAACATCTACAATTCCAATGTGTTTGAAATCTGTATGGTAATTCAATAATTCTACCATCATAACCAGTACAAAGTTTGCAACATCCTGGTTCTGTTCTCCAAATATAGTAAATATGATACCTATTAAAGTTTACATCTACTACTTTTTCATCTTCACTAATATCGGATAATTCTGCCATCATCTCTCTTGTAGACTTTGTAACCCTTTCATCAATTAGTTTACATAAATAATTTACAGCTTTCTTCATATTCTTTTCAAAAAGTCTAGGGTCGTATTTTTTATATTCGTAGTAGTTATTTACATATCTCATAACAGGATTGTTCATATAATAATACCAAACCTCATATAAATCATCAATTATACCAGGAGCATATTCATCTCGTAAAGGTTCTCTATATTTCATAAATGGTTCTGGTAATTTATCAAAAATATGTTGAGTGAACTCATCAAATAATACATAACTACTGTCCACTATTTTCATGTCCGATAGGAGAGCTAATGCTCTTAGTAGATTGAACTGTTTTTGCGTTCTCACGGTTAATGTTAGTTTGAATGTTTTGAGGATTTTTTGATTGTAACTTTCTATTAGCTCTGATGACATCGGTATCTGTACTTCTAGTTCCTTGAGGATTGGTTTCATCTCCTTCTGGAGTTGTGCCTCCATTTTGTTGACCATTATTTGCAAATCTTGCCATATTAGCACTTAACTCACTCTCCTTTCTTTGACTTTCAGTTTCATAATCATAACCTAATTTCTCTAGGATAGTTTCTTCACTTAATATACCATCTAATCTTAACATTTGGTCTATACTCTCATCTGTCATTGATGGTAAGTTAGTATTTATAACAATTCTAATATTATTTACATCATATTTTGCCTTAGTTTTAGTATTTATTCTTTCTAGGAACATTCTAAATCTGTTTCTAATAAGATTTTCCATACCTTCACGAAGATTTGATGTAACAATATTCATAATATAGAACTTTCTATCAATAGCAGAAGCATTTAAGTCAGCAGAATTGAAAGCTAAGTCTGATGTATTCGGTATACCGGCTAATTGGAATATAGTATCTACATAGAATTTTAACATTGTTGTAACATCATTAGCTTGAACCGGTTTAATTAACCAATCAGCATCTCCACCCTCTTGAACATAGAATGTTTTACCAGCTAATACAGCATTATCTTCTATAACTCTTGCAGGGTTTAATACCATC
>Ga0326512_10004318_pt1 | contig 10317 bp, 9 predicted proteins | sample 1_2617_0518_D_FD_203652 | JGI IMG/M metagenome (GOLD analysis project Ga0326512, IMG submission 203652) | Bovine rumen microbial communities from UC Davis, California, United States - 1_2617_0518 | ecosystem: Host-associated > Mammals > Digestive system > Stomach > Rumen | place: USA: California...
AAAGTGGCGAGAGTGACGAGTATATCGCCAAGTGGAAAAAGGATAATGACATAAGGCAGGTAGATCATGAGGATATCTACGAAGTCTTAGAAGCAAGCGGAGATAACCGCAAGCAGTTCATGGAGCGTGGCAATATCAGACTTTCTCCTGAGGCACCCGGTATCAATCTGCTCACATCCGTAGAGCCCACTGCCGCACAATACAGAGAGCTCAAAGAATTTATCAGGGAGATAAAGAAGAATCCATATTATGATGATACGAGATTTTATGTGGATCTTGAGGACACACACCCTAACAAGATCTCATACGGCGGAAACCTCAATGAGGACAGGATCATCAACGACATAAAGAACTTCTATGCTACAGGGCAGATGCCTCAGCCTAGCGTGAATGACTTTAGATACTCTATGGAGATCGACGATCTCTGGGAGGAAGTATTCAACGAACAGTACGGCGACACTGCATCTATTCTTGAGGAGGGCATGGAAGCTCTTAAGGGGCAGGAGGTAGACAGAAAGAAAGTAGACAAAATCGCCATTGCCCTTAAGAAGGAATACGGCTCAACCATCAATACCAAAATGTTTGCAGATATGATGGAGAAAGCATTCGCATATATGCAGACAGGTGAGCACGTAAACTATAACGATATGATGCGTGTCATGGATGAGATTGCACGCCCGGTTATCGAAGAGGCTACCACTGCAAAATCTGAGGACTATGATAAGTTTGTTGCTGCTCTTAAGGGCTACAAGATCAAGCTCAATGATAAGCAGATGGCAGAAGTGAGAAATGCCTACGACTCATACGCAAGCTTCAAGAAGGCAGCAGCACCTATCAACTTTAATAAGAATGGCACATATCTGGATTCCCTCTGGGAGGAGATCGTGGCAAGCACAGACGGACTTCTCGACGGAGATATCGCAGATGCAAACGAACCTCTCGCACTTCTTGATGTGCTTGAGTCCTTAAGACCTTCTCCTGTAAATAACTTTGAGGGTAATGCAGAGGATGTGACAAGAGACCTTGCCTTGAGAATAGTGGAGGAGTACTTGGATGTACAGGCGCAGGAAGAGGGCAACGCCAAGTATGATAAGCTCAAGGCTAAGCAGTCCGGCATAAAACAGGAGGCAAGGCAGAAGTATAACGACAAGCTCAGAAAGGCTAAGGCTGATATGAAGGCAAAGAGGCTTGATTATCAGAAGCAGGTAAGAGACCGCTACAACCAGAGGCTTGCAGATCAGAAAGCGAAGCTTAAAGAACAGCTTAAACAGGGCAAGCTTGACGCAAGGCTTGCAGTCCTTACAGAGAGATACAAGAGCCTTGATAAGCTTGCAGAGATCAGGGCAAAGAACAGAGAAAGAGCTCAGAATGCTAGGGAAGTACGCAGCCAGAGAGAGTTGAAAGAGAAGATATCCAATAGGGCAAGGAAACTTGCTACATGGATCATGAGCCCTACTGAGCAGCACCATATCCCTACAGATATGATGGAGCCAGTTCTTGAGTTCCTTAATGCTCTTGATTTCGTGGAGCCGGAAGTAAAGGTGAACAAAAAGGGATTGTACTATGTGAGGGTATTCAATCACTCTGTAATGGATGCCTCAGGCAAGAGACAGATGGTATTTGATACCATAGAGGGAGAGTCAAGGGATGATGTAATACGCAGGTACTACATGGCGCTTGGCGCAGGTACAGGATCACAGGCTACGCGCTCATGGATAGACAGAATGAGTGAGCTGCAGGATGTTCTTTCAAGGGTACGTGATGGCTCAACCTTTGAGCACAGAGATATGGATGCTTTCATGCAGACAATAGATCCTACCCTTGCAGATGCACTTGGGGATGTTATCAAGCGCAACAGAGGGCTCCTTACAGTGAACAGCCTCAACTCCTCAGACCTTGCCACTATCAACAACGCCCTTAGGAATATCATGCACGCCATCTCTCAGGGCAATAAGGCATTCTCCATCAATGAGGAGATAGACAAGCTCGGTGATGACACCATAGGACTTGCTAAGGAGATCGGCAAAGATAAGGTACATGGATCATTCTATAATAAGGTTACTCAGACCTTAAGACTTGATATGGCTACGCCAGAGACTTACTTCTCACTTCTTGGAGAAGGCGGCAAGAAGATCTACAAGGCATTGAGGCAGGGCTTCAATACTAAGGTGCGTGATATCAGGAAAGCACAGGGCTTCATGGAAGAGACCATGAAGGGCATTAAGAAAAAAGATCTCGATAAGTGGACTGGCAGGAAAGCAGACGTGCATACCTTCAATGTGACAGATGGGCAGATAAACCTTACCACTGCACAGATAATGTCACTGTATGAGCTCAACAAGAGGCAGCAGGCAACTCTCCACTTCAAGGGCGGTATAGAGGCAGATATCATCAACAGGGCAAAGGGCGGAGTATTAAACCAGAGTTCTGAGCCAGTGCATTTGTCTGATTCAGAGCTTGAGAATATCCTTAACACTCTGACAGATGAGCAGAAGGCAATAGCCGACAAGCTTCAACAGTACATGGCACTTGAATGCTCAAAGGATGGTAACGAGGCATCCATGACAATGTACGGCTTTGAGAAGTTTGTGGATGAGAACTACTTCCCTATCAGCACTGACAAGAGCTATATCACTGCGAACAACTCCAATACCTCAAGGGATTCTCTTAACGGCATTGAGAGATCCGGCTTTACTAAGCAGCTTATACAGAACGCTTCCAATCCTATCATTATCAAGGATATCTTTGATGTGTTCACAGACCATGTGGCTGATATGGCAACCTATCACGGCTTTGCTCCTGCAATGAAGGATGCAAACAGATGGTTTAACTACAAGACTGTAGATAAGGTGGATGAGAATATCGGCAGATGGGATTCGGTGCAGAAGGCAATACAGAGGATAAGCGGTGAAGGTGGCTCACGCTATTATGTAAAGCTCATGCAGGATCTTAACGGATCTGAAAAGTCACAGTATATCGGCAACTTTACTGACTCTCTTATATCGAACTATAAGGCGGCAGCAGTCGGAGCCAATATCAGAGTTATCATTCAGCAGCCCACGGCTTACTTTAGGGCTATGAATGTGCTTTCTCCTAAGTACCTTATGAACGCTGTCTTATCACCAGTACAGGCGCATAAGATCGGTAATCAGATGAGGGAGGAGTCAGAGATAGCATGGTGGAAGTCACAGGGCTACTTTGAGACTTCAATAGGCAAGTCCATGAAAGAGATCATCACAGGGCAGTCCTCCATTATGGAAGAGGCAAGAAATAAGTCTATGGCTCTTGCAGGATGGGCAGATGATGTTACATGGGGTGTACTCTATACCGCAGTAACAAAAGAGCAGCAGGCTCTTGCAAAGAAGGAGGGCGGCGTATCTAAGGAAGATCTCACTCAGAGGATCAAGGACAGATTCGACGAGGTTGTAGATCAGACACAGGTAGTCGATTCTACCCTCCACAGATCGCAGTACATGAGGAGTAAGGACACCCTCAACAAGTTGCAGACTGCATTCATGGCTGAGCCTACAAAGTCCTACAATATGCTCATGAAAGCTATACTTGAGGATATGAGAGAGGGCAAAGGCTTTAAGAAGGCAGGCAAGGCGGCTATGGTATTTGCTATTACTAACGTGATTACATCCGCAGCCGCAGCAGTAATTGATGCATTCAGAAGAGATACAGACGACGAGGACTGGGGCGAAGTATATCTCAATGCCCTGAGGGATAATGTCATTGATAATGTCAATCCATTAAACCTCATCCCGGTACTCAAGGATGTTTCAAACACTCTCATCAATACCATTACGGGAGAGACAACTTTCAACACAAGCTCTAACAGAATGGATATGGATGCGATCACAAGCCTTGTATCAAGCGCGCAGGCTATCGTGAAATATGCAAGCGGAGACAGCAATAAGACTCAGTATGGTATGTACATGACTCTTGCAAGACCTATATCACAGATAACAGGTGTGCCACTGTACAACCTCTCAAGAGACCTGAGCGCACTTTACAATGCATTTATGCCAGACCTGCAAAAGACGATCAGCTCCAACAAGTATACTTCCATATATGATGCGATCAAGCAGGACAAGAGTGTTGAGGATATCAGCGAAATAGTGCAGGAAGTTCTTGAGAATGACGGAGTTATCTACGATATCAAGAGCGGCATTACCTCAAGATACAAGTCCGATTACTACGACCTGTACGCAGCAGGAGAGGATGGAGACGAAGAGGCAGCACAGAAGGCTCACGATCTGGCAGAGAAGGCAACCAAAGGGCTACTCGCAATCGGCATGACCGAGGAAGAGGCAGAGGACACAATCCTTGAGTGGCAGGATCCTACATATGGATATAGCGTACTTGATAAGGCGATTGAGTCCGGCGAAGGAATAGAGGATGCAGTTAAGTTCCTGCAGGAAGCTAAGGACAATGACAAGATGATTAAGCACGTAGTAGACCACTACGGCTCAACCATCAGGTACAACAGGGATAACGAAATAGATAGCTCCATTGAGGATAATGTCAACAAGGCTCTTAATTCTATCGAGAAGGGAACCACCTACGACAAGGCGGCGAAAGCTCTGGCAGAGAAAGAGGCGGAAACTGCGGCAAAGACCAAACTGCAGAAGGAAAAGGCAGCCCTCAGGGATGCAACCTACAAGATCCTTGAGACCGGGCAGGGCGACTACAAACAGGCAATAAACAACTGGGCAAGCAAGCTCATGGGAGATGATACAAGCGCAGAGTCACAGAAGAATGCAGCAAGTACAATGAAAAAAGCTCTGACTACTGATTATACGAAGCCTCTTGTAAAAGCGTACAAAAGTGGAGACTATAGCGCTCAACAGATGCTTATAAGAGTAGCAACAATCAAGGCATACATGGATGAGCAGACAGGTCTTGATAGCAACGAGGCAAAGAAATATAAGGGAGATTACTACCAGTATGAGCTTGACCAGATCATAGAGCTAATGAATGAGTACGATAAGAAGCCGTGGTAAGCGCAAAGAGGGTGACCTATAAAGGAAGCCCTCTTTTCTTTATGATTAAAACATGGAGGTAAAAAACTATGAAAGTGAGTTACGATCTCGTAGTAGACTTTGCCAGACCTTCAAAGTCGAACACGATAATTATTTCAGAAGGCGATACAAACAGCCGTGTATGCCATTTCGTACTCTTGGCAAACAAGGTGCCAATGGATATGAGCACAGTCACAGTAGCCACAGTAAGAGGCGTTAAGGGCGACGGCTCTGTTATATATGGCGACGCAACAATCCTTACGGATGATAATGACAACTACATAAATGAGCTTGAGTACACTGTACCTGCAGCTATAACAGATGAGGCAGGAAATGTGACAATGACAATCACACTTCTTGGAGCAGACAGCACGCAGATAACATCCTTTGAGTTCTACCTTAAGATCAGGAACGCCCTTTACAATGAGGACGATCTTGTATCTGAGTCAGATCTTAGCGGATTCAGAGACCTGCTTAACAGGGCGCTCACTGCAGTACAAAAGATAGAAGTAATGACAGAGAGCGAGACACTGCCTAACCCTTATCCTCTTACCATCAATCTTGAGGGAGTGGAGAATGTTTATAGCGGAGCACAGGCAATCACCCTCACTCTTGAGAAAATGGCATATATCGCAGATGCAGAAACAGAAGAGGCGCAGGAAGCAATAGACGAGAGCGCGGCAGGTGCGGCAGCAGCCTCAGCAAGAGCAGCAGCAGCCTCAGAATATAATGCAGGACTTTCTGAGACGGCGGCAGCAGGATCGGCAGAAGCTGCAGCAGACAGTGCACAGAATGCTCTTGATGCAAAGACCGGGGCAGAGACAGCCAAAGGACAGGCAGAGGCTTATGCTACTCAGGCGCAACAGCTATTAAATAAGCTCTCCCTCCCAACAGTGGCAGGCACTTATAAGCTCAGGGTAACTGTCACAGATGGAGTCGTTACTTATTCATGGGAGGTAGCATAATGCCAGTAGAAATAACAATACTTATTTCCTGCGGCTCATTATTCCTTGCAGCCCTTGCATGGAGGCGCAATGCAAAGAATGATGATAAAGCAGACCAGAACACGACTACCACTATGATAGTCAAGCTTGAAAACATAAACGATAACATAAGAGATCTGAAAAGTGATGTTAAGGACTTCAAAGAAGAGATCAGGTCGGATGTAAAGGAAATCAAAAATGATATGTCCGGGCTAAAAGAGAGGATGGCTTTAGTAGAGTCGTCCGCAAAGTCTGCACACCACAGGATTGATGAGATCACAGAGGCGAAAGATGAGCAGCATTAAAAAGAAATATGAGACTTTCCCCACATATACAAAGAAAGCAGTTAAGGCACTTCTGATAATAGGAGTTATCAATGCAGAAGTACCTTATATCCTTGCGGCGTTTGGGAGAGATCCAGTAACGGAGCTTGGCATTGCATGGATCACTGAGATAGTCGCAGTGATACTTGGATATATGTGCAAGGCGTATTTTGAAAAGAAGCAACAGAAAAAACAGAAGCTTGCAGATTATGAGGCAGGAATGCCGGAGGAGGACGCATGAACGAATTAACATTTAATATCTTAAAGATCGTGGTATCAGTAGCAGCCGCACTGGTGGCAACCTATCTTGTGCCTTACATCAAGGCAAAGACGGCAGAGACTAAGTATGAAAGGCTACTCCATGTAGTAGCTACTGCAGTCAGGGCGGCAGAGCAGACCATCAAGGGAAGCGGCAAAGGCTCTTTGAAAAAAGAGGAAGTAATGGGCTTTGTAACTTCTTGGATGGCACAACATGGGATAGGCATTACTGAGGATCAGTTGGATCAATTAGTGGAGTCCGCAGTATATAGCATGAATAAAAACCCATATGATTAAAGGAGTAGATCATGGCAAGCGCAACGACAATAGCTACATTTATAGAGAGAATAGCTCCATGCGCACAGAATAGCTTCCAGAAGCTCGGAAAGGTAAAGCCTTCCATCTGTATAGCTATGGCGTGCGTGGAGTCCGCATACGGAACCGCAGGAAGCTGCAAGCACAATTCTTTCTTGGGGCAGAAGGTAGGCACAGGAAAGACAGCTAAGAAGTTCTGGGATGGCACATTCTTTACTTCAAAGACAAAGGAAGAGTATACCATAGGAGTGCACACAACCATTGTGGGTGCATTCAGATCCTACAGGGATATGCAGCAGTGCACGGATAATTACTACGAGCTTCTTAACACTGGGCTATATTCCAGAGTCAAGGCAGATGCAGACTACATAACACAAATGAAGCAGATAAAAGCCTGCGGATATATGACAAGCTCTACGGAGGTAAACTCTGTGCTTACGATCATACAGAAGTACAACCTTACTAAGTACGACTTTAACAGTGGAGTTGTCACAGGAAATCCGTATAGACTTACTTCAACGCTTATGAAAGTGGGAAGCAAGGGAGAGTCTGTTAAGTGGCTGCAGTATGCCTTAAATGAAAAGGGCGCTTCACTTGTTGTAGATGGTAAGTTCGGTGATGCAACGGAAAGAGCAGTGAGAACCTATCAGGATCTTAAAGGGCTCACAGTAGATGGTATTGTAGGAAAGAATACCATAGCAGCACTTAAGAAATAATTAATATAAAGAAGAGACAGGGAATGTTAGTTCCCACGAAAATACCCACGCCATAACAAAAATAGCGGAGAATAGCGGATTGCAACCCTTATAAAAGTTTGTTCAAATCCCGCTTTCTCCGTTATTTTGATGAAGTCAGTAATTGTGCGTATGTCGCATGGTTACTGGCTTTTTACGTGTTTAGAATGTGTAGTAGAAATACATAAAATGTAGCCAAAAATACATTAAATAAGGGTGCTACTTCCCACGAAAATGCACACGAAATTTTTCCGCAAAGTCAGTAACCAATAGCACCCCGGAAAGTTTTCTCGATAAAATCATTCGTCAAGTGCACATATTTTTTTCTGGTAGAGCCGAGAGTATTATCATAGATATTTGTCATTACGTGGCTGTCTTTTGCCCATCCACCGACTTCCTCGATATATTTTGCAGGGATGTTCAAATCGCTCCTAAATGAGGCTGCAAAGTGCCTCAAATCGTGTAGCCCTGCTTCGACTCCGCAGCGTTTTCTGAGGCGGTCATATCTTTTCCAGAGGTTAGTAGGATTCATTTTGAAAAGATATTCCTCAGGATCTTCTGATGTGGGCAGCAGGTCAATTATATTTTTAGGCAGGTACACAGTCCTTATTGAGTCGCTTGTCTTGGGAAGCTCCTTGTACTCATAGGATCCTGCAGGAGTAATTACCATATCAGCATGAACCGATATGCTGCATAGATCTCTTGAGATATCTTTCTGCCTGAGGGCACAGATCTCTCCACGGCGCAGGGATCCAAAAGCGGCAAGACAAATGATCGCCTTCTGTGTCTCATCTGCATTATCAAGCAGCATATATACCTCTGAGATATCAGGTGTCCGTAGCTGCCTCTTTACCCTCTGAGGGTATCGCAGCCTAAACTTTCTATCATTGCCTGCATAATCAAGGACTGAGAGCAGAAAACCTATTCTGTTTTTGATAGTCTTTTGTGATACTTCCACGCTCATATCATTGATGAGTCTTTGAAGATCCTGCGTGCCAATATCCACAGCCGGGATATTAAAGATCGGCTCAAAGTATTTTTTCATCTTCTGGTAGTTCACAATGGTGGAGGGGCTTAGGATCTTAGATCTGTCTGCTATGTAGTTATCCACAGCTTTCTCAACAGATTGTGGAGAATATATCTCCGTCTTTTTATCCAGTACCCACTCCCTTGCACGTTGTTCTGAGAGAGTCTTTGCTTTCCTTGTGTCTCCCTGACATTCATCAGGGTGAACAGTGAAAGACTTTCTCACAAGCTTGTCTCCTACTTTCTTTGCCACTTGGGTGCGCCACGCACCACTAGGCAACTTGCTTGCGTTTGCCATAGTTTACCTCCTTTCCGGCAATATCATTTTATGCGCTTGAGATTTCCTCTTGTTGCCTTCTTACATCCAGTAGCTTGCATACAGATTCCTTGATACCCTCAGGTGCAGATCGGTATGCCTTGATGATCTGCTGCTCCTCATGAGAAATATCGAGCTTAACGGCAGTGGCGTCCTCTTTAATATCTTCCCATCCCATGAGATAGCCCGGTGAACAATGCAGTACTTTTGCCAGAGGCACCATAACAGTGATAGGTACTTTCTCAATATCTTTTGATTCGTACCTGTAGATGGTGGCTCTTGATACGCCAAGTGCTGCAGCCACTTGATCTGCAGTAAGTCCAAGTTCTTTTCTTCGTTGTTTTATAATTTCGTAGACTTCCATATCAACCTCCATAGCTAAATTATATTGGAAGTGTCGCATATTTGCAATACATTCAATGAGCCGAAACAAAAATAAATATCATAAATGCGAAAATAATTGTTGACAGGATATCAGGGGAGTGATAATCTAAATACAAGAAGTCGCAGAAATGCGACAGAAAGGAGAGAAAATACTATGTGCAACATAATGAAGCTCAAGGGCAAGATAAGAGAAAACGGAATGTCCATAGAAGATTTTGCAAGAGCCTTAAATCTGAACATAGCTACAGTATATAGACGCTTTGAGAAGGGAGACAACTTTACAGTTGGCGAAGTGACTAAAGCGTCCGAAGTATTGAAGCTTACGCAGGATGAGGCACTTGCTATTTTTTTGCCCTCAGTGTCGCATAAATGCGACTAACTTTTCTAAGGGAACCCTCAGAAAAGTATATTACTTAACTTCTGTAGTTGACACTACATAAGTTAAGTAATATACTTTTCTAAGGGAACCCTCAGAAAAGTATATTACTTAACTTCTGTAGTTGACACTACATAAGTTAAGTAAACAATCTTGACAACCTTATAAAAAATTTTCCGCCGCCTGCGGCAGAAGGAAGGAGGTACTCATGACAGATGATGAGCTTAGAGGCTTGATTAAAAAGTATATGGAGATCCGCCATGTTAAAACCCTTGAAGAGATCAGGGCGCACACAAGCATTGGCAGCAACACCACATTCTTTAAGAAATGGCACAACTTTAAGAGCTTCACCATTGAAGAGCTTCTCTCGATCTTTAACTACCTAAAGATCCCATACGAAGAGAGGCAGGACGTATTCAAAACTTTGAAAGGATAAGGGGAGGATGAGACAAAAGATACCAACGCTGATAATGGCGTGCATTGTTGGAGGGATATTTGGTATGTGCCACATGGAGTCAGCAAACAATGCTACTCCGTGGTATGAGCTCAATAAACCTCAGCAGGTCACATATGAGGTC
>Ga0326512_10004319_pt1 | contig 10316 bp, 5 predicted proteins | sample 1_2617_0518_D_FD_203652 | JGI IMG/M metagenome (GOLD analysis project Ga0326512, IMG submission 203652) | Bovine rumen microbial communities from UC Davis, California, United States - 1_2617_0518 | ecosystem: Host-associated > Mammals > Digestive system > Stomach > Rumen | place: USA: California...
TAGAGCTGTGATATATGGCGATGATCATCCTTTGGGTCGTCTGCATCAATAATCCACTCCTGCAGCTGTCCGTATTTTCCTACCTGCATTGGTGGCAGTTTCTTGAGGGATTCTGATATTTTCGAGAGTCCTTCAGAAATACCCAACACCTTTGCTGCTGCCAGAGTCTGGCTAAGCACATCAAAGGCTATCTGATTGTCCATTGTAGAGCCGGCTGTCACATTGGTGCCCTTGCCAACAGGCCCATGTTCTGGAGATACTGTCGGAACAGTCATCACCCAGCCAGCAGCCTGCTTTACCTCCCCATTCTTAGGATATTCCTGCATATAGTCAACAAGGAAGTCTGCTGCTCCCTTCAATACAGGATAGTATTCCCTAAGAAATTCTTTGTCGCCAGTAAAGAGATAGTGTTGCCAAATGTGTGTTGTCAGCCAGGCACCACCTGTTGGGAACATTCCCCAAGGAGTACCATCCACAGGACCTGCTATTCTCCATATGTCTGTATTATGATGTGCCATCCATCCTCCACAGCCATACATTGTCTTTGCTGTCTCTGCACCTGTATGGCTGAGGTCTTTCACCATAGAGAAGAAAGGCTGCTGTGTCTCAGCCAGATTGCCCACTAATGCTGGCCAGTAGTTCATCTCGGCATTGATATTGATGGTATATTTCGAATCCCAAGGGGCATTCATCTTGTCATTCCACACTCCCTGCAGGTTTGCTGGCTGTCCTCCTGGCTGTGAGGAAGAGATAAGGAGATATCTGCCATACTGCATCATGAGAGACACCATATCGAGGTCTGAGCCATCGAATTTTGCAAGGCGTTCGTCAGTTGGAAGGTTCTTCAGAGGGCTTTGGTCATTCAAAGCCAAAGAAACCCTGTTATACTGCTCCTGATACTTGGCGATATGCTGCTTCAGGAGGTCAGGGAAACGTTTCTGCTCTGCCAGATTCAGGCGAGCTTTGTTCTTTGCCTCAGCATTGCCGCTGACATCGTGATAATTCACGAAATTCGTAGCAGCAGAGAAGTATATTGTCACCTCTGTAGCATTCTTCACCTCTATACTATTGTCAGGATAGGTGACACCAGCATTCTTACCCTCTACCCTAACGCTTGCATGACATTGTGCTGTCAAACCAGCCTTGATGCCTTCCTGCTCCACTCCCTGAACTGTTGCAAAAAGCCGTCCTCCACAGTTTCCTGAGCCATCGGTCAAGGCACATTGACAGGCATGCTGGGTCTTTGAGATAAAAGGCATCTGACTGTTAAACGACATAGTGAAACTGATGGCATCCTTCTTGTTTGCCTTCAGGTGGATAATGATGACACTATCTGTCTGTGAAGCAAAGACAGTTCTTTCATACCTCACCCCATTGCAGACGTAACTTGTTGTCGCTGTGGCATTTGCGAGATTCAGGGTTCTCTTGTAATCTGTCACATTATTATGTCCGAAATGCAGTTTCAGGCTTCCCAAAGGTAGGAAACGCATACCATGAGGACCTTTTACGAAGTATTTGTCCAACAGCTTTGCTGCCTCACCTTCTTTGCCCTCGAAAATCAGTTTTCTCACTTCTGGCAGATGTGCCAGCGATTCGTGGCTGTTGTTGTTATGAGGTTGTCCACTCCAGAATGTTTCCTCATTCAGTTGTATCTCCTCGTCATTGGTTCCACCATAAACCATAGCTCCCAAGATACTATTTCCGATAGGAAGAGCCTCCAGCCAATGACTCGCAGGACGAGAATACCACAACTGATGCTCCTGCGCCTGAGCCACAAAAGCCATACTAACCAACACAAAACCTAAAAGAAACTTCTTTTTCATCTTTATTATATTGAACATTGAAAATTGAACGTTGAAAGCCGCAAGCGGCTAGCCTTAGACTTTTGACCTCCTAATTCCTAATTTCTAACTCCTAATTCCTCCCTCCCCTTGGGAGGGTCGGGGTGGGGTCACTCTTCACTTTAAACTTTAAACTCTAAACTTTACCAAAATTCCTCCTCTTGGCAGCAGTTTTACTGTCTGGGGGAGTTTCTTTAGTGTAGAGATATCCCATTTCTGGTCCTCTTTGTCAGCAAAGACTGTTATGGAAGTAGCCTTCGACAGTTCCGATGGAATCGCTAAATTTAGCGTTATTGCTTCATCACTACCATTTATTCCTGCCACATACCAAGTGTTACCACTTCTGCGAGCTATCACCACACTCTTGCCAGGATATCCTCCCAAGAGTCTTGTCTCATCCCATGCTGCTGGCAGGTTTCCCAAAAAATCCTTCACCTCTTCTGGTTGCGCCAAAAGGCTGCTTGGCCTGTCTGCCAGATGCTGCAAGCCACTCTCGAAGAGTACTGTCAGCGCCAGCTCGTGGGCATTGGTGGTGATGTGTGGATGTTGCGAATTGCTGAAGGCACAAGGGGTATAATCCATTGGCCCTACCACATTGCGAGTGAAAGGAAGAGTAGCATTATGGCTGGCTGCCTGCTTGGTGAAGGTGCCTGAATTGTTGTACCACTCTGCTCCATAGACACCTTCTGTAGAGAGCAGGTTGGGATATGTCCTCTGCCATCCTCGTGGAATAGTGGCACCATGAAAGTTCACCAGCAGATGATGCTTTGCAGCACTCTCGAGCAAATCGAGACAATAGTCCATATTCGCCTGATTGTCGCCAGAAAAGAAGTCTATCTTCACTCCTGCCACCCCAATCTTCTCACACCAGGCAAACTCTTTCTCCCTGTCTTCTGTCTTGTTGAGGCGATACTTTGGTGTTGGAGCTCCATCAACCCATCCTACTGACGAATTATACCATATCATCGGCTTTATGCCCTTCTCAAGGGAATAGGCAACAGCATCCTCTATGGTTTTTCCGTCTTTCATAGTGTCCCATTCTGCATCTATCAGCACATAGGGCAGATGCAGAGAAACAGCCAAATCAACATACTCCTTTATTATATTATAGTCGTTGGAACCGTGATTATTTGCCCAATAAATCCACGAAACCACTCCTGGCTGAATCCATGAAGTGTCTTCCAATCGACAAGGTTCGCTGACATCAGTAACAAGGGTTGACTCCACTATGTCAGCTAACTTTCCCACTATTACCACCCTCCAAGGAGAGTGTGTTGCCTTTGATTCGTCAAAGGTTTTGTCAGGAACCACCTTGAATTTCTCCCCATCATTATAGAGGCATGAAGCACTCTGTCCTCTCTCGATATTTGCTTCTGTGATGAGTGCAAAGATTCCATCGCTTGGCTCTAATAAAGCAGGATATCCCCACCTGAGGTTATTGCCCTCCGAATCCTTTGTGACAGCACTATATGAAGGCAAAGCTTTCACCTTGCAGGTTGTTGTGAGTGGGAACATTCCCTCATAGGAGTCAGCCCATTGCTGCATCCATCTATTGGTGCCTTCAGGAATGTTGTATGTCGTCATTTCCTTTGTCTGCGAAACAGGCGAAACACCTTGCCATTCGTATCTGAAGGCTACTCCATCATCATACAGTCTCATCACCAAAGTGACGCTTTTGTCGAGGTTTGCACGATATTCTGCTGCCTCATTCATGCAATGCTTCTTCTTGCCAGAAAGCATGATATAATCGCTGTTTATCTTGCCAGAAGGAGTGAACAGCAGCTGTTCCTGCTTCATACCCTCATAACCAAAGGCTGATATCTCAACAACAGGCTGTTTCTTGTAGCAGATGACATATCCATCACCCTTTGGCTGTATGCCAACAAGTCCATTTGGCGATGCCATCTGTTGTGCAGCAACAGCCCACAATGCCACACACAGCATACAACATATAAAGAGAAATCTCCTATTCATTTTGCTTAGATTGGTTGACTTTTGAGTGCAAAGATACAAACTTTCTTTTATATGCACAAGCATCTACTATTATTTCCTATCATCATGTTATCTCACAAAAATAATTTGACAAAAAAAACAAAAAACTCACATTGTTAAAGAATTTATTTTTTTCAGAGGATGCACGGAGGATGCACGGAGGATACACGATAGATACACGATAGGGGTAGCAAGGGGGTAGCATTAAGTTTCAGTTGAGTTTGGATATTCTTCCTTTACTCAAGTTTCGGAAGTAAATTCGCTTCGTTCATGGAAGTTAAAAATGGACATTACCTTTGCTATCAGCAGTAGTATTGTCCTGCACGCATAATTGACTCCCTATTTAACTTCCCCTTTAACTCCCTACGCAAAGCGCATAACTCCCAGCAAGCAGAGCTTGCGAAAGTTCAAAGGTTTAAGAGTTCAAGACATAAAAAACTCACACAGAGTTTTAAGTCTGTGTGAATTCCTATTTATCATTGATTATCTTCACAAGAAACAATTACCTCTTGTATCTGACTTATGAGAACAGGAATAATATTTTTCGCAACATCCCACACAATATAATAGTTCACGCCCATATAGTCATGAACCAAGCGATCTCGCATACCAGCCATCTGCCGCCACGAAATACTCTGCCAAGCATATTTCACATCAGCGGGAATCTTCTTAGTAGCTTCTCCAATGATGGAAAGACTGCGTGTGACGGCTCTCTTCAAAGTCTCATCACTCAAGAAATCTGCGAGTTCCATTTCATCTGTTATGACAGAACTCACATAGTTGCATTCGTCAAGAATGTGGTGCAGATATGGTAAGTATGACTTATACATATTCCACTTCACTAAGTATTGCCTTACCAATATATGGACTCAACCCCTTGCGTGTTACAACATCAAGTTTATTGCGTTTAAAATTTTCCTCCAATATTTGGCATGCAATTAAGAAATTCGGATAAGTCTCCTGTCCTGTCTTGAAATCAAGGAGGATATCTATATCGCTTTTAGCAGTATTCTCACCTCTAACAGTAGAGCCGAACAATCCCAACTGACTGACTCCTACATTGCCGAGTTGGTCTTTAAGCGAGTGCAGACGTTTTATAACGGAATCTTTTTTCATTATATCTCGATTTGCCTGCAAAGGTACGATTAAGCGAGCAAAATACCAAACAAAAATAAAAGTTTTTTCATTTTTGCTTATATTTTCGAGCGGAAGTACTTTCGACGAGTTTAAACGAAGTCAAAATTAAACATAATATTTGAAACCACCAAATTTCTGAGTAAAAAATGGTTATTGCTTATTGGTTATTGAGAACCTGCGGTTAGCAGTTAGACATAAAAAACTCACACAGACCTTGCAATCTGTGTGAGCTTATATCAATCGTAAGTTGTCCTCAGCCTTCAGACATCAGACATCTTACCTATTCCTCTTCGAAGTCATCCTCTTCCCATCTTGAGAAGCGACCGCGACGAGCATCAGAAGCACCACCTGTGAATTCTCCCTCACCCATCGTAACACCATTAAGACCTGAAACACTATTAATAGAGTTACAAATCATTTGGCAAGCCTCAACTTTATGTATCAACAGGGTTGGTTCAATATATGTCTTTTTCATACAAAAACTGAAATTTAAAGTTAATATTATAATCCCCCTCACCCTCCCTTCGAAGGGAGGGTTGGGGAGGGTCTGTTTACTTCATCTGCGCGCCAGCAGCATTAAACTTCTTACCGTTCTTCACGACAACAATCTTACCATTCTCAAGGTACTTGCCATCCTTAACTTCAGCAGAAGCCTCAGCAGCAACATTATCTACACCTGTGATCTGTCCGTCAACAACAAATCTCAGAGCGCGAGCTGGAGTAGCAACATCTTCTGCTATCTGTATATAAGCACGATAAGGATTAATTGTAGCACCCTTCTCACCGACAGAGAATATCTGGTTGTTGCTCAGGACATAGTTCTTCTCTGCATTAGTGATCTCTGTAGCAGTATAAGCGCCCTTCAGAGAAGCCTCGCTTGCAGTAGCAGGTGTTGCACTTGCAGCAGCAACCTCAACATTGCTCAGAGTAATCTCTGTTGTACCTGCAGTAGAACGCATCAGGAATGGCACGTTAGCTGTGCTTGCAGCAGCAGAAGTGAAGCCAAGTTCACCTGTTGAGCTATTATAGCTGTCAAGTACTGCAATGTTATCAACACCACTTACAGCGAATGGATATACAGCAGTAGCCCAACGATTAGCTGTCAGAGTACGAGTAATCTTAACTGATGGATATGTACCAGGAGCATAAGCAGGAACAGCTGAATTGTCAACGAATTCAAGAACCTGAGAAGCTGCCTTGGTGATAAAGAAGTCTGTAACAACCATGTTATTACCACTCTTTATCTTGAATACATAATTACCTGCAGCACCAGTAGCGAATACCACGTCGTATGATGTCATACCAGCTGTATTGGTTGCATTACCCTTAATATCACGATCAGGTGTACCAAGATTGTACAAAGCCATTCCATCTGTACTGTTGAGAATAGAAACGCTCATACCACTACGTGTCTCATTGTTCCATCCTGCAGCTTTGAATTGTAATCTATATACAGTATTAGCCTTCAGAGGCATTGTGTAACCAGCAGTTTCACCATAAGTTATACCACCAGACCATGACATAGCAGCAGTTCCTGCAGAAGCATCAGCAAGACCAGGATAGTCTTCTACATTCTTTATCATCACGCGGAAATTATCTGTTGCAGTCCATCCGTTTGGTGTGTAGTCAAGAGGTGAAGAAGCATCCTCAGCATATCCATCAAAGTCACCCTTATAGAAAGCATTTACCTCAACATCATTTGCTGTAAGAGCAAGTTTTGTTGTCAAAGAATTAACAAGAAGTTTAGAGTTTTCTGCGTCCTTGTCAATAGCCTTTGCAGCAGCAATATTGTTAATTGCTTCTAGATTGTTATATGGTGCATACTCACCTGTTTCGAAGCCCCATGTTGCACCATCATATGCATCAATAGCATTTTTCAGTGCAGTATAGTCAGCAGCATCGGCAGCAGCAGCATATGAAGTGATTTCTACACTTTCAGGAGAGTAGATAAACCACTGAGCATTAGCACAAGCCCATCCCATATACTTCACACCATAGGTGTATTCACCTGGCTCAGAAACATAGAAATATACATCGTTGTGGTATTTGTCAGCTTTGAACATCTTCAATGAAGCGTCCGTATTGTTAGGATAGTGTTGTCCATCATATGTAACATCTCCCCAACCTTCTACTATTTGTGCTGCATTACCTTCGTCATAAACAGACTTAATCTGTGTTTCAGAGTTTCCAAAGAACAGAGTTACAGGTGGGAAGTCCACACTATTGGTGTGCATATTCTGAGTTACATCATTGCTGGCTGCACGATAGAAAGCCTGCATTGAGAACTTGTAGAAGCCTGGCTCTGTAATGTTGATACTATTAGAATATACAGTTTCTGTGATATTGTCAGACCCAGGCTGATCGCCTTGATATTTCTCTAAAACGCTTTCGATAGCAGAAGGAGAAACGAAATCACCCTTAATGTAGTTAGCTTCCAACTCTGCTTCAAGAGCACTTACAGTAGTGATGCCACTCAATGAAGCATATTTGCCAGAAGCGTATGCTGCAGCTGCAGCAGTAGCAGCTTGAGCATCTTTGTAGCTCTGCATTGCTGTAGCATGTGCAGAAGCGTCTTCAGTTGTCCACATGATGATAGGACCAGCATTGTTACCAGTACCATCGTCAAACACTGCAATATTTGCATCACCTGCAGCATCTGTGTTATACTTCAAGTAAGTGCCTGCAGCCATTGAGTTGTTATGGATAAGCAACTTGCCATTGTTCAAGGTTACTGTGAAATAGCTGGTAGCAGCCAAAGCACCCTGATCAGCATAGCAATCGTAAGTATTAGCGTGGAAGAAATAGCGATTAGTATCGTAAGCCTTAATTGTTGTTTCGTTGTTACCATTTGTTGTAATCTGAACAGGCAGACCATACTTGTCGAGAGTTGCACGTGTACCATAGTTCAAACCGCGAGCCAGATACTTACCAACTGCAGCACTTGTACCTTCACTTGTGCCATCATATGTTGCAGCAGCTTTCAAGAAGTAAATGCCATCAAATACTGCTGGAGCATTCAGGGTAATGTTTTGAGCCTCGTTATATGTGCTACCTGCATCATAACCGATAGCACCAGCAGGGATAGCCAATGTATATTCTGTACCCACTGTTACTTCAGGAACTGTGAAAGTGAAACCGCTTGCTGTTGGAGTAATTTCTGGGATTGCAGCACCATTGAATCTAACACCACTATAATCCTGTTTCAGAGTAGCACTTGTATCATTCGTGCCTACTGTATAACTAACTGTTACTGTGTTGCCTTCCTGAATGCATGAAACATTAGCAGATGCCTCACTAATAGAATAAGTATAAGATGCAACACTGATTTCGAGGTTATTAGCAGTAGAAGACTTTACATAGTAGCGCTTAGCCGCAAAACTATTGTCTGTTTCTGTAAGTGTCACATTGCCAGTAACGGCAGAAGCGGATGTATTACCATCATCTGTACAAATAATATCACCAAGTGTTGTAGCAGTTGCGTTATAGTTATCAGCAGCTGCATCAATATCAAAGTAGTACCATTTATCGGCTTCCATAGCACCACCATCAGGAAGGGCTACAGCTTCACTGGCAGCACAAGGTCCATAATATTGAAGGCGGAAATTATCCACAGCAAGCCAACTAGAAGATGTGCCTGTGGCTACGTAACCAATCTCGACGTTCGAACCGTTAGAAATAAAATCAACATTGTAATCATTTAAAGAGGTTACGGCTGTTTCTTTATCTCCTGCATATATCTTCACTCCCGTGCCTCCGCCATCTTGTGCATTTACAGTCAACCTATATCTACCACTTGGGATACCTGAAAGCGTCTGTTTTACAGACTTTTCGCCTGCACTATGCCAGCGTTGTGCGTAGATATGACCTTGTATGCCTGCGAACGACATATTCGTCTGCACCTCCATATCACTATTAGTCCAAAGCGAAAGATCACCTGATTCAAAAGAAGGATTGTCAATTTGAGAGGTAAGAGATGTTTCTCCGACATCTCCCAGACGAGTTATTTTGATATCATCAACTGCTACCCACTTGTCGGCACCAGTTGTCGAATTTGCATCATTCTTGAAACCAATTGTCACATCGCTGGTCTGATTCACGACGAAGGTTAATGAGCGAACACCTATTCCATCATCTCCAATATGGGTATGCTTCTGTTCTTTACCACCAATTGTTGCAAAAAGATGGCTGGTAACACGACGAGAGCGAATATTCGCAGAAAGAGCATAAACACCAGCAGGAAGATTTACAGTCTGACTGAGTTCGCCCGCTTCTATTGATTTATCATTTGCCCTCCAAATTTCTGCGAAAGTTCCCGTGAAGCCATCACCATTAACATGACTCACAAAAGTTGTAGCTTTTGTCCAACCAGTTATTGCCAGATTATTAGCTTTTTGGGCTGAGAAATCCGCATTTGTGAGCAAACTCGTTTTATCTTCATAATCGCCCTTTAATGTTACACTCTTTACGCGTATTGTAAACCAGTTTGCACCTGCTGCATCTGCATTGAATTTAATATTCATAGTACCATCTGTAACAGACACATTACTGAAAGTATATTCAGTCAATGGCAATTTATCAACTGCGCTATTGTCAATAGTTGCAACTGTTTGTGATGATCCGTTGACAGACAAAGTATTGTTTGAAGCAACGAAATCACCTCCTACACTATTAGCGTGACATGCATGAGCAATGACCACAACATCATAAGTACCATTGGGTATAGAAGATACAGCCTGCGCCATAATGAGTCCCGTTGGCCTACTTCCATAGTATCTTTCAACAAGATAAACATCCTTGGTAACTCCACCAGAACCACCCCATGCTTCTTTCACATTTGAGAAAGCATTTAAGGATACATCTGCACTCGCATTACTCCACCCAATCAATAGGGCGCAGAATGCCAATAATAGTTTAAGTTTTTTCATAATCGAAAAGTTTTTAGTTAATTATTAATATTATATATTTAGTTAATTATTAATATTATATATAATGTGTAATGTTATTTGTCAGATATATACGGTTTAGCTGCCTCACTTCTTCCTCTTAGGAAGAGTATTAGCACTTCGAGGGTACAAAGGTATATGGTTTTTAACATTTTATATAATAAAAGGTGTAGCGAATGTTGGTACATGTAGAGCGAATCTCGTCATTTGTGCTATTTTTGAGACAAATGGCGAGGGCTTTGAAACAAAAACCCAGAATGCCGCTGATGTGTTTTTAAACAAAAACTCTAAGTTTGCAGCGTGTAAGAAAAAGTTTGGAAAATTTTTGCTTATATAGGTTCGATTCACTACCTTTGTTGTAAAAAGGAGGAACCGGCCTGCTGGAGAGGGAAACTTGAACAAA
>Ga0326512_10004320_pt1 | contig 10315 bp, 7 predicted proteins | sample 1_2617_0518_D_FD_203652 | JGI IMG/M metagenome (GOLD analysis project Ga0326512, IMG submission 203652) | Bovine rumen microbial communities from UC Davis, California, United States - 1_2617_0518 | ecosystem: Host-associated > Mammals > Digestive system > Stomach > Rumen | place: USA: California...
GCAAGGCTGTAGAGAGAGCCTGCGGCTTCCGGATCTGCGGAAGATTTGATGAGTGTCAGCTTGCCGTTTTCCGGCTCATCAGTGACATTTGTCCACTTTGTGGCCGTCAGGCTGTCAGCGACCTCCAGTTTGCGGACAGCAGTGTCCAGCTTGTAGCCTTCCGGGGCCTTTGTCTCCCGGATGTAGTACTGCTTGCCAGCCAGGACCTCCAGGGTGTTTGATCTTCCGTCTGCCCCGGTGGTAAATCTGCCGACCGGATCGTCTTCATTTCTGGCGTCCTCGATGTCGGAATAGAGTGAGAACTGGGCACCGGCCAGTCCTTTGCCGTCGGTGGAATCTTTTTTTACGATACCTACATGTGCGTATCTGGGCGTATTCTTGATCTTGATCGTTTTTCCCTTGCCTTCATCAAGCGTGTAAGGGCCGAAAGGTTCATCATGGGTCTGATAGCCCTTGGGTGTCGTCAGTTCCTTGAGGTAGACCGTCCCAGGTTCGCAATAGAAGACAGTCTTGTTATAAAGGCCGCTTATGCCGTCCTTTCCAATCGGGATGGGGTCCAGTTCTTTTGTCCTTTCCGCGTCCGAATAAACTTTGACTCTCTTGGTGCATGCCTTGTCGGAATACATGCGGAAATTGACTGTACCGCCGGAGGCTGTCTCATGCAGGGAATAGTAGGCGTTGTAAGCCCACCTCATATCCGAGTCACTTGTAACCTTCTGGAGAACGATGTTTGATGATTCTTCATCGGCAACACGTCCGAACACGTAAGACTGGCGCCAATGTCCGTCTTTCTTGATGCGTCCGCTGGCATAAATAAATACATGATCCAGATCCGGAAGGGGCTTTGACGCCACACCGGACTTATAGGCATTGATCAGTGCCCGCAGATTGCTTCCTACATTGGGCCGGTCGTACTCGATGCCGGCAAGCTTCGCAAAGCGTTCGCCGATCGCTTCATGGCAGGCAGCGATTGCGACTTCTTTGGAATTGCTTCCAAAGCCCCTGGATCTGGCCAGCTCTTCGCCGTAGCTGTCCAGCATAGTATAGTAGTAGTACTTGATGATCAGGGAATCCGTCACACGAGTGACTTCAGGAAGTTCTGTTCCTCTGCTCCATCCTCTGTCATCCGGCACTGCGCAGATTCCCACATAGGTGTTGCCTTCGTTATCGACAACCTTTATGGGTGTCGTATGCCCGAGATGGCCGGAGACATCTTCCCCGATTCCCAGGTCCTCATAGTCAATTTCGTCTTCCTTACTGACGATCTTCGCGCCGGCCGCATTATCTGCGGAAGCGGACTTATTGACAGAAGCAGATGCCGCGAGGGCCGGAGCCGTCACCTTTTCAAATGCGGTCTCAAACTCCTCAACTGTCATGGCGATTTCCTGCACGGATTTGCCGGATTCCTCCGCAGGCGCTTCAGCAGTATCTGCCGGGGCAGCATTCTCAGAAGTAGCATCCTTATCAGCGATTTCAGTTCCTGCCGCAGTGGCATCCTCAGCAGCTACATCAGTGCCTGCAGAAGTAGTATCCTCAGCAGCAATATCAGTACCTGCCTGAGTGGTATCCTCAGCAGTTGTATCTGTGCTTCCTTCTGCGGCTGTTTCATTCTCAGAAAGCTCTGCCGCAGCATCACTCTGAGTAGATGACTCATCAGAAGCATCTGCCTCTGTGGATGATTCGCTGGCCGCATCTATTTCTGATGCCGTTTCACTGGCCGCTGTATTTCCTTCCGCTGAGAAGCTGTCATTTTTCCGGTTTTCCTTCTCGGCGTTCATTTCAGCACTGGCGGAAGCTTCTTCACCGGCTGTCCTTTCTTCCCGTAACGCTGCTGCTTCATCCGCCGTACTTCCGTTTCCGTCATCTGAGCGTAACAGGTCTTTTTTTGACTCATCCATTTCAGGATCATCAGCTTCCTTAGCTTCATTCGAAGGCACCTGACCGGCACTCTCAGTCTTGCCGTCAGGATCCTTCGGTTCATTTCCTTCTTCTGCATCATCGGCAGCCGCCTCCTTTTCAGAGGAATTCTCACCATGGCTCTCTGCATTTGAGCCTGTCCGGTTTGAAGCAGCGGAAGAAGAGGCTTCCTTTTTTACTTCCTTCTTTACCACAGTGATCCTGCGGCTGAAGCGGTATCCGTGATTCCCGCTTTTGGGATCTGCATGGTAGACAGGCTTATAGCTTCCTTCTTTTGAAGAAGAAAAGCCGTCATCATCGTAAAGGGAGATCTTAACCTTTTTTGAAGAATAATCGATCCCTTTGAAGTCTTTCCCGATCTCAAAATCCTCGTCTGCATCAACAGTAATGTCTTCTGCTTTAACGATCTCATCCTCATCGAGCATGTCCCTGATATCTTTCAGATCCGGATAATCCTCCATATATCCCGAGCCTGCATCGGAATCCGCCGCCATAGCGGGAACCGGCCCGATCACCGCTGAAAGAAATGTCACAACGGAGAGGAAGCCGGCAGCAATCCTTGCAATTGTCTTTTTTCTGTTCACTTCTTATCCTCCACAAATATTTGGATTCATTCAATTATGATTTTGTCTGGGCAGCAGTACCGCCATCACATCGGAATATGCCCATATATACCGTCACCTCCTCATAAATGTTCACAGAGTACCCTGCCCGTTTTTCAGCTCATTTGTCCCTGCATGGATTCCATCCTGAAAGGTATCTTTCCCCGATGTTTTCCTAAAACGGACAATCTGATAACAGCACATTCATGCGGCAGGACACGCGGCCCTGCCGTATGGTATCTGCTGTTATTCATGAGCGTTTATGCCTGTTCATCCCGGTCCCGTTCCAGTCCCTTTTTTTCGGGACGTTTTCTCTGCAAGCCGCGCGAATCATGCGCAGTCAGGCAGGTATCCATCCGGGCAGGCTATTCAGTTTTCAAGGTGTAAATGTGTGCATAGGCATGGCCATTATTGCTTCTTACACCTATTGGGCTCCGGAGGACCGGAATGTTTCCTGCTCTGAAAAAAATATGGAATTTTACGTCTGTACCCTGGATCCCCTTTCAATTTATTTCCTCATCATCAAAAGCCATTTTCTTCCTCTGTATTTCCCCGAGAACAAATGAGGTGACCAATACGGCAAAGGAAACAAGACCCGGCAATAAATAGAGGATGAGATCTGTTTCGTCTCCAGTCTCAGGCGAGCCGGACCGCTTTCCCTCTTTTCCTTCCTGCGAGATGGATGTTGGGGCTTCCGGTTCGTTGGATTCAATGATCTTGCCCTGCATTGTCTTTCCCCTGGCAAAGGCTTTATTTACGATCTTGCCATTCCTGATGTCGTCCGAGGTAATCTCATATGTCGCATATGCAGTCACCCTTTCACCGGGTGACAGATAGCCTTCCCCGGTCCTGCTGTCCGTGCTTTCCTCCCAGTTGTATTCGATCCGGGAAAGTCCTTCCATCTGGTCAATGACCTCAATATCCCGAAGCGTCAGGTTTCCGGAATTTGTTACGGTAAAGAAATACTGGATGGCCGCGCCCGCTCTTGCGTCGCTGATCTGCTGGACAGCAGCCTTCTTCGAAAAGTCAATAGAAGCGGTTCCCTTCAGGATCACTTCCGAAGTCTGTTCGTCCTCCACTTCATCTCTGTCATCGGTCTCAGCGCTTGCCTCAGTCTTGCGGACCAGTTTTCCAGTATCGATGTCGTCCTGTGTAACGGTATAAGTTACTGTAACCGGGACTGTTTCCCCCTCAGAAAGTACATTTTCCTCTGTATCAGGGTCGGAAGAACTGTCCCAGGCCACGGTCAGCTCCGCATCATCGTCCAGGATCTCGCTGACTTCAACATCCTTGAGCAGTTCAGAGCCGCTGTTTTTGACCTTCATGGAAACCTCTACTGTATCGCCCGCGGACATCCCGGCCGACTTTTCCGGTTCCTCTTCATAGCTGATCAGAATTGCCGCCCTGGATGCGTCGGACTCAGCCATGGATTCCCTTGTATCTGCATCTGCAGCGTTTTCTGTATCTGCACTTTCATCTGCGCTACTTTCAGGATTTGTCGAATCATCTTTATCTGACGTCTTCTTTTCAGACGGTTTTCCAGACTTGATCATGCTGAAGTCTGTAAAAATATCTGTGGAGCAGTTCGTCCCGCCCCAGGCAAACTGAATGTTCGCACTGTTTACAGGAAGGATCACAGCACCCGGCAGTCCATTTCCTTCCAGATAACCTGAGGGTGAAACTGAAACAGTAGAATCCTCGCAGCAGAGTGCTTTGCCTGTAAAGCCTGACAGCATCGCCACACGTTCATGGTCACATGTTTCACTTGCAGGATCTCCGAAGACTTCGTCCAGATCGGGAATAAAGAGGAATGTCCTGGGTTCATCTACGTTGTTTCCTTCGTGCCCGACGATACGAGCAGACCATTTTTCCGAGATTCTGACATCCAGAACTTCCGCCTCGGTTTCCCTGTCTGCGTCATTCTCTTCCGCACCGGCTGGAATGCTCCGTGCCTCAGCCCTGATAGTGTGATCATCGGAAACAGAGGAGACAGCAATCTTGCAGGAATCACCTTCCCCGGACTCTTCAGGAAGTTCAATTCTGGCCTCATCGAGGGTCAGGATCAGATCCACCTTTTCCCCGTCTGATGTACTTCCGGCATTTCGGATGACGTACTCTACGACGTTTTCATATACGCCAGTTCCATCTTTTATAGATGCCGCCTCTATGGCCACCGCGGTTCCATCCTCCGTCTTCTCTATATCGAAGCTGCCATTCTGGATATTGGCTGAGTATTCTGTACCCTTTAAGTCGAAAATAATAGGCGTTCCTGCCTCAAAGAAGTCTTTTTCCCTTTCCAGGAAGCTGTCAGCCGAATCACCAAATCCCTTCCACTCATCTGCCGAAATCGTGACGATCTCGGGAGTGATCGCCCCGGAGAAATCATTGCTTCCATAAGTGCTGAAAACATCGCTGTTTTCATCTTCGTTATCCTGTTCTTCAGGATCTTCTGTTGATTCCGGATCCGTGTCACCCGCGCCGGATGTCTCCTCGTCAACCTTTTCCTGATCCTCTGATCCGTCATCTCCAGCTTCTTCACTGGCAGCGTCTCCATCTGTATCCTCTTTGTTTGCGTCAGCAGAATCCGCATTGTCCGCATCTTCCTGATCTGCGGCAGATTCGTCCTGTTTTACGTCTTCACCTTTAGTATCTGTTACAGTCTCCTTCAGATCTTTGCATGCGTTGGTATCAGCGGTTTTGGATTCATCTGCATCCGTATCAGAATCAGGGCTTGATCCATCGTCGGTCCTTCCAGAAGAGGATTCCTCTTTTTGAGAATCCACTGAAGGTGATTCTGATGCGTATTCGCTTTTTGTCACGCTTTGAAAAGCGCCGGCGTCTTCCACAGCAGTTTCCTTATCACTGGAGGCAGGAAGTGCAACAGCGTTCTGTGGATCAGCAGCTGCTTGTGTGCTCCCTGCCACAGCAGCAGTGCTTCCGGTGCTGCTGTAATATGCCGTAAGGGGAAAAGGACTGTCTGCCTGTTCAGAATCTGATATGCGGTATTTTTCCTGTGCTATTGGATCTGCGAGGCTTCCAGCTGCGCTTATTACAACCGGGGAGAGGATCAACAGCGCTGAAACGGCTGCCATACCTGCCCGGATCCGCAACTTTGAAAAATCCATAGCTGTATCCTCTTTTCTGATTTCTTTGTTGTTTCTCCTGAAAAAAAAATCATTCTTTTTGTGTTTTCTGCTCATCTCACTTCACCTGTTCACTTTCTGTTATAGCCTTCACTTTCTACCGAAATTGCTTCCCTCTAAATGTCAGGAGTCGGCAATGCCGGCAGCGTCCTCCCGGAAAAATCAGCAAAGCCAATTTCCCCGGGAGGCGTTTGAAGCCCGGGATCTATATCCCGGCCTCGGTATGAAAGGAATGCAGTACTGCATTTCTTTCATGATTCATCACAGTTTTCCGCCTGGGCACAGCTGAAGAAATGGCAGGGTTTTGTGCTGCCGTACATAAAACCCTGCGCATTTTTAGTAGCCAGTATATGAATTAGATATGGTGTGAAAGATGTGGTCTCCGACAGTCTGTGCCAAAAGCGTAAAAGAACTGTGTGATTAACTCTTCCGAAAAAGCCACTCGCCAGAGTGGCACCCCGATGAGAAATTCGCGAAGGCGATTTCTCATCGGGATCACAGGAGGTTGGCCGCTTGCGGCAAAACCTCCAGATCGAAAAATAATGCATCGGCATTATTTTTCGATCTTTAGTGCTTTCTGTAATACTGATGTTCAAACTGACAGTGGATCGTCAGGACTCCCAGGTTTCTTTGTAATCTCTTCAAACGGTCCTTTACCCGTTTTTCCATTTTTTCCACCCTGGCCCGGCTGATTCCAAGCATCAGTCCTGTGTCCTTGCTGTTCAGTCCCTTGTAATAGCGGTAATAGATCAGGCTCTGTTCCTCATTGGAAAAGTTGCCCAAAGCCCGCTCGAACATTCTTAACTTCCTTTGAATTTGTTCACTTCCTTCTGGTTCCTGCTGCCTGCCTGGTGGCGGCGGCGTTTTCCCCATTTCCTGTATTTGCTCTGTTTTGTTTTCGTCATGATTTCCTCTCTGCAGCCAGGACAGGAACAGCTCCCGCCGGACCTCGATCCTGGAACCGTCCTCCATTTCAAAAAAATAACTGCTGCAAACTCTGGGCTTTTGACCCATGTTGTTCTCCTTATCCAGTGCTTCACTGCCTGTTATTTCGTAGTTCCGAAGTCAGGACCTGCAGCGAAATAATCTGTTCATTTTGCTTCAATTCCTATGGGGATGCCTTTCGTGGTCTGTCTTCAGGACACCTGATTTCCTGATCTTTGCCCTCGCCCGTGTAAGCGTCTTCGAAATCATTGATTTTGAATACCCCATTTCTTTTCCCACCTCTGTTTCTGTCTTCTGGAGGATGCAGCAATCCCACACGACCTTTTTTTCTTTTTCTGTCAGGACGGAAAGCGCAGCTTCCAGCATTTGGTTTTCCCAGGATCTCTCAAACACTTCGTCCGCACCTGTTTCCTTCTCGCGCCTCGTGTGAAGTGTTTTCTTCCTTATTCCTGTATCCATGTTTTTCAGGATCCTGTCTTCTCCGGCAATATAAAGGGCAAGCTGCCACTCCTCCTGATCCAGGGGAAGCCTCCTTTCCATGTTTCCTCGCGGGTCGCCGGTCCCTGTTTCCTGATGTCTTCGAAAGTCCCTCTCAAGGAAGTCTTTTTCATTCTCTCCGAACGTATAATATCCGGCTGCGGAGATTGGAAAGACTGTCTTATGCCTGCCGATCATGCAAACCACATATCCGTTTCTGTAGACTGTGATACGGGCATCATGGCCGATGCAGATGGATTCATAGACTTCCTCATTCTCCCGGAGTGTCTTCTCGCTCGGGACCTCCTGCCCTGTCTTCGGAACTGCCACCTGTTTCTTTAACTGCTCCAATGTTTTCACTGCTGCCACCTTTCCCGGGCAGCATGGAGCAATTCCGGATTCCTCCTATTCCAGCAACATCTTCCGATGAATAGAGACGGTTCTCTGATCGAAGCTGTCGTTTATGACAGCTGAAAAAAGCTCATGGCATGCCCGTTTTTTTTAACGGGCATGGCGTGCGCTGTATGGACCGTATACCCTGGTGCGTGCTGTGCTGGACAGCAACCAACTGGAAACTGGAAGGACTGTTATGTCAGATAGTCATAACTCCCCCTGTCCATACAATATGCTTTTGTTGCAGTGTTATCCCCGCCGCATGCGGGGGATCTTTCCTCCCTTCACCCCATATCCGGGGTATTTCACTTTTTTCATATGCCCTGCTGCACCAGCGTCAGCCTGAGGGCACAGAAATATTGCTTCGTTATTTTTCCTTCTCTTCGAGGGCATTGAGGAGCGCGATCATTGTCTTTGCCACCACCTTCTGGTCCTCGTCCTCAAGATGCCTGAAGCGCAGGAAGACCTGTTCGTCCCCGCCTGCTTCTTTCACCTTTGATACTTCCAAGCCGATCAGGTAATTGGCATCCGCATCCAGCGCGAGCAGGATCCTGCGGAATTTGTCAATGGAGGTTGAAGACTGACCGCATTCCAGGCGGCTCAGGGTATTGACGCTGATCCCCGCCCTTTCTGCCAGCTGCTCCTGTGACAGATGCAGCTCCAGTCTGCGCTTCCGTATCCGTTCTCCAATCTCCAGGTACTCCTCGGACAAAGTCCGGTATTCCAATGCTGCATCGTTCCTCCCTTCTATTGGCCGAAACTTTGGACCATGATGGTCTGAAGTTAGTTTTTCCTGAAACTTTGGACCACGATGGTCCGAAGTTGATTTTTTCCTGGAACTTTGGACCACGATGGTCCGAAGTTGATTTTTCCCTGGAACTTTGGACCACGATGGTCCGAAGTTGAATTATTTCCTCCGACAGAAACACAACAGGGAACTTTGGACCACGGTGGTCCAAAGTTCCCTGCAGGTTGATGCGTTGTGCACCCTGCTATTAAGTTGTATCCCTCACAGGACTTAATGCCATATGTGAGTGATGGCACTGTTTTCCTGTAACCTCTCAATGTCAGCATTCTTCATGCTGTCGTCGGATGGATCCGGAGCGTCCATCATTATGCCCGGGCCATCCTGAATCTATCGATTATGAATGAAAGGCAACCTGCGATTGTCTGGATTATCATACAGATCAGATAGAACACTGCGCGCAGCATCTGCCATGTCAGTATGAAAATGCCGAGCACTCCGCCGACAAGTACATTTCCGAACAGGATACCTACGGAGTCGGTGAAGGGATGGCTTCTGGGGATGACATACATGCACATGTGAGAGATCCCGAAAGGAACGCCCATCAGCCAGATCAGGAGCGGCCAGTTTGTTACTCCTTCTTCTGTGCAAAACGGATAAAGGATGTATGCAAGCAATGCAGCTCCGCATAGCGGCAGAAATACTTTCTTCAGGAATTTTTCAGTCATCATTCTTCACCTCCGAAAACATCATAGTTGGCTTCTGCCTGGTAGTAATGCCCTATTGTCAGCACTGAATTGTACAGGGCTGTCAGCATGTATGCGCGGATGTTATTGACTTTCCTGTAGTTATTCCGCATAGTCCATCGGACATAGTCAATGTGGTCCCTGCGGATCTTGTAATAGTGCTCCTTGACCAGCACAGCCGGCATTTCATTCCCGTTGATCCTCAGTACAGCTGTATCCGGCATTCTCAGGACATCCACGATCATCTCTACGAGTTCATCCACCTCCTCTCTGGCGTCCTCATCCTCTCCCTGGAAGCTTTGATAATCAACCCTTTCCCGCACATAGTTGCGGATCCCATCAATCACATCGATCTCTGTAGGCGGCACAAATACACCGGGTACAGCAGTATCCCCGGATTGATTGATAGATTGAGTCTCACTCTTTTCAGTCTTGTTATATTCAGTCTTATTAGGGTCTAATTTCTGGACTTCCTGAAGTCTGTTTTCTGGACTTCCTGAAGTCCAATTTTTAGACTTCTGGTGGTCTAATTTCTGGACTTCTGGAGGTCTAATTTCTGGACTTCCTGAAGTCCAATTTTTAGACTTCTGGTGGTCTAATTTCTGGACTTCTGGTGGTCTAATTTCTAGACTTCCTGAAGTCCAGTTTTTAGACTTCTGGTAGTCTAATTTCTGGACTTCCTGAGGTCTAATTTCTTGACCTCCTGAAGTCCAATTTTTAGACTTCTTTGTAGAATCAGGCTTTCGCGGCTCTTCTGTGCTGTTTAACGTATTTTCTATATCATTATTACGTTCTCTTTCAATCGGAGCCATAAAGTTTTTTACGTAAAAAACATTTGCTTTTCCCAACCCGGGGCGGCTCTTTTCAATCAGGCCAATCCCCTGTTCGGTGTCAAGTTCATGAACAAGGTTCACTGCAGTCTGTTTGCTGCACTGTATCAGTTCACGAATGTCGCTGAGCGGAAACACGATATAGACTTTGCCCTCCTCGTCCAGCCACTCATTTTTCGTTGACAGAGACATCCTGTCGAGCATGAGTCCATACAGGACTTTCGCCTCACAGGATAAGCCTTTGAAACGTTCTTCGGTGAACATGACTTTTGGAATACGGTAAAAGGTATAGCTTTCTGCCTGCTGCCCGTAAAAGTATTCAAAACCAGATGGTTGCAGCATGCTCATGCACCTCCTTCCTGCTTAGATTTCCAATCTTTCAGGAGCCCGAGGATGATCTCCTCTATTTCCCTTTTCTCAGTTTCAGGCGGGAAGAATTCCATGATCCGCCTGTAAGGTATCGCTATACCTGTTTCTGCCTTTTTCCTGTCCATCAGTATTTCAAAGATCTTTTGTT
>Ga0326512_10004321_pt1 | contig 10315 bp, 10 predicted proteins | sample 1_2617_0518_D_FD_203652 | JGI IMG/M metagenome (GOLD analysis project Ga0326512, IMG submission 203652) | Bovine rumen microbial communities from UC Davis, California, United States - 1_2617_0518 | ecosystem: Host-associated > Mammals > Digestive system > Stomach > Rumen | place: USA...
GGTGTGATGAAGATATAGAGTGCGATACTTGGAGAACCTATTTTTGTAAACTTCTCGACCTTGAAAGGGAAAAGGTTAAAGAATTGAGGAAATATTAGTATTTTTTAATACATGGGAGATCCAGGTTAGATATAATGGAGGTATGGGAGAGTGGTTTATTCCAACGGTCTTGAAAACCGTCGCTCGTTAACAGCGGGCCGTCAGTTCGAATCTGGCTACCTCCGCAGAAATAATGCAGCACTAGTGTTAGTGGTAAGCATATGACCTTCCCAAGGTCAAGGGACGCGTTCGAGTCGCGCGTGCTGCTCAAGAACAATTTATTAAAGTATGAAGAAAGAATTTTATGTTAAACCCCTCGCAGAGGTAGTTGTTTTAAATCTCGAACAGAATTTGTTGACTGGAAGTAGTTGGGATAGTTCCGCGTCACGATCATCATATTCGAGCAGACCAAGCAATTGCCCTTGTAAGACTTGTCCATATGGTAAATAAATTGTAAGAATCTATGAGAAAGTCAAGTCACATGCATCACTAGGTTTTTGTTGAAGTACCTCCTTAATTGGTTTGCTAACATTTAATCCCAAAACATTCAACGTCAAATCAAAGCAAATCAAATTAAAGAGAATACAATTATGAAACCAAATATCAATTTTAACGAAGACTACAGACTTACTAACATCGTATCAAAGGAATTCGTCTTATTCCTTAAAGAAGAAATCAAAACTCTTGTTGTAGATCAAAAGATTGCCAAGCGCGATCGTAAAGATTCTCGTCATCCTTGCCCGGAGAAACGCAAGTATACTCCTTCTCAGGCTTACTGGAGGGTTCTTGATAATCGTTCAACCCTAAACTTCCTTTATAACTTTTATTACTTCCTCCGTCACAACAAGGATTGGGATTGGAGCAAAGCAGTTATGACTGATCGTTGGGGTAAGCACTATCTCAAGATCACAGAACTCACTCCCGGTCTTAATTATCCATGGCCTGTGGGTAATGATATGTTCTATGCAGAGGAACTTCACAAAATAATTTATAAGTATTGCAATGAGGGAAAATAATCGATTATATGTAATAGTTGATACATCCCTGAGTCCTGTTTATGGATGTGTTCAAGGAGGTCACGCAGTAGCAAATTGGTTACTTGAACATCCTAAACAAACTTGGAATAATCAATATCTTATATATGTATACGGCAATGTAAAGAGGTGGGTAAGGAAGTTAGAGAAGACAGGACATGATTTCAGTGTGTTCTGCGAACCAGACCTCAAGAATCAACCCACTGCTATTGCAATCCTCAATAGAGGTACAATGTTTAAAAAGTTAAAGTTAGTTCATTAAAATAGTCCCAGGGGATGGACAGTAGTCCCCACCATGCATCATTGGTCTAGAGGTTGGGCCGCTATCCCTAAAATAGCAGAGACGGGTTCGAGTCCTGTATGATGCACACTAAAGATTATGTAGTTGTTTGTTAATTAAATTTTGAAGTATTATATTAACAGTATAACATATGATTAAGACTTACAACATTGTCATCACGAAGGACAAGAAGAACACCCCTGAGGTAGAAGAGTATCTGCGAAAGGTCTTTGGTCTTACATGGAAGCTCTCCGCCAACAAGTACAATGAAACCTGGTTGTGTGGCCGAGAGAAGGATCTCGATCTTAACGATGCGATCTTTGCTATCAAGGGACTGAACAAGAAGATCACTGGTGTGTTTATCACTCGTGTGATTCTCATTGAGGCAGCATACAACAACGGAAGCCCGTTTGACCAACCTGCTGAATCCGAGACCAAACCAGGATCTACGAAAGCACTTGACATCTTGATGAACAATTGATATTTAAAATATGGAGAGTAATGCCTGACGGTGATGGCGGCCGCCTGCTAAGCGGTGCGTTCGGTTAAAACCCGGATTCGGTTCGACCCCGATGCTCTCCGCCCAACCTTACAATCATGGAGGGTAAACTCGGACGGAGAAGAGAGCCGTCTTGAAAGCGGAATGTCCGGTTAAGACCCGGATGGGGTTCGACTCCTCTGCCCTCCGCAAACAATGGAAGAAGATCCGGAACGGTGACTGGAACCGTCTCGAAAGCGGATTGAGCCCTTAAATAAGGCTTGGGGTTCGACTCCTCCTTCTTCCGCACTTGGAGAGTAAAGCCTGACGGCGAGGGTAACCGCCTGGAAAGCGTGTTGTGCGTGATAAGCGCATTCGGTTCGACCCCGGTGCTCTCCGCTAAATAAAAATGTTTAACTATGTGCTTTAAAAGAAAAAGAACACCACCAGTGGAAGCTGAATACCAGGAACTGGTCCATACAGTCATCACTCATTTTGATGGGTTTAGAACATTTAATGGAGGACTGAAAAACATTGATATTCAAACACTTATCTCGGTTGTCTATAAAAGACAAGGAGATAAACGATGGGTAGAAATGAGTATTGATCAACCAGACGTTCTCATAGCAGATCCATTTTATGATTGTGAGTACGCGACCAACCGAGAGTTAACCGCAATCCTATCTCTCGACATGATATCAGCAAAAAAGTGGGTTGCAGAAAATTGTAAAGTATATAGACAACTGGCGGATGCCAGAAACATGAAATTTATAATACCATGGAAATAGAAAGGACTAATGGAGCTTTCTCATTCAAGAAGTTCACTGGTGAGAAGCTCGATAACATTGAAGAGTACGTAAAAGATTATTACAAGAGTCACGACAATATTGATATTATGGTAGGAACCGACTCTCAGAATAAAGGAGCCTACACTATCTTCTCCACCATCATCGCAATGTATGATAAGGGTGATGGAAATGGTCATGGACACGGCGCACACTGTGTGTTCAGTCGTTGGAAGACCAGACGTTACAAGAAGAACGAGATCTTTGATAGAATGACCGCTGAGACCCAAGCATCTCTCAACGTTGCTATGAAGATCCGTGAGAGTGGTGTTCCTGTTAAGTACATTGATATCGATATCAGTCCAAAGGAAGACGCTGGGTCCAATGTGGCTTATGCTTCTTCGAAGGGTTGGCTTGAGTCATATGGATTTGAGGTTCGTTACAAGACCTTCGGCCCACTTATCACCACCCTTGCTGACTGGGTTGTAAAGAAATAACTAGAAAGAACCCACCACGGTCCGGAGGGGTAATCAATGACCAACGCGGGTTCTTCTTTAGTTAATAGCGATCGTAAACCTAACTTCTTAATCCCCCTCCACCATGGCCCGGTGGCGGAATGGTAGACGCGCCACACTCAAAATGTGGTGTCCGAAAGGACGTGTGGGTTCGATTCCCACCCGGGCTACTTGAAAGGATCTCTTTAATAGAGGTCCTTTTTTCATGATTATTTAAATGATGTTTTATAAACATCAGAGAAATCAACTATTTATCCATGAAACATCTCGTACAATATATACAAGAAAGTCTGTTTGATAAAGATCTTATTGAAAAAGAACACATCAAACTCGACCCAACCGATCTTAAAAAACGCGATGAAGTCATCCTTTATGCTCAGATATTATGTGCAAGAAATGGATGGAAGTTTGAAGAAGTGAAGAGTGGATGGGGAGAGAAAAACGCATATGCTTTTGAAATCAAGTATAATAATCATCTAACACTACTTATTGATTTTATTAATGGTGTGGAGTTTATATATCAATGGATAGAGGATGATAACGTATTTTATGAAATATCTTCTACTCTGGAAATTCGATATGTAGATAACTGGGATGAAATGCTTGATCCTAAACAATACATTCGTGCGAAATCCCGCGTGCTCTCTACACCAAAGAAAAGAGAGAAACTCCCTCGTCTTTTAAGATGTGTGAATAAATTAAAAGAACTCGTCTAATGAAACACCTATCACAATTCTTTATAGAACGACTTAATGTACAATCTCCGGTTCTCGAAGGTGGTGCGAGCGGTCATATGCTTCATCCATATGATGTGGATGAATTTACTGGATATGACATCGAAGAACTTATCAGAACGATGTTTGGGGGAAAGATGGAAGGTATGACCGAGAAAATGGATGGATTCGGTATACAAGCAAGTATGAACCCTAAAGGGGATGTCGTATTCATTCGTAATAAAACCAATCTCAATAGTGAGAAAGGGGGAATGACGTTAAGTGATTTCGCTACTCAATGGGCGGAGAATCCTCAGGCACTTGATAACTACACACGTGGTGGTAAGATCATTGAAGCTGTGTTCAGGAAGATCGGACCAGAGTGGTTTAATCCATCACCTGTCAAAAGACTTGTAGTGAACTGCGAATGTATTCTTGCAGGAACCACAAACACTATTCCTTATCCTTCTGACCAGGTGGATTTCCATAATATATGGATATACGAAAAACAAGAAAGTGATAGTGAATGGAAGAATACAGAAGTAACCAAGAAGGGTTTGGATGTATTGGAAAAGGCTTGTGAGGGAATTGACAGTGCAAAGATCACACCTCCTGTTATCATTAAGTATAGCGAGGAGACAGCAAGACTCGAAAAGAAATGGTTAGGTGAGTGGCAGAAGTTCTTAAAACAATGTGATTGTGCCCCAGATGTTACTATAGAAGGTCTCAAATATAGTCTTTTCTTTAAATGGGTTGAGAAGTATGAACCATGGATTGGTGCTGATCATAAAGCAGCAACAGATTGTTGTAGGAGATGGTTATTTGGTGATAAGAAAAGTGCTGATTTAAAAGACCTTAAAGCAATATATCAGGATAATCTCGATACATTTGTTAAACTCGATAAGACCCCTAGTAAGATAGTTAATACTGTTCTTACCCCACTTCAGAATTTCTTCTATGGTATGGGCGCTGATGTTATTAAAGTAACCAGCGGATTTGTTAACGATGGGCAGGACGGGACTATTAAAACTCTTTTAGGGGATTTGAAAGTAGCCACTGATAAGATCCGCAGAGAAGGATCTCTTGAAGATAACGAGTTCTTACAGAAGTGGTTAGATGTATTGAAAGAGATTGGGGAAGAGAATCTCAGGAGTGCCGAAGGTATTGTCTTCTCTTATAAAGGCAAGATGATGAAATGGACGGGTGGATTCGTTCCACTTAATCGTATCATTGGTTATAGTAAGTATAATATGAAACCAAAGTCGCTCACTGAGAGTTTGTTTGGTAGTAATATTAAAAAGAAAATAGTCCCTGAGAAACTTGCTTCTATTCTCAAAAAGTTCTTTGGAGAAGGGATTGCTCTTTGCACAGACCATCAAGGAAGTACGGTATGGTATGAGATAAACCCTAGAACTATGACCAACGGAGCAAGTAGATTCTTGATTGATAGACTTGTCAAGTATTGTGAGAAAGTAGAAACCTTAGAGGTTAAGAAAGACAAGGTTCCTGGGTTTGACGCTATCCGTGGTTATGCTATTGGCAAGGATGATTACTGGGTGTGGATATCAACTCCAGGAAAAACATTTGTAAAGGTACGTGTAAGTAAAGAATTCTATGAATGTGGGGCTCTTCCTCAAGACCAGACTGGTGTTACACAACGCGGTTGGGAAGAGTGGCAAAGACAAAGATTATAAGATATGAAAAGTTTGGTAGAAAGTATATTTGGGGACAATGTCAAGTCCGCTATTAAGATCAACGGAGTAACTATCTATGAACCTGATTGGAAGAAGTGTGAAACATTCTTCGAAAAGAGACGTATGATATACTTCGATGGTAAGAAATGCGTCCGACTTGGCGATATGATGACGGAACATAAGGTTTTGTATTGTGAGAAGGATTGTGTAATTTGTAAGAACACTGAAGAAACCGACTATGATGAAATTTATGTTCTTTGTCCAGAAACCATTTATATGAATCACGAAGCCGTAGAAATAACATATGGGAGAAACAATGCGTTCTCACTCAATACTGTTAGTGATGCTAATGATTATAATATAGGTTTTGTATATTATGGGGATACTAAAAACTGGGGTTGGTTAGAAGGGTGTCATTCTGCGGCTACTAGAAAAACTGCGTTAGAAGAATTGGGTATAAATAGAGCATATCTACCTGACACAATTTCGAAGAAAGCAACAGATATTATAAAAAAGTATATGAAGGATTAAATCTTTTTAGGTTTCGATTAAATTTTAGAGAAAAATTTAGTATTATATAAACATGAGACAGATTAATGGACATATTGGTATTCGCGGACAGCATCAAGGTTGGTGTGGTCGCTCCACTATGCTCAAGTAAAAGGTCTCTTAGGAAAACCCGAACAAACACCTCTTAGATAAAGATCACTTGAGCACCAAAGGTTCAGGTGATTTTTTTATACTCTAAGGTAAAGTTCTTTGAAAGTTTGGTAAATTTATATATATGTCGGGTTGGCCGAGGGGATTAGGCAACGGTCTGCAAAACCGTTTACATCGGTTCGATTCCGGTACCCGACTCCAAATTGCGGGATTAGCTCAGTTGGTAGAGCGTCTGCTTGCCATGCAGAAGGTCGAGAGTTCGAATCTCTTATCCCGCTCCATGCGGAATTAGTGTTAGTGGTAAACTTTTCAAGCATACCTGGCCACCAACCAGGAGGGGTCGGTTCGAATCCGGTATTCCGCACAAATAGATCTGTGACAGGGCTGGAACAATGGTCACATTTCGAAAGTTCCCCATGCGGGTATAGCACAACGGTTAGTGCGTCAGCCTTCCAAGCTGAGGATGTCGGTTCGATTCCGATTACCCGCTCACATATAGGAGTATGGTGTTAATGGTAGCATATTGGTCTCCAAAACCACAGGTGTGGGTTCGAATCCTGCTACTCCTGCCAATAAATGGATGACTTGTCGCTGGTAACAGAGGAAGTTCAGGAATGACTAGGGTACAGTTCATAAAGTCCAAGTATATCAACGGTAGTACCTGCAGTAACGTTGAGGGGTAGGACGAAAAGTTAAATGACAAGTTGAAACAACAGAATCCTGGCTATAGTCCATTTATTTAATATATGGGTCCTTGGTGTAATGTGTAAGCATTTCCGGCTCCAACCCGGACGATGAGAGTTCGAATCTTTCAGGACCTGCGAAATATTGATGGGTCGTACAATGGCTGAGTATGCTGGTCTTTGAAACCGGAAGATATGAGTTCGAATCTCATCCCATCAACAACATTATGGGTGGCTAGCTCAATTGGTTGAGAGCACCTGTCTGATACACAGGAGGTTTCCGAGTTCGAGTCTCGGGTCACCCACTACACATGGAGCTTCTAGTGTAATGGTTAGCACAACAGATTGTGGCTCTGTTAATCTCGGTTCGATTCCGTGGTCGCTCCCAAGAATACTTATAATATCTACAAGCGGAAGAAGCTGGTTCAAGTCCGTAATGCTAGAGGAGCTGATAGTTTATGCCGTTAAAACAAACGCTGTAAAATTTGTGGAAGTTGGCCATTACCACATTGAGATACAATGTAAGTATTTAAAATATGCCCGGTTAGTTCAATTGGAAGAATACATGACTACGGATCATATGACAGGGGTTCGACTCCTCTACCGGGTACAAACGCAGCCATAGTATAGTAGGTCAAGTACACATCCTTGGTATGGATGAAACCTCAGTTCGATTCTGGGTGGTTGCTCAAAACAATATGCGAGAGGAAGGAGCTTTTAAGACGTGATTACTGAAGTAACTTTATGGAACTCGTGCTAGCAATAGAGATGTAATCTTGAGGTTGTAGATATTGTTTATTTATATAGCAGTGTAGCGCAATCGGCTAGAGCACCAGTCTCTGAAACTGGGGGTTGAAAGTTCGAATCTTTCCACTGCTACTTAATAAACGCGGTCCAGGAAGCTAAGGTATGAAGAGCCTGGAGAAAAAGAATCTTCAACGTACTACCAGACAAGATTCTCGAAGTGGGGTTACTGCTTGCCCCACTATTTTTTGCCTCTGTAGTTTCAATGGGAGAATCCCTGTTTCGTAATCAGGTGGTGTTGGTTCGAATCCAATCGGGGGCTCTTAAAATCTTAAAAGTTTTTAATATGTTTAAAGGATTACCCGGGTCTGAGTGATCCTGATTTATTATATATAGAGATATGAAGAGAATAATTCTATTAATATTGATGTTGTTAGTCTTTTTAAATCCTGTCCTATCTCAGGAAAAGACAAAGACTACTATTCATAGCAGTACTATAGAATTTGTGGTTAATACAGATGAGTTTGTACAAAATATTGATTATCAACTATTTATAAGCAATACTATCCCATTTATTGAGGAACACTCAGACGAGATTAAAAATATACTTCTTATTGGAAGTGCTTCTCCGGAAGGAAACTACTATGGAAATATAAGGCTGGCTAACCGAAGGGCTGATAAGATTTATTCGTACATCTCTCATCTGGTTCCGAGAGGAAAAATAATAGTAAATAACGACTATTCGTTGTTCCTATCAAAGACTGGTTTGGACGAAAGTGACTATACGAAACTTCGTGCAACCTATATAGAGGTACAGTTGGTAAAGCTCTCATCCACTCCACAGATAGATACAGTTTATCAACGAGATGCTCTCCCTCCGTCACCTCCACAGATAGATACAGTTTATCAACGAGATACTGTTTATCTTCCTCCGAAGGATAAGGATAAAATTGTGTTTGGATTGTATAATAGTTTGAGTGAGGATCTATTGAAGCGACCAAACGTTGGTGTTGAGTTTTACTTTCATCAAATGTCTTGGTTTGTGGAGGGGTCGTTCTCCAGTGGAAAACTGTTTAATAAAATATATAACGTTGACTTTTGGCATACTGGATTGAGAAAGTACTTTAATGACAAGTATGATAGGCTTTATATAGAAGTATACGGAAGAACAGGTTGGTATGATACAGACCTATTTGTGAATGATGATAATGGTGTGTTTGGTGTGTTCTTTGGAGGAGGCATAGGATTGGGGTATAAGTTCAAGGTTTGTCGACATTGGACAATAGCACCAAGTATTCGATTTGGATTTGACAACTTTAAATTCAAAGACTATTACACACGAGACGCTGTTGGGATAGATGTGACGTTTGGTGAGTATGTGGATGGTAAAACACAATCAGCCAATCAGTCAACAAATAGTCGTGGAGAGACTGTTTATTTAAATGATAGGACATTAAATAAAGACTTTTTTAACAGCGCATATAACATGTATTGGTTTGGTCCTACATATATTGGGGTAACCATACAAAGAAACTTTTATATACATTAAATTGACATAAATTAACATTATAAACATGAAGAATATTAAAAACATTTTTTTGACGATATTGTCTATGTTGACTATCGCAGTTTCTTGTGCTAAGATAGATGGGAGTTACTATGGTGAGCGCCCTCCTATGAACACCAAGGGAGAGTATGCAATCGTATTTGACAATCCCGATCCTCTTACAAAGGCAGAAATGATCTCTACCTCAGGGAATGGTTATGACGAGTTCAGTCTTTATACATGGAACTCCAATGATGAGGTTATTATGAATCCATTCAAGGTGGAGGCTACTGGTGTTGGTACTTATGAGTATGATGGTGTCTCTGGTCAGACCCTTCAGTACTTCAAGAACAACGCAGATTCATATTCATTTATTGGAATTGTTCCTACAACCGATGTCACGTTAAACAATGGTACGGTTACACTTGGTGTAGAGTCCTTCGTGGTTGACGATGCAAGAGTGACTGGAACCCTCGCTGCTGATTCTCCTAAGGAGTTCCTTTGGGCTCGTGCTGATGTGGATAAGGCAAACTATAGTCAGGTTGTAACCCTTCCTTTCAAGCATGGTAATGCACTTCTCAAGATAGGTTTCATTAGTGATGATGTAAATACTCAGATTATTGATTATACAGCTAGTTCTACAACAGTTAATACTATTACTAAGATTACAGCACCTGTTAATCGTTATGGCATTGTTACTAGTTCAAATTTCAATGCAGCTAGGGAATTTTTAACAGATGATGTTATTGAAGAGTTCAATGCTAAATGTAACATCACTGAACTTAATGGTACACTTCCTGATTATACAACTCCAGATACTTGGGGAAATATCAATTCTACAAAACCTAAAAAAATTGTAACTGGTGATTTGAATAACAATCGTTGGAATGAAATTTCTTCTCTTCCTGGATATACTGATAATTTATTCAATAACCTTGTAAATGTTAAAGCAGAGTATGCAAGACCTGTTCATATTGAAGCCATTGGTGGTGAAATTATTCTGTTTTATGTAGCAAATGTAGCTCACACAAATGCGGAAACTATATACGAGGAAGAAACCATTACAACAGGTCTTCCAGGTATCCGTGTATTCTCTGCAAAGGCAGATGCAACTAATGGTTATGCTCATCTTGCTCATACCAAG
>Ga0326512_10004322_pt1 | contig 10313 bp, 5 predicted proteins | sample 1_2617_0518_D_FD_203652 | JGI IMG/M metagenome (GOLD analysis project Ga0326512, IMG submission 203652) | Bovine rumen microbial communities from UC Davis, California, United States - 1_2617_0518 | ecosystem: Host-associated > Mammals > Digestive system > Stomach > Rumen | place: USA: California...
CATGAGATAAAGTTGACGATACCCGACTGTACGGCGTTGCTCTCTTTTACGAGGTTGACACACCACATGAACTGGCTGGGCATATTCATACCTGTGGCCTTGTCGGTTGCAACGGCTTCAGACAGCGGCGTCATGCCTGAGGCACTGATGGCATTCTGGGCAGCGGTGGCAGCGGCAGGATAGTCCTCTTTCCACAGATCCAGACGAGCCTCCAGACCATATACACAAGCCATGTCGGGCAGTGTGCTGTTCAGACGGTCGCTGATATTGTTGATATACTTCTTGGCATTCGCGATATCACCCTCGATGAAGGCCACCATGTCTGCCTTCTTGGCACGTGGGTTGTTGCGGGCCTCAGCCTCAGTCATTGTCGGTGTAACGATAGGCACTGTCAGACCGCTGACGTCGTTGTTGTCTGAGTTGATACTGCTTGTCTTCTCATTAGGCAGGAACTCGTACATACGACCCATATCCAGATAGGCCAGTGCGCGCACGGCATAAGCCGCACCCAGATAGCCCAGCTGGTCGGAGGTAGCCGTCTCTGGGTTCACCACACTGATAACGGCATTGGCCGTCTGGACCAGTTTGTAGTAGTATGTCCAGATGTAGGCAGCGTAAATGTAGTTGCCACCCATGTTCAGGCAGGCGCCGAAACGGTAGAAGTGAGAGGCATAGCTGCTGGTGGGGAATCCCATGTCGTTGCACATGAGGTCGCGGATAATCATCATGGCAGGATAGCCGAAGGGCGCATGCCAGGAGTAGTTGTCTACATATTCATCGTCCATCACGCCAAACTGAGCAGGGATAGCCATCGCCTGAGCCTTCGTAGCCGATGACGAGCGCTCGGCCTGAGCCTGAGTGGCCACGTCTGTAGGCTCCGTCTCCTCAATACAGCTGGTGTTCAGCAGAGTCAGGGAGAAGAGACCTACCGTCATTACTGATTTGATATATCTTTTCATATCCTATTTACTTTTATTCCTTGTTTACTGTTTAACCTTTAGAACGTAACCGTGATACCACCTGAGATGGTGCGGATGGGCGAGTAGTAACCCTGACCGTCGCTGCCGGTGATGGAAAGACGCGGGTCAAGACCCTGACGCTTTGACCATACCCAGACATTGTCGGCAACGGCATAGAGGCGAACCTTCTGGATACCGATCTTGGTCGTAATCTTCTTGGGCAGGGTATAGCCCAGTGTAATGTTCTGCAGTGAGAGATATGAGGCACTGGTCAGGAAGCGGTCGGATGCACCATTCATGTAGGTGTCGCCGAACTGGATACGGGGGATGTCAGACGACTTGTTGGCTGACGACCAGGCATCGAGCATGTCGACATGCAGACCGTAGCCACCTGAGCTACCCAAGCCCATCAGCTGAGCATACTGTGAGTCGTAGACCTTACCCCCCAGCTGGTACTGGAAATCAACAGAGAAGTCGATGCCTTTCCAGCTGACACTCGTACCGAAACCGCCATATACGTCGGGCAGCACATCACCTACCATGAAGTAGTCGGCCTCAGAATAAACCTTGGTGGTACCGATGCTCTCCACAATGGGGTTGCCGTTGCCGTCCTTCTCATTGCCGGTGCCGTCGGCCTTCTGCTTGTAATTGTACTTGTACCACAAAGACTCACCGGTCTCAGGGTCTACACCTGCATAGCTACGGGTATAGTAAGAGTAGCGTGACTCGCCCTCGGTGTAGAAGAAATTGCCTGAACGATAACCTTTATGCTGGTAGTCGCCAGTCCACTGGGTCTTGCGCTCCTCAGGCAGTCTGGTCACCTCGTTGTGGTTAGAGGTCAGGTTGACGTATGCGCTCCAGTTGAAATCGCGCTTGCGGATAATATCGCCGTTCAGCTGAATCTCAACACCGTTGTTGCGCATGTCGCCGATGTTGGCGTAATATCCACCATAACCGAAGCTCTCAGGCAGCGTGAAGTAAGACAGCATGTCCTTGGTCTTGTTGGAGTAGTACTCGATACCACCAGTCAGACGTCCGTTCCAGAGAGAGAAGTCGATACCTACGTTGAACTTGCCGTTCTTTTCCCAGGAAATCTCAGGATTACCCAATGAGGCGGGCACCAGAGCGGCATTATCGTTGGAGTTTACAATGTTATAGTAGTTGATGTAGCGGTAGTTACCAATCTGGTCGTTACCGTTCTCACCGTATGATGCCTTCAGCTTCAACTCGTCAACCCAACTGGCATTGAACCACTTCTCCTTGTTGATGAGCCAGCCACCGCCGACGCTCCAGAATGTACCCCAGCGGTTCTCCTTGGCAAAACGTGAGGAACCCTGGTAAACGATACTGGCTTGGGCGAAATAACGCTCATCATAGTTGTACATGGCGCGACCCAGCCAGGACTCTGTGTTGTAGTCGCCACGGTAGGAAGAGCCTGTACCGGCCACCACAGCTCCAGCCAGCTCATCGTTCTCAGGTGAGTACTGGTTGTTCTTATAATAATGCAATGTGTAGTCGCGCAGACGGTAGTACTCATGACCGGCCATCAGCTCAACATCGTGCTTGCCGAAGAGATGCTTCCAATTGACGCGCTGCTGGTAGTTGTACGACCAGTAGCGGTCATGCTCCTTTGACACCTGACCGTTCAGGTTGGCGTACTGTCCGAAGTAAGGGTTCGTCGTGTTGGTGTAACGATACTCACGCACATAGACATTGTTGATAGAGGTGATGGTGAACCCATAAGGCAAGCGGAGCTCAGCGGTACCTGTGGCATTGATGAGGTTACCCTCCATGTTGTTGGCGTCCAACTGATTGGACGATATGGGGTTCGACTGGCTCAGATAAGGACGAACCAGGCCCATTGACGCACGGTCGCCGTAGTCGTAGCGGATCATCTTGGAATTCTCGTCGTAGATTATCTCACCGTTGGCATCACGCATATATACCGGGTAGATAGGTGCAATGTAGCCCAGCGAGAAAATGTTGCCAGAAGATCCGCTCTCACCGTCGTTACCTAAATAGTTGCGGTCGAAGTGTGCATACTGGATGTTGCCACCAATCTTCAACCAGTCCTTCACCTGATAGTCAGCCTTCAGACGACCTGTGAAGCGCTTATAGTTCGAATTGGTCGTGATACCGTCGTTCGACAGGTAGTTGATTGATCCGTAGAAAGTGCCTCTGTCCGTGCTGCCTGTAGCCGTTACGGTGTATTCCTGACGTGTGCCGTTGCTGTAGATGGCGTCGTTCCAGTCGTCAGGAGTCAGATAGTAGCCATTCACCACGTTACCGAGTGTGGCATTGGGGTTCAGTTTGCCGTTCTGGCCAATCAGATACTGTCCCTGAGGCACGTTGTAGACATTATACTCCAACGAGGTAGCCTGACCTGAAGCAAACATAGCAGAGTTTGCATACTGCCATGCACGCTGGTCATTATAGCCTAATGAGTTCATACCGTAGTTATAAAGCCCCTGATACCAGGCCTCATAGTAACCGGCTGGACTGTCAATTACTTCGTATTTAGGTGTAGCGCGATGGTTACCACCCCACTTGGCATCAACGGTGATGGTAGCTCCCGTGCCCTTTTTCGCACTCTTGGTGGTAATCAAAATGACACCATTACCGCCACGCGCACCATACAGAGCGGTAGAGGCAGCGTCCTTCAGAACTGACATCGACTCTACGTCGTTGGGGTTGATATCATTCAGCGAACCCTCGAAAGGTGAGCCGTCAAGCACTATCAGGGGCGCGCTGCCTGCAGAGATGGAGTTGACACCACGAATACGGATAGTAGGCGTAGAGCCAGGAGCACCTGACAGGGTGGTAATCTGCACACCGGCAGCCTTACCACGAAGGGCATCAACAGCATTTGTCACCTGTACCTTACTAATCTCGTCGGCACCCACAACTGCGGCAGATCCGGTAAATGCCGACTTCTTCTGCGTACCGTATGCCACAACGATTACCTCGTCGAGGGCTTTCTGGTCGCTGGTCAGCATGATGCGCATGTTAGGACGGGCGCTCACCTCGATGGGCTCCATACCTACATAAGTGATGCGCAGCGTCTTCTTGCCGGCGGGAACTGTCAGTTCGAAGCGACCATTTGCATCTGTTACGGTACCTGTCTGAGTGCCCACAACCAACACGGACGCTCCGATTACGGGCTGTCCGTCGTCCTGGGATGTCACGGTACCATTAACTTTTGTCTGGGCCAGAGCCGTTCCTACCATGAGGAAGAGCATGGCCAAAAACATCATTAGTCTTTTTTCCATAAACACTCTCTTGTTATTATTAATACATAGTTAAATAATGCTCGTCCTAATCGTCTGTGCAGACCTCCGCGCCGGAGGTGTCCGCAAATCAAACCCTTTATAGGGAAAAATTTCGTGCAAAGGTAATGCTTTCATTTGTAAACAACAAATAAAAATTATAAAAAATGCACATTTCTACTCACTTTTTTAACTTTTCGCGTATTTTTATACCAAAATGATGGTAGATTGTGCTATTTATCTTTCATTTCGTTAAAAAGCGTAACACGTACACTTATCCATACTTTTTGCCCTTACTATATATTATATAATGTACGCGCGAGTTTTGAGCGTTTCGTTCTTCTTTATTTTGCCGTCCAACTGGAAAAAAACAAAAATCCAGTTGGAAAATTATTTTTTTCCAGTTGGAAAATTAAAATGGGGGGAAATCGTAAGATGCAAAATCGGTAGGGAGATGGCAAATGTCTGGGCAATTATTTAACGTTATATTAGTGAATTCAAAAAATTATCTTTAACTTTGCAACTGAAATGCAGAACAGACGTTTATGAGCAAAGTATTCAAAGGCATACCATACGGTATCAGTAATTTCAAGCAGCTGCGCAACGAGGGGCTTTACTATGTGGACAAGACGATGTACATAGAGAAGCTGGAGCAGGCAGGTCACTTCCTGTTCTTCATTCGTCCGCGCCGCTTCGGCAAGAGCCTGATCCTGAACATGCTTGCCGCCTACTACGACATGGCGGAGCAAAGCAGATTTGACACACTGTTCGACGGGCTTTATGTCAAGGATCATCCGACACAGGAGAAGGGACGTGGCTCCCGCTCATGGAGTATATCGGCAAGGCATACCACGATGCCACGTCAGTACGCAGCCTCATCGAGGGGGAACGTCGCTCGGCCCAAAGGGGCGCTTGCCAAAGCAAGAATGTGCAGGGATTTATGAATGCCTACCTGACGCGCTATCCCATGATACAACACTCGTATATCATCGAGTTGAAATATCTGAAGCGCGACGATGATGAGCGGAAAGCCGAAGAGCAGTGGAGCGAAGCCCTCAGGCAAATCCGCCAATACGCTCAGGACCCCAAGTTGCGCCAGATGTGCCAGGGCACTCAATTGCATCTTATCGTGGCTCAAATCAAAGGATACGACATGACAAGATTAGAGGAGGTATAACAGAAAAGCTAAAGCTAAATCAGAAGACAGACACCAGGCCACCTTAACGGGTGGCTTTTATTGTATACCCAATAACTTAGATGACAATGATAAAAATAGTATTCCATTTCAGTATCCGAGTATACCACAGTAACGGAACAAGTAAGAAAGGACCAGAGAAGAAGATTCGTCAGTCTTTTACAAGTTTTAGGCAGACAGCCGAGGAAGTAATCAACAAACTGACCATTTCACGGGGTAAGTCAAGTATCAGGACAAGAAAATGGAAGCGAAATAGAATCTTTTTGTTCATAATCTGAAATTCGTATTTTTATGCACAAAGAAGAGGTAAAACGACCCGTAATCTCGCTGCCGTCGAGATTACGTTTTTCCCTGCCTTGGGAATATTTTCTCTCTGGCCTACCAGCAAGTTCTCTATGGCTTTGCAGCAAAAAACGCATAGGCTGAAAATTTATGCATCAAGGCATGAATGTTTATTAGCAGCGGTTGAATAAGAGGAAATTTTTCAGATTTTCGGCGATACCTCACTGAATCGTTGGGAATGCTAGTGTTTAAAGGGGTTTCAGCGAGTGAGGTATCATCCAGATACCTCACTCGCACCTCACTCACACCTCACTGATAAACTCATCTTTGCGTGCAAAAGTATTCACTATGGTTCTTTGCTGGCTTTGACTTCCCTCGCTCTTCGAGAATGAGAAAAGAGGGAGGTATGAGTGAGGTCTAAGTGAGGTGTAAGTGAGGTATCCAAATGACACCTCACCTCCAGAAAAGCCTTTGTACAAAGGCTTTTCAGCCGATTTAGTGAGGTATCGCATGAAAACTATAAATCGCGAGTCCACCCGCTCAGAGCGGTGCTCCCCGCCCTTGATTGTACACGCTGCAACAACTAAAAATCAGAAATGTATTGGTAGTTTCAAAAATTATACCTACCTTTGCAGCAAATTATTCGAATAATATCCTAAATATGAAAAAAAGACTATTGCTCACAATGACAACCCTGATGCTTGGGGTAGCCACAATGATGGCTGTGCCCGCCAAGCCGGGAGTGAAGAAGACGGTAAAGCTCAGCGACGGCTCTACCGTGGAACTGACATTGAAAGGCGACGAGCACTACTCGTATTATACCGACGAGAAGGGCACGCCTTGTCAGGTAGTAAACGGACGCCTGGTGAAAATGACACCACGGGAAGTGACGGATACATGGACGAAACGCAAACAGACGCGTATGGACAAGATGAACGCCTCGGCCAGCAGACGCGGCATGCGCCGCGCCGGTGAGTCGTCGAAGACAACTACCGGTACGCAGAACGGACTGGTCATCCTGATGCAGTTTCCTGACGTTGAGTTCGTGACCGCGAATCCTAAAGCAACGTTTACAGATTTCTTCAACAAGACGGGATTTAACAAAGACGGCATGGCGGGCTCCGTGCAGGACTATTTCAAGGAGCAGAGCTACGGCCAGCTGACCATCAACTTCGATGTGGTAGGTCCGTTCACCACTAGTAAGAACATGGAATACTACGGTAAGCCCAAGATGGACGAAAATGGGAAAAAGACGGATAACGACACCCATCCGGCACTGATGGTCGCCGAGGCGGTAGACTCCGCCTACAAGGACGGCGTGGACTTCTCGAAATATGACTGGGACGGTGACGGCGAGGTAGACCAGGTGTTTGTCATCTATGCAGGCTATGCCGAGGCTCAAGGCGCCGACAAGAACACCATCTGGCCGCACGAATGGGTGCTGGCTGCCGAAAGTGCCACGAAGAAATACAACGGTGTGACCATCAATACCTACGGTTGTGCATCGGAGCTGGCTAGTAATAAAGGTACTACAATGGACGGTATAGGAACGGCATGTCACGAGTTCTCTCACTGCCTGGGCCTGCCCGACTTCTACGACACCACGGAAGAAGGAGCCAACTGGGGTATGGGCTATTGGGACATCATGTGTGCCGGTAGCTACAACGACAGTTCGCGCACACCTGCCGGCTACACTTCGTACGAGCACTGGTTCTCAGGATGGTTGGAGCCTACAGAGCTGAAGACAGAGACCGCCATCAAGGACATGAAGGCGCTGGCTAAGACACCAGAGGCATACATCCTGTATAACGAGAAAAACAAGAACGAATACTACATGCTGGAGAACCGCCAGCCCGTCGGTTTCGACAAAGGCTTGTATGGCCACGGTCTGCTGATACTGCACGTCGACTATAACGAAAGCACATGGAAAAGCAACACCGTGAACAATATCCCGGGACATGAGCGCATGACCATCATCCCGGCCGACAACGAGAAAGTCAGCTCAGCCTCAAGCATGGCAGGCGATCCATGGCCCGGAACCTCAGGAAGCACTTATTTAGGCAATTTTACGACTCCCGCTGCCGACCTGTTCAATGCGAATACTGACGGCACAAAGAAGATGAATAAGTCTATCAGCTCCATCACGGAGGACGAGAATGCCATGACGGTATCGTTCGTGGCATGCCGTCCGGAAATGGACAAGCCTAATGTGGAAGAGATAAAAGAGGAAATAGGCGAGAACAGCCTCACCGTCACGTGGCCAGCCATCAGCGGAGCAGTAGGCTACGAACTGGAGCTGACCTCAACAGACAAGGCCCCCAGCACTCCGGCAGAAGCACTGCGGATGGAGGTTGACTTCAGTAAATGCTACAGCAAGACCGCAGGATTCACTGATATCAATAGTAAATTGAAAGATTACGGACTGAGCGGATGGTCCGGCGAAAAACTGTTCACATCACCCCAGATGCTGCGAATCGGCACATCCTCCACAACAGGTCAGTTAATCACTCCAAATTGGGAGGTACCAGCCTCAACAGACATTACCGTAGTGTTTGGAGCCAATATCGGCAATAAAGAATCCGAGGTGTCCGTAATGATCCAGTACTATAGTAAGGGCGACAAATATTACACCAACGGTGAGACACTGAAGTTCAAGGTGACTGGTGAGGGCAAGTATGTGCTTACATTCAAGAACATACGCGCAGAAGGTTTCCGGCTGACCATTACGCCCGACAATCTGACGTACTTGAACTATATGGCCGTATACGACGGAGAATGGACGGCTGAGCAGTTGGGCATCAGCAACAGCACGCCGGCACAGGCAGCACGCCGGGCTGTGGTGGTCAACAACTTCACCACCACTGCCAACAGCTTCACATTCGAGAATCTGGTCACCTCGAAACGATATGTCTACCGCCTGCGTGCCTTGGGCGAGGACAACACTTTCTCGGCATGGAGCGACGAGAAGTCCTTTGAGTTCAACACCACCGGCATACAGACCATCAGCACCAGCGGCGACGTGAACGCTACGGCACGCTACTACGACCTGCAGGGCCGCGAGGTGAGCGGACAGACCCGAGGACTCATTATCCGCAAACAGGGTAATAAGACCGTAAAGATACTGAACAGGTAAGAATAATTACTTGACCAATACCACCAGATACTTGCTGGTAGACCAGAAGAGCTGGGGGTTCGTTATGCGCAGGATGTACTGTTTATTGGCATCCTGCGCTAATGTATATGCAGAGGCAGGATGCGAGGTCAGCAACTTAGCGGAGCGGCTGTAGAGGCGTATCTCCTTGTCGACACGGATATCTATCTTGGTAAAGTACTCGTGATTGAAATTAGACTGCAGCACCTTGCCGTCGTCGTAGATACGCTGCTCGCGGAGCTCGCGCTTGGTACCATATACAAACCAGGCGGTGTTGAGCTGTTTGTCCTGCGAGGAAATAGTCTGCGATTTCTGAGTGGTCTCTTCCTGCAAGGTGGTGACATGATGACTGAGGTCGGTCACTTGCTCAGTCAGTTCGTCAATCTGAATATCCTTGGCCTGCAAATCTGCCTGCAACTGCTTCAGCTGAGCGTCTTTCTCCTCCATCTGGCGAGCCAGATTGTCAATGGTACGGCGCAGTTGCTCGCCATTCACTGAACTCTGACGCAGCTGATTGCGCAACTTATTGATCAACTCGCGGTTCTGCTGCATGGTCTGCTGAATGAACTGCATATTCTCGCGGATACGGTCAGCCGACGATGCCCCCTCGTCGCTACGGGCCAGCGTGACACGGTCTTGAGCCTCGTTGATGGCACGGAAACCCTCAACCACATCGTTCATCGTTGACATCATATCGTTGATCTCGCTGTCTTTCTGGTTGATGATACGGTTCAACGAATCACGCTGTTGCTGCAAGGCGTCGCTGATGGCTTTTTCATTATTCTGCTTACACGCTGTCAGAGCCAGTATGGCCAGCACAGCTATCATGATCTTTTTCATAGACTTTTATATAACTTGTATTCACTATTAACTTTTACCTGCCACAACAATGACGAACTCACCCCGCGGCTCATGCTCTGTGAAATGCAGGATGACCTCCTGCAAGGTGCCGCGTACACTCTCCTCGTGTACCTTGGAAATCTCACGGCATACGCTGACCTGACGCTCAATGCCAAATACCTCGGAGAACTGCTGCAGCGTCTTCAACACCCGATAAGGTGACTCGTAGAACACCATCGTACGCTCTTCGTCACGCAGCGACTCTATTTTTGACTGACGACCCTTCTTCTGAGGCAGGAAACCCTCGAAACAGAACCTGTCGCAAGGCAAACCACTGGAGACCAATGCCGGCACAAACGCGGTGGCTCCAGGCAATGTCTGCACCTCGATACCGGCACGCACCGCCTCGCGCACCAGGAAAAAACCTGGGTCTGAGATACCTGGTGTGCCCGCATCGCTGATAAGTGCTACGGTCTGGCCAGCCTTCAGACGGTCCACGACGGAAGCACTTGTTCCATGCTCGTTGAACTTATGATGCGACATGAGATGCTGCTGAATCTGGAAATGCTTCAGCAGGATACCAGAAGTACGAGTATCCTCAGCCAGCACGAGGTCAGCCT
>Ga0326512_10004323_pt1 | contig 10313 bp, 23 predicted proteins | sample 1_2617_0518_D_FD_203652 | JGI IMG/M metagenome (GOLD analysis project Ga0326512, IMG submission 203652) | Bovine rumen microbial communities from UC Davis, California, United States - 1_2617_0518 | ecosystem: Host-associated > Mammals > Digestive system > Stomach > Rumen | place: USA...
TCATGGACTCTGCCAAATCCTTAATCCAGTTTGCTTTGTCAACAATTTCAATCTTATTTGCTCTGGTTCTCTTAATGGGATCAGGAGCATTTAACTCCTGATCCAGTGTCATCGGTACAAGTCCGTAGAATTTTTCAATTGTGTTCATACTTCAAATACCCCCGCTTCTTTCATTCTTTCGACCTTATCTACAATCATCGCGTTTCTCTCAGACTTATCATCGAAAATGTGCTGATTATGTGCTTTAAATAAAAACATATTGGCAGGAGTCGGGTTAACACCGGCATATTTCATGGCTTCAATAATGTCTTCGTCATACCATTTCTCTTCATACCAAGGCTTTTCGGTATCGCCCGTATCAAACTGCGGCAACAATGATTTTGTCATCAGCGTGATGCATTCAATGTTTTCGTCATATACATCATTTCTACCGTACCTGATTTCACTAATCGTCATCGGCTGCCATGCACCGCCATGATCAAAATCTCCGTCAGTAGGATAGATGACCCCGAATTCGAATTCGCTAAATCCAGTCTCGTCAAAGAGTGACTTGCCTTGATTACCATACTCATAGTCCAGAATCATCTTCAGAGAATCAGAATCCAGATGCCTCTTGAACTTATCTTTGGCAAGCCAGAACTGGATCTCATCCCATCCATCATCGCAGAAATAATTCCACTGCAAATACGAGATATCACCATCTGCATCCTTCACAATCACCGGCACTCTTACGTTTACGTTCTTCAGCACATCAACAATGTCTTCGACTCTCATGTAACTTACCTCCAATCTTTCATGACTGCGCCACACGCTTATACATATTTCTAAATACGTCACCATACTTTTTGCACTCATCCTGCAAACCTTTGAAGCTTAATCCGTTCTCCCACTGACAGCCGTCAGCGGTATAAATTTTATATCGCTTCACGAATTTCTGTGACCTGGGATTCCAGAATGAGTCATCTCTGATTTTAATTCCGTATTTCTGTTCCATCTTTTCAATCATGATCTATGTCCTTTCTTCTTTGCCAAGTAACCATAGTTTTCAATGATGTAAGGAATCACATCATTCACAAAACTACACTCTCGTCCGATGCGTCTTGCACATCTCATCAGAGACTGAATAAAATTCTTTGACATCATCGTGTTTTCTTCGGCACTTTCAATTTCGTCATCCGTAATTGCCGCCGCACGATCCTGACCAAGCTGACTAAACGTGTAGGTCAGAACCATAAGTCCAAGCCTTTCATCGAATTCCTCATAAATAATCTGTTCTACTTTGTTCATTTTTTAATCTCCTTTACGTCTTGACTTGACCTCATACCTCATCCTTCAATCCTCTCTCCGCATCCATTGTACAATGCATCTCCGTAACGTATTTCTGTCATTTGAACAGTCTCTTTGCAGAATGGACACCAAATATCTTTCTGATGTCCTCTCTCTCTTGCGTGGTGTGGCATCCTCGGAATCGGAAACTTGTTCAGGCATTTAGGGCACTCGCAGTAACTTATGTATGTGGTCATCTTAGTTCCGTTTCTTTTTCTCAAGCTGCCTTCTTTCCGTACTGCGCATACCATTCAGCCGCATCCTCAAAATCACTGAAATAGTGTCCCTGTCCCCACCAATCTCCATCTTCATGATAATCCCATGCCACAACCCAAGGCTGAAATTCACCGCCTCGATTAAGAAATGCAACGGGCGTATTATGTTTGTCGATCTTCTTGACGATTAAATTGTATCCGTTCTTTGTCATCATGCTACCTCTCCTTTCAATATCGTGTCAAGTTCTTCATCGGAAATAATTCTGTTGACTCTAATCCACTGGGCCAGGATCCATGTGCCGCCCTGAGATTCCGGCCTGTCATACGTGACGTAATCATCTACATCACATTCGACCCAGACTCTCTTCTCTCCGTTGGCAAGCTGTCTGGAAAGATGAGGTGCAATTGGAAGGAAGCAACAATGCCATCCTTTTCTCACCGCAAATCCCTTCGTGGGGAAGCATTCAGCTTTGCGCCAGACTCCAAACTCCACCGGCGTTTTCTTGTCGATGAACAGTGGATATAAGTTACCATCCTTCAGCTGACGAACAAGTTTGTATACTCTCATTCATTTCTCCTTTCTGTAGTCTTCATCAATTTCGCACCAGATTTTATTTGCCTGATCTCTTGTGATCTCACCGGACATTTCCAGACCAGTGAGAATTCCGTTCCAAAACGCTTTTGCAACATCGTTAGGATTCTCGCAGTAGAACTGCAATGCGTTTCTCGCCGCTCCCTTTTCACACATGTACTGCCACAGATCGTTCCAAGTGTTCATAGCATATCCTCCTCAACAATACATAATGTCTCCGTAAATCATGCACTGAATAATGCAGTCAGCGGCATCAGCATCAACCAATCCACAATCAAGTCCACCCGGGGCGAGGGCATCATAGGTGTCATACCCCAATGACTTCCATGTTTTGATTCCGTTTAACAAATCATTGAGATTAAATTCGTATTCGTGGTTTTCTTCAAACAGATCAACAAGTCTCAGAGTTCCTCCAGAAAGTAAAACCTTCGAAGCCGTAATCGCAACCGGTTCGTTTTCGGGGGCATCTCTATACTCAGGACCAGTGTTATCAAAACAACTCCACCATCCTATCCCCTGTTCAAGCGCCGTTACAATAATGTCCTCAATATCCTGTTCCGTAATTTTTGCCTTCATCTTGATTTCAATCTCCATCATGCAGCCCTCCTTTCTCTCTTTTTAAGCTTCTCAGCCAGCAGATTCACAAAGTTAATTACCTTCTCGTCTTCCACATTTTTGTTACAATCATATCTGCACTGTGTGATTCTCCCACCACAATATTCCATTGCGATATACGGTTCGTTCGGTGCTTCAATCCTTCGCACAAAGAAGATAAGTGATTTGCCACTTGCGACCTTGCCAACATAAGTCGCGAGACAATTGTGGAGCTTCTTCCCTTCACGGTAAAGATCTTCGGCTGATTCCGGAACCTTAACAATCAGGCCGTTGGAACCGGCGAAGAATTCCTTGAATGCCTTATCTGCTCTCATTGCATCAGCAAGTGCTTTTATCATCACGTCCTTCGGTGCGTTATCAAGCCTGATCATTTCACCTGCAATTCTCATGTCTTCCTTCTGGAAGTCTTTCGGGAACAGATAATGATCATCAAGCGGATAATTGAGCTTGTCGAGCGTCTCAACATAATTCAGCCAATCATAAATAAAACCTTTGTCGAACTTATTGCAATAAGCAATAATCTTATTTGTGTTAAATCTTACATCCCTCATCCGCTGAATGAGATGCACATCCCACCCGATTTTGTTTCTGGCAAACTCAATTTCTTTGTCTGTCATATCAGGCATCTGCTGTAACGCCGCAATGCTTGTAAGACATTTTTTGTCGCCATCTTCCTTTATAACCGTCTTAACAACCTCAAGATTTCTGCGGTCGAGACCAAGCATCTTGAAAAGAGACGTTTCGTTTCTGTTGAACTTAATAGGCTTGTCATATTCGTAGGCTGAATAGTCTGCGAAAGATATGCTGCCAAGTCCAATCTTATCAAGCTTTTCATAAAGCACTCCACGACTCAACAGCCGCTTCATCGTATCTTCAATACAAATCCACGGATTGTTCTGGAAGTAATTTGTGACATCGAAATATTTGAAAACGTTTAACTTTCTGATTTCTGCCATAAATCCAGGCGCGACTTTCTGCGTATCTCTGCACAGCCAACTCTGTCTGCACCAATACCTGTAGTGCGAAGACTCTCTGAAGTATGCACATCGAGTGTTCTTCCATTCGTCATCCGGATTGTTATCGTGCCACCGTTCAAACATTATTACCTTCGTGCTGTCATCTCTAAGCACCATTCTTGCCCGTTCTTCAATCGACAAGTCATCTCTGTGATATTTATGAGCGACAACATATCTGAGCATCAAAGTGTGCTCATCAATCACATGAGCCACAACCGTCCAGTCGATTCCGTTTCTGTGAGCCTTCTTGTCATAGTTGTCACGAATCCAATCAAGCTGTTCCTGTGTGATCTCAGGAATATCAGTGTTATACTTGGCAACCAGTTTCGCTTTGCGCTCCAAGTATTTGCTCATTCACATCACCTCATTTCTTGTTAAAGTAATTGATTGCATATTCCAGCGCCATCTCATTGTCGAGATACGCTGCGTTGTTATTTACCTTGATTGCAAAACCCTGTCTGGCAAGATCGAAGAAATACTCAAACGATCCTGCATAGGTCTTATCTTCTCGCATCACATTGTCTCTGAAGTCTGCGTCTTCCTTACATTTCGCAAGCAAACCATCAATAACGAATTTGCTGTCCGCATCCTTGAAGATCTCACGCTCCTTATTGAGTTTCGCTTCACACTCTTCGTAAGTGTGCCCCTCATTTGTCGGCTCAAGCGTTTCGATTTCAGGTTTCTTTGTCGGAAACTGAATAATGAGCGCTTTCTTTTTCGGTTCTTCCGTTTTCGGTTTTTCAGATTCGGCCTTTGTCTTGCGAGCTGTATTGCCTTTCTCTAAACTCTTCAGCTTGTCGCGACATCTCTTAATCCGTGTCTTGTGTTCGCCGCCGCTCTTCTCCATAATCTCAATGGCTTTCTCAAGCTGTTCTTTCGTTGCCTTATTGAGAACACCGGTATAATTGCCATCCATCGCAGGAAGATGACTAAGCGAGTGGACTACATTGTCTTCCTTCATCTGCTCAAGCTTGTCGCTAAGCTTCGGTTTTGTTTCCTTTGCAGTTGCTCTTGACACATTCGTCTTCGCCTTCGGTTTGGGGGCAGTGGCTTTCGCCACCACCCTCTCTTTCGCCTTGGGGACTTCCGTTTCATTAATGTGATTCAAAATGTTATCAAGATCGAGACTACCAAAATCAATGATTGCCATATCACAGTTCCCCCAGCAGCTTAACAAGGTTTGTGAGTTCCTCTTTCGTCAGGCAAATTCCTTTGCCGCACTTCTCTTCCCCGTCTTTCTTCGTGTACCAGTTGCGGATATCGAACTTCGGTTCGCCGCCATTCCATGTGATAATCCTCAGCTCCATTCCCTTATCGTTGATTGCTCCAACCTTCTTAATCACTTCATAGGTAAACTCAGTATTCTTCGCCATATCTTTTCTCCTTTTCTGTATTTGTGGCGTGTCTGTTACTTGTGTTTATAAACTGCTGTTCTCTGACCAGGTTTTGCATACTCACATCTTCTACACATGTTACACTTGATGCCTGTCGGCTTACCCCCCTTCGCCACCGCAGGACAATGAAATACTTTCTCTAATGACGGATCAGTTCCGTCATCAAAAATGAATTCAGGATAACCTTTTGGGTTATCATAATTCCCTTTGAAGATGGACACATTATTCACGAAGTTGTCAAGCGGCGGCAGTTCTTCAAGCCACGCAAATCTCTTTGTGTAGTTGTAGAACTGTTTCTCTGTGTATTTCTTTGCCGTCTCCCACCATCCGACATACTGTTCAAAAGAATCCATCTCGCCGGAAATATTCGGCCTGACAATCGGTTCTTTTGCCTTTTCAATATCCTTATGCAGCTCCCAGAAGAATCTTTCAAGATCACGCCTTATCATAATTGTGTTGTCTGTGTAGGCAGGAATGCAAGAGATGTTATATCTCTTCACATAATTGATTGCGTAGCAGCCATTCTGTTCACATCCATTGCAACCCTCACAGCATCCATGACAAGTTCCGTGGACATCCGTGTAAATTTTGCCTGCCTTATTCTTGAGCAGATCGTTGCCCGGAAGTGTTGAGCAAGTCAACACATCAGGGCCAATTTTATGGTTTCCGTGTCCAGTGTGGATATGGACGTCATTTACGTTGGGTGAATAGCACATGATTCCATTCTCCTTTCAGTCATAAAAGTATCGTGTTATCTTCTCCGTAAAGCCGCCGGTCTCAGGATTGACAATTCCAATGCTCGGCATATAACCGCAATAGACAAGCCGCAAGCCGTAGAGTTTTTCAAACTCTGCGTTCAGCCTGTCATACCATCTTGATTCTCTTGCTTCTGACTTTGCGAGCCTGACCGGATTATATTTGCTTTCGTCATTCGACATCTCAAGGTTGCGTTCCGACAAGCCGCAAAGCCTGTAAAAACTATTCATAAGTCTCTTCGCTTCTTCATAGTCAACATCACGATTAAATTCGGCAAGTCTTCTCACTTCTCTTCTTCTCATTTCTGCGATTGTCATTCTTCTACCTCTCATTCTCATCACTCCTCTCATTTCAACTCAATCACAACAGTGTTACCATCATCAATAAAGCTGCCCTTGCCGCCGAATCCGTCACCGGAAATCTCATAATACTTTCGCTTGTCTCCTTTCACCTCAAGCGTTGCTCTCTGCAAGTTGCGCAAGACATCGTGAATCACTGCCGGTGCGTCAGGAATAAGGGCTGCACGGCAAATCTGCCGCGCCAAATTCTTGGTTTTGTTCACCTTGTCAGTGATGAAGAAATAGTCATTACCATTCATATACAATGTAAATCCGTGTTTCATTGCGTTCTCCTCTCAATAATAGTCGTCAATATTTTCGTCATATTCTGTGTAATACTCTCCGTCATATCCTTTCTCTTCCATAATTTCGTTGTAGCAGTCGTAACAGACAAGACGGAACGTAATGCCATGACAGTCATGAGTCCAAACCATATCTTCTCTCTCAAATTCCTTGCCGCAAACAGGACAAATTCTCTTATCACCCTTCATATTGTTCCCTCCATAAGATCAAAAACTCTTACATTAAATGTGTCTTCAAACCAGTGCCAAATATCTTCTCGATGATCTCCAGGCATAAATTTTCCCCAGAAATCTTCAATGCACTCTGTCTCAGGATTCATTGGAACATCACCAAAATTTTCCCAGAGGTCCTTTACTAGTTTCTTGTCGATATTAACCAACAGATTTCGTATTGTATTATCTTCAATAACCTGAATCCATGTTTTTGCAAATTTATAACCGTATTGATTTTCCCAGATATGAAACTGCCGAATAGCTTCATCTAAGTTCCGTGCTGCACTTGAGGTAAAAGCGGTATCGAATGCGTTTTCATAAATATATATTCCCATAGGCCAATACTGTACCATTAGTATTCCTCCTCTTTTGTAATTGCGTTCTCCTTTCAGTACATATCACAAAACAATCCTCGCTCTCTCGTATATCCGCTTGCCTGAATGATTCTTCTGTCATCCAGATTCAAAATAACTCCGTTGATACTGTCAGCGTCACGAATCTCGGCAGTGTTATATCCCTTTTCTTCCAATACTTCCCAGAACACCGGCACAGACGGTTTGCTGTGCTGATGTCCATGAGCGTCATACCAAATTGGTGTTGCACTTACAATCTTCATCTGCATTACTCCTTTATCTATTTGCGTTGAACTTCTTGCCCTCGGTATATCCGGCAGCTTTACTGTTATCATAAACTGATTTCGAGCGACCTCTTATAGTCTTGAAGTCCTTGCAATAATCGTTTACCTCTTTCGGAATCGCCATCACAAGTCCCCAACCTTCTTCCTTCTGGTTCTTCTGTTCCTCAAATGCACGCTTGACACCGTCAGCAAACCCATATCCGTAACTCTGGCCGGCAGTCTTAATATATGCACTGGAGTAATCTGCCTTCATGGGTTTTACATATTCTTTAATCAAACGTCTTGCCGTATTGACTGCATACTCGAAAACAGCTTTGCACAGTTCAACATCATCCTCAAGTCCAACGAAGATGACTTCTCTTTTCTGTGCCCCCATCTGTTTTCTATGTCCGGCAGTTCTGCAACAATAATTCTCAGCGATGACCAAAGACAGACTGCCAATCCACCACTCTCCACGTGAAGTATAGACGATTCCCGTAGTAACTCGTTTCACTTCCTGACGCTTCAGATCCTGTAAATCCTTCTCTGTCAGCTTGTGTTCTGCCATGAGTTCTTTTGCCTTGAGCAGTGCAGCTTTCGCTTCGAATTCGTTGCTGGATTCCGCAAGTGCCAACAGTTTTCTGACCTTCTCTCTATAATCTTTCATGCCGTTCTCCTTTCGCTTAGAGCAGATACATTGCATACTCAGGTTCCAAACCAAGTTCACCTATCATCACATCTTCTACAGACAGGCAACTCGTCCCGGCGAATGCGTCATACAATTCAGACTTTGCGTCCTCGACCATTGCCCTTGCATCTTTCTCTGTGATTCCATCTCTCTTCATCAGGATTTCAATAATCGTTTTCAATTTCAATCTCCTCTCTTATGGCCTCAAGTTCGTCCTCATCCGGTTCAATCGGAATCGTAATATGTGGGTTTACACCATAGTTACCAGTTTCTGTTATGCTGATAATGCTACTTATCTCCATTTCAGAGAGCATGTAGTAATATCTACATAGCTCCCCGATTTCGCCGCTGTAGAACTGATATCCATCTGCTTCAAGCACCACATCAACGATAACGTCTTCGCTTAATACCTGGCTGAGTTCTGCGATCGTCATATTGCCATCTCACTTTCTGATAAAAATCTTGCTGTACAAATCCTGTAAATCTGTGATCACATCTGTTTTCGCTACTGTTCCATCAAGATCAAGCTTTCCGTTTTTATCAATACTGTACTTATCAATCAGTTTCAGAAACTCTTCCTGCATTCGCTTTCGCTTCTCGACAATGTATGGGTCTTTCATCCGTACCACCACCTTCCGTTATTGAGCAGGCAAACTGTTCTGCCATACTGTGACTGATTGCCCCAATTGTTATACTGGTAATCAGTAATTCTACCGTCTCTGTGAAGCGAGTCCTTAAACTCGCTCCACATCAGCTGAAGTGTCCAGTAATCGAACCACTGTCCAACCGGCAGTGTCGATTTGAATTCCCTTAATGCTTCTACTTTTTTCATGTCACACCTCCAAAATATAAACGTGATCACCAAGCTGATCCTTAGGATCTACAACACTTCCATTGACCTGACTAATGATTTCTGTCACCTCTTCTGGAGTAAGTCCACAGTCAACCGGAACAAGAATCCATTCATGAATGCTGGACGGAATGGCGTAGAACTTTGTGCCGATTCCTTTCGCCCTGATTGCCTCCTTGTCAATGATGTTGCCTGCTCCTCTGAATGTACTCTTGTTGGTCAGCACAAACAGAATGTCATCATCACTGGGAATGCCAATAATCATTTCGCTCATTCCACAAAGCACTGTGTCTGCTTTCGTGTTCCGTTCTGCCAGTTTCCAGAGTTCGTCTTCCGGGATGTCCCACGGGCAGGCGACCGGGATCTTATAGCTACATTTGCCACCATCTACATACATATACTCATCAATGCCATCAAACTCAGACGTTCTGCGCATAATCTTGTCTTCACCTGAAGAACGCATCATGCCGATTTTTACGTGTTCCCTTGCGAAATCAAACTCCAGAATGGACTCATCAATTTCCTTTTCCTGTCTGCTCATTTCAATTACCTCCTGTGCAGTTGTTGTTTCTGTGGGATAGACAATAGGATTGATGGACGATCCGTCCATGATCCGTATCCCTTCGCAGGTTACTCCATTTGAAATTTTGTCAAACGCTTCTGCGTTAACTCCCATCGTCAGCAGTTCAGCCACAAGTTCATCTCTCTTTGTCATGTAAATACCTCCTCAAATACATGCAAGCATCTTATCAAGTTCCGTCTGCATCCGTTCCTGTTCTTCGTTATACCGCTCAATTGCTGCCTTAATCTCTTTCGCAGCATCAAGTTTCTTGAGTCCTTTAATCTTTATCCGTTCCTGACCAATGAACACCACCCCTTTCTCAACTCTCATATTCTTTTCGCTTATGAGCATCTGCACAAATTCCGTGTCAACAAATGTTTTGTCCGGGAACTTGTAAACCTTACCATCTTTCATATCCTTTGCGGCAATCGCATCCTTCCGGAAGTCTGACAGCCACGGTTTTGCACCAAGCACTTCTCCGTGATCGTTCGTTACTGTTCCGGTGTAGAGAACCGAAACGTCTTCGCCGTCAACCTTCGCAGTTCCTATGGAGACTCCGTTGCCCAGGTCTTCAATATGCGACTCTTTGACCCGCCGATTTTTCTGCATAGCTTCATGAGCCAATCGCGCTTTAAGTGCGGGGTCGCAAAGTCCATCTCCGTATAATCTGATTGACTCATCTACAATAGCATGTTTCGCTTCAGAGTCTTTGAAAGTAACCGGAACATAGACGCTAACTTCTCTTCCATGAACTCTTCCGCTTGCATATGATCCAGTTCTTTCAAAGTTGGTTATAGCTATCTCTTTCCCATTTATTTTCACTTTTGTCT
>Ga0326512_10004324_pt1 | contig 10313 bp, 11 predicted proteins | sample 1_2617_0518_D_FD_203652 | JGI IMG/M metagenome (GOLD analysis project Ga0326512, IMG submission 203652) | Bovine rumen microbial communities from UC Davis, California, United States - 1_2617_0518 | ecosystem: Host-associated > Mammals > Digestive system > Stomach > Rumen | place: USA...
CTGCATCATATGCATCGACAAGAGGCAGCCAGTACAAGGGCCTTGTTATGTTGGCTTCTTACTCAACAAAAGATTTGAAGGCATCTGGCATGAAGATACTCACAATCAGAGGAACTAATGATTATGTCCTTGACCTTGAAAAGTTTGATGAGAACAAGAAAAATCTTCCTTCTACAGCAACTGAGTTTGTTATAGATGGTGGAAATCATTCTTACTTTGGATGCTATGGCATACAGGAAGGTGATGGCAGCCCTGTTCTTACTAATCAGGAGCAGATCAATCAGACAGTAAATCACATAATTGCATTTATCAATCAGAAATAAGTATGGAAATAGTTAAAGGTTGGAGTTTTTCTGCGATTTTCTTGAGACTTTTACTTGCCACTCTTGTGGGAGTTGTGATAGGAGTTGAGAGAGAATACAAAAATAGAGCTGCTGGCGTCAAGACCCATGTTTTGGTATGTATTGGATCTGCTCTTGTTATGATTACCAGTGAATATATATACAGACAGTTTCCGGAGGCAAAAGCAGATATAAACCGTATTGGCGCTCAGGTCGTCAGTGGGGTTGGTTTCCTTGGAGTAGGAACAATTATTATAACAGGAAACAAGGAAGTCAAGGGACTTACCACGGCGGCAGGACTTTGGGCATGCGCTTGCGCAGGACTCGCTGCTGGTATAGGCTTTGTTGAGGGTACTTTGATTGCGCTTGCATTTATTTTCTTAGCTCTCAGAGTTTTGAGAATTACCGACAGACGAATCCACAGCAAGAGCCACTTTATGGTCTTAATCATAGAATTTGACATGATGAGTGATTTTAAAGATTTTATCATGACCCTGAAGGAGAATAAGATTAAATATTCTAATGTCAGCATGAATGAGAATCACAGTGTCGCTGACAATGCGGCCTACATTACTTTGGAATTGCCAAAGGGTATGGAAAGTAAGAAAGTCTATGATATACTCATGGAGAATGAGCATATTAGATACTTTGTAGAAATGTAAGTAATAAAATTTAGGAGTTAAAATGGCAGATTATGTTTTGAGCTGTTGTTCAACAGCTGATCTTAGTAATGAATGGTATGATGTGCACGATGTAGGTCATCTCTATTTCCATCTCACAGTTGGAGAGAGGGAATATGATGACAACATTGGAGTCACAATCAGTCATAAGGAAATGTTTGATAAGATGCTTGCTGGAGAATCAGCTAAGAGTTCCCAGGTTACACTTGGCGAGTATATGGAATACTTTGACAGTATCCTTTCACAGGGAAAAGACCTGATTCATGTATGTCTTTCTTCAGGTATTTCTGGTTCTTACAACTCAGCTATGTTTGCATATGAGGAGATGAAGCAGAAGTATCCTGACCGCAAAATCTATGTTATAGATTCTTTGTGTGCATCATCAGGATTTGGTTTGCTTATGATGTATATGGTTGAGAGAAGAGACGCCGGCATGGATATAGACGAGCTTGCAAAGTGGGCAGAGGAGTATAAGCATAATATTCACCACTGGTTCTTTTCAACAGATCTCACCTTCTTTATCAAGGGAGGAAGAATTTCAAAGACAGCCGGAGCTATAGGACAGGTGCTTAATATATGCCCATTGATGGACGTTGACCAGGAGGGAAAACTTCAGGTTAGGGAGAAAATCAGGGGCAAAAAGAATGTCATAAAGAAGATTGTTGAGCGTATGGCTGAGCATGCGACTGATGGTTATGAATATTCCGGCAAATGTATTATCTCAAGCACAGATGATGAAGCAGCGGCTCAGGTTAAGGAACTTATAGAGAACAAATTCCCTAGAATTTCAGGCGAGATTGATATATATCCAATCGGTGGAACTATAAGTGTTCACACAGGTCCTGGCACAGTTGCTCTCTTCTTTATGGGAGATGAGAGAGTCTAATGCATGAGATGAGCTTTTGCATAAAGCTTGTAAATCTGGCAATTGAAACAGCCCAGAGAGAGCAAGCTAAAAGAGTTGAGGAGTTGAGCGTACTTGTAGGAGAGATGACTGGAATAGTTGATCAGCTCTTTATAAATTGCTATGAAAAGGCTGTTGAGGGAACAATTCTAGAGGGCGCAAAGCTAAACCTGATTCACGACAAAACTAGGGCCTACTGCAATAACTGCGGCACAGAATTTATACCTGACAAGGAACATGACTATCTGTGTCCAAAGTGCGGTGGCTTTGATTGCAAAATTACAGGCGGCCGCGGCGTGGTGCTTAAAGAAATTATTTTGGATTAGAAAAATAGACCACAATAAGAGACTATAATAAGAGACTATAATAAAAGACTATAATAAAAGACTACAATAAAAGACTACAATAAGAGTCTACAATAAAAGATTACAATAAGATTAGCTTAAAAAAGGCAAGAAAACGAGGTTTTCTTGCCTTTTATATTTATTGAATTTCGAGCTGGCTGCCAAAGGCCTAGCTTGATAAAGTCTATTATAAGGTTTACTATATTGTTTATTATATAGCTTATTATAAAGTCTATTATATGGCTTATAGCAAAGAGTCCTTGCGCTCCATAACACTCATATATGCTGGACGCAAAATCTTTCCGTTGCCAACGATTTCCTCAATTCTGTGAGCGCTCCAACCAGTGATTCTTGCTATGGCAAAGATTGGTGTGTAGAGCTCCTGAGGGATACCTAACATATCGTAAACAAAACCGCTGTAGAAGTCTACGTTAGGGCTTACACCCTTGAAGATATGGCGGTTGTCAGCGATGACTTTTGGAGCGATTCGCTCGATGCTCTGATAGAGTCCCATATCCTTTGAGCGATGCTTTTCTTCGGAGAGCTTTTCAACGAATGATTTGAAAATTCTCTCTCTTGGGTCTGATATAGAGTAGACTGCATGTCCCATACCATAGATAAGACCCTTATTGTCAAAGGCCTCTCCCTTAATGATGGCAGAGAGGTAAGCATAGATCTCATCATCATCGTTCCAGTCTTTGACGTGTTTTCTGATGTCAGACATCATCTGCATTACCTTTATATTGGCACCACCGTGCTTAGGTCCCTTGAGAGATGACATTGCTGCTGCGATAGTTGCATAGGTGTCTGAACCTGAAGATGTGACAACTCTGGTTGTGAAAGTAGAGTTGTTACCACCGCCGTGCTCCATGTGAAGCATAAGGGCTGCATCAAGAACCTTGGCCTCAGTGTCTGTGTACTTCTTATCAGGGCGAAGCATCATAAGTATATTCTCTGCAGTTGACTTTTTAGGGTCTGGACGGTGAATATACATGCTGTCCATGTTTTCGTAGTGGTTATAAGCGTGATAGCCATAGATGGCAAGCATAGGGAACTGAGCAATGAGCTGCATGCATTGTCTTAAGCAGTTAGGCAAGTCAGTGTTTTCAGCTTTCTTATCATAAGAAGAAAGAGTGAGTATAGATTTTGTCATAGAGTTCATGATGTCCTTTGTTGGGGCCTTCATGATTACATCTCTGACAAAATATCTAGGAAGATCTCTCTCCTTGGCTAAAACCTTGATGAATTCATCAGTCTGCTCCTGGTCTGGCAACTCTCCAAAAAGAAGGAGATAAGTTAGCTTTTCGTAGGCAAAACGCTCCTGACTGTATGTCTTTACAAGGTCCTGAACATTGAAGCCTCTGTACCAAAGCTGGCCATCACAAGGGATGCGGTTGCCATCACTGCCCTCATTGAATGATATTATTTCGGAAATGCTAGTGAGTCCTGTTAAGACGCCCTTTCCGTTGAGATCTCTGAGTCCTCTGTTGACATTATATTTCTTGAAGAGATCATCAGGGATTGTGTCGTTCTTTACGCAGAGCGATGAGTGCTGCGCAGCGTATTGTGCTGGGTCTAAACTGTGCTTTTTGTTTAATTCCATACGGTGAACCTCCATTGATAATTTTTAAACATTTGAGCTTATTATACTAGAAATTTGAAATATAGGCAAATCCTAAAAATTATAGACAGTAAGTATAGATATTGGAATTATTTAGCCTTGGCTTGACAAATAGCGCATCTTTAGTACAATTGTTTAGAATTTGAAAATTGAATAGTGAGGTAATTTATGGAAGAGAGAGATAAAGTTATAGTCAGGACCTCTTTTATAGGAATCGCGGCCAATGTGTTGCTTGCAGCCTTTAAAGCCTTTGTGGGCTTACTCTCTGGCTCAATTGCAGTTATTTTGGATGCAATCAACAACCTGAGTGATGCAGTTTCTTCCCTGGTGACTATAATAGGAACAAAGTTATCAAGGAAACAGCCTGACAGAAAACATCCACTAGGTTATGGAAGAATAGAGTATCTGAGTGCCATGATAGTTGCGGCCATAGTTTTATATGCTGGTGTGACTTCATGTGGAGAGTCGATTAAAAAGATCATTCATCCTGAAAGTGCTGATTACAGTCTTTTTTCAATAATCATAATAGGAGCTGCTGTCCTTGTTAAGTTGCTTCTTGGTTTGTATGTGATGAAGAAGGGCAAGGAAGTTAAGTCGGCTTCTTTAGTAGCTTCGGGAACAGACGCCTTGACAGATGCAATAGTATCTCTATCGGTTTTAGTTTCAGCCCTTGTATATGTGCTTTTTAGTATTAGCATAGAAGCCTATATTGGACTCCTTATATCGCTCATAATTATCAAGGCTGGTTGCCAGATGCTTGCTGAGACTATATCAGAGCTTATAGGTAAGAGAGCTGACTGTGATCTGGTACTTGCCATAAAGAAGATGATAGTTGAAGATGAGGATGTAAGCGGTGCTTATGACTTGATACTTCACAATTACGGACCAGACTCATATACAGGTTCTGTTCATATTGAAATATCTGATAAACTGGGAGCTCTTGATATAGAGAGAGTTACAAGAAGAATACAGGCAAAAGTCTACAATGAATTAGGCGTAATTCTTGAGGCGGTCAGCATATATGCAGTCAACAATGTTGATGAGGAAATCGTCAAGGCTAGAAATATAGCCAGTAAAATAGCCCTGGCACACGAGGGAATCAAGCAGACACATGGCTTTTACCTTGATACAGTAAATAAGGTTTTGACAATAGACTGTGTTATTTCTTTTGATGTTAAGGATATGGATGCTGTCTTTTCTGAAATTCATAAAGAGATATCAGCAGAATTTCCAGACTATTTGGTAAAAGTTAACAGAGACTATGACATCAGTGACTGAGCGGGTTAGAGACATTTAACCTGATTTGGGTTCACAATTTGTTAACAGCTTGTACATAAATGCTTTGTGAAAAATGCATAAAAAAAAGTCTGAAAATTGGTTAATATTTAAAATAACAGAATTGAATATTAAAATGGAGGAATAAATTATATGGAAATGTGGGATATCTACGATAAGGATAAAAAGCTTACAGGACGCCAGATGGAGCGCAATAATTGGACTTTAAAGGATGATGAGTACCACCTCACAGTCCTTGGTGTTATTGAGAGAAGAGATGGCAAGTATCTTATCACTCAGCGAGCTGCTGATAAGGCTTGGGCTGCCGGTTGGTGGGAAGTTTCAGGCGGCGGAGTTATGGCTGGCGAAACATCTGAGCAGGCTGTTATGCGTGAAGTTCTCGAGGAGACAGGCCTTGATGTATCAAAGGCTGAGGGCGGTTATGCCTTTACTTACCACAGAGAAAACCCTGGAAAGGGCGATAACTACTTTGTTGATGTCTATAAGTTCATTCTTGATTTCGATGAGAAGGATGTTGTTTTGCAGACCAGAGAGGCTCCTGCTTTTAAGATAGCTAGCCTTGATGAAATCAAGGAACTGGCTGACGCTGGAATCTTCTTACATTATGATAGCATCAAGCAGGTTTTTGATCAGACAAAGTGATTTTTCTTTTATCAAAGGGAAGCCTGAACCATGAAAAGGGAGCCTGACCGATAAAAAGGGATCAGGCTGAAAAAAGGAGTCTGATTGAGCAAAATTTGAAATAAAAGCAGAGGATAAAGCCTTGTAAAGCACATAAATAGTGCCTTACAAGGTTTTTGTGCAAATTGCAAAAAAGATTGTATACAAATAAGGGCAGATGTTCGGGAAGTTATTTTTCAAAAGTGATGATATAATAAATTTGCGCGAGGGAAGAAGACAAGACGGAAGAAGAAAAGATATTATAAAGAAGAAAAAGACAAGAAGATGCTCGCGGGAAGAAAAAATATTTATTTACGAAATGGAGAGATCATCATGAGAAGAAAGTCATTATTCACAACACTTGCAGTAGCTACATTAGTTGCATCATCTGTAGTATTTACAGGATGCGGAGACAGCACATCAACAGGCGCTGCTTCACAGGCAGAAAATAAAGAGCAGTCAAGCTCAGGTAACGCACTTGATATCGTTTTCGATAGCAAGCCAATTGCAGTAAAGTATGGTGACACTCTTAAGGCTTCTGATATCCCTGTTTCATTAAAGGATGGATCTGCATTCAAGGTTACATTCAAGGATGGAACAACAGAGAAGTCTTACAAGTCTCTTGGTGAGTATAAGGATACATTCACAATCACATCAAACGGTAAGTCTAGAGACGTTTACTTCACAGTTAACGTTGCAGATACAACTGTTCCTACATTCTCTGGCATCAAGGCTGAGATCACAGCATCTAAGGGTGCTTCTGATTCTTCACTCCTTGAGGGTGTAAAGGCTGTTGATGATGTTGATGGCGATGTTACATCATCAATCAAGGTTACAGGCTTCGACAACGAGAAGATTGGTGACCAGGTTGTTACTTTCGTAGTTTCAGATAAGGCTGGTAATGCAGCAACAAAGACAGTTACAGTTACAATTGCAGAATAATTCAAAATTATATCTGAACTATCTTTGATTTTATAAATTTTTAAGGCCTCTGCCGTGAATTAACGGCAGGGGCCTTATTGCATTTATATAGCAGTATATGATAGATTGGCCTAGTTAGAAATAATAAGAAAAAAGAAAAAGAGAAGGAATTGAAAATGAAAGAATTTAGAGATAGAAAATATATACTTTTTGACTTAGATGGAACTCTTACAGAGTCAGCACCAGGTATTATGAGTTCAGTTAAGTATGCTCTTAAAACTGTCGGGGTTGACGAGGAAAATCCTGATAATCTGAGAAAGTTTATCGGTCCCCCTCTTGTGGACTCTTTCAGAGATTTCTATGGATTTGACGATGAGAAGGCAAAAAAGGCAACAGCTGCCTACAGGGAATACTATCCAATTCACGGAATCTTTGACAATGCCCTCTATGACGGTATTGATGACCTTTTAGACAGCCTTAAAAAGGCTGGAAAGGTTTTGGCTCTCGCGACAAGCAAGCCAAGGCCATATGCCGAAAAGATTGTCGAGCATTTTGGAATTGCCGCCTATCTTGATGTCTTAGCTGCAAGTGAGCTTGACGGCAGCAGGAACTCAAAGGCGGAAGTTATTGAGTATGCACTTGAGTGCCTGAATATAGACAAGGAGACCGGTCTTGAGGATGCGGTCATGGTCGGCGACAGAAAACATGACACTTTGGGCTCTAAAAAAGTTGGAATTGATTGTATAGGTGTTCTCTACGGATATGGAAGTAAAGAGGAACTTGAAGAGACAGGGGCAAAAAAAATAGTTGAGACTGTGACTGATTTAAAAAATATTTTAATCTAGATTTGATGCTTATGTCTTAATGATTCTAGGGAGACTTTATGAAAAAACTGAATGCAGTCTTAACTTGGCTTATAATACTGGGCTTATGTGCTCACCTTTTTTTGGAAATTCCCGCAATGTTTACGGGGCATGGCAATTTTACACTACATAGAATTATTAGTGCTATAACACTGGGAGCTATGATCTTACATATTATTGTGGTATTTATAATTTTCTTTTTATGCATGATGGGGCAAATTTTGGCTACTATAAGAAAAAGAATATGGCAACTGTGTTACAGAGGGCTTCGGGACTTGTCATACTCTTCGCTATGCATTTTCATGGTAAGGCAGTTGATGCCTTTGTTTCTGGTCAAGGATTTGAAGGGGGAAAATTGATTCTGGCTCTCACAGTTGAAGCTGTATTTTTCGGGGCTGTAATTCTACACCTTGCCCTTTCATTTGGAAATTCTTTTGTGAGCCTGGGTTTGATAAGATCAGAGAAGGCACTGAGGCTAATCAATAGGACTATGTATATCTTATGCTCTTTACGAGAATGGTCATATTAAAATTGAATTTAAGTAATTTGAGAAGAATGTAGGTGTAATTATGTTAGTGACAATCAGGAGACAGAAAGATGCTGATTCAAGTCCTTATTGGCAAAGCTTTGAGTATGAGCTTACATCTATGGGATACATGAATAGAAGGGCTTAGATTTAAGTTTGGATAGAATAAATGGATATTATTTTTATGCCTATAAGCTTTGGGCTTGTGGCATAAATTCTAAAAGAAAATAATATAATAAAAAAACGGCTTTGAGGCAGTGCTTCAAAGCCGTTTTATTCTTATTTGTTTTATGTAATTTATTTTATGTAATTTGTTATATGAAATTTGTTTTATCTTGTTTGTTTTATTGTTTTATTCTTCTTGCTTTATTCTTCTTAGTTCTTAGCTGTGTTTAAGTACTTATATAAAACTCTTGTCACTGCGCTGGCAATAACAAAGCAAGTTCCAGCTTCGATAAGGCCCTGAATTCCTACAGTTGCTATAACGTAGCTGAATGGGTTAGAGAATGTTCCCTTTGCGTTAACTGTGCCGTAGAAAAAGATTATAAGGCTGCTCATAAAGAAGAGAGTGTTGAGCAGAGGACAAGCAAGGCTTGAAGCATAGTAAGAGATTCTCTGAGTTGCCTTTATTGAGTGAAGACCCTTGAAGATAAGGCCTGTGCACCAACCACATAATACTCTTGCAACGACAGTTGTTACAAAAACTCCAAAAGGACTAACGCCCATGAGTAAAGTCATAAATGCTGACTGACCAGTTAGAGAGTTAATGAAGCTTGTTGCGCCAAAAGTGAGACCGAGAACGGCGCCAGCTTTAGGTCCTAAAATTGCAGCTCCTATTGCAACAGGCACTGTGAGTAAGGTTACAGATAGCACTGGTGTCTTGATGTAGCCAAGTGGTGTGTAAGCCATAAGTACAACGATAGCTATCATTAAAGCTAACTCTACAAGGTACTTTGTTCTTGATGTAACGTTGATTTTTGGGGATGCAGCTGATTTTTTTTCTGCCTTGTCTGTGGCGTTATAAGCCACACTTGATGTGTTTTCCATATATTCCTCTTTCCGCCTGATAATACGATTTTAGTCTGTCTTTCAGGCCTTTTGATACGTTATTGGAATTATGAAAATGTATATTATGACCATATCCAGGATAAGTATCTGCCTCGCGGTCAGCCCTTTAGGATATTTAAAATGATTGTAAATACTGATGCATTTTCATGATGAATAACGCTCAGACAGATATTAACACCTGTTTTTCTTAATTACAAGACTAGTATCTTTTTTTGTACAAAATAATTTATTATCTTAAGTGGTGGAAGGAGCTAATTTATTATCTTAAGTACTGGGAGAAGCTGATTTGTTCTCTTAAGTGGTGGGAAATGCTTCACTGCCCGCTAAGAGAAGTGCAAAAGATTGGCAGATTATTAGATTTGCAGTGCTTATCATAAGACTGACCTTTGCTTTTTGAGCACCTTTGGTTGTATTATAGATTTATCTTGATGATTAGCCATAGCGACTGAACTTTAGTCGTGTTGGCTAGACTTTGGACTTTAAGGGTGTTTTATGAAGATAAGAAAGATTCTCTTTTTTTACTGGGAGGTATTCAACCAGGATTATATTAAAGATAGCTTTGAGAGAAAGGGTCTTGAGATAGTATGTCTGAGAGGCAGAGGGGAAAAGTCTATAGATATTGATGAGGACTTTTTTTATGAGCAGATATTAGAAAGCAAGCCTGATGCAGCTTTTAGCGTCAATTACTTTGCTAATATTTCATGGGCTTGCAATAGAGCTGGCATTCCTTATATATCATGGACTGTGGATAGCCCCATGTTAACTATGTATGACAAGTCAATCTACAACTCCTGCAATAAGCTCTTTATTTTTGACAGAATAATGCTTGAGCTTTTAGACCTTGAATTGGGACTGAGTCAAAAAGGGGCTTGTCAGATGTTTTACCTTCCTCTGGCTTCTGATCCTTTTGCTATGGATAAGATCCTTGCAAATAGGACTGAGAGCGAGCTTGAAAGCTGGGGGGATGATATTAGCTTTGTTGGAGGACTTTACTATAAAAATTCATACGATGGCTTGAAAGACAGACTTCCGGCCTACCTAAAGGGCTACTTTGATGGAGCATTTGCCGCCCAGCTTGATATATATGGG
>Ga0326512_10004326_pt1 | contig 10311 bp, 12 predicted proteins | sample 1_2617_0518_D_FD_203652 | JGI IMG/M metagenome (GOLD analysis project Ga0326512, IMG submission 203652) | Bovine rumen microbial communities from UC Davis, California, United States - 1_2617_0518 | ecosystem: Host-associated > Mammals > Digestive system > Stomach > Rumen | place: USA...
TAATCATTTTCGTCCGATGTTTAGTGAGGTCGGTGAAGGTGTAAAGCGCTTTGTTCCATGGAAAAACCACCCCACAAAACCTCGGAGTTAATACTTAGTTCATTGAGAATTCGAAACCCTTCTCTTCAGCTATCCAAGTGTAGCATGCGTTCAGCACAGCGTCAGCCGAGGGGCAACCTGTTGTGTGAACCACTTGCCCATAGGCGAAGTCCAGCAAGTCGTCGGCTATCTCCAACTGCATGTCGTCGTTGAAGCCAAGCAACATTGCGTTGAGGATATCCAGAAGCTCTGGGCTCACCTTGTCCTCCAGGCATTCCATGACATACTGTGCGGTTCCGTCAACACTGAACTGATGGGTTAAATCCTGCTCATAGACCTTGAGGTTTTTTTCGAGCGAAACTGTTTTAATTGTTTCTTTTGCCATGATTGTAATAATTTAATAATGTTCACGCGAGGACTATCCTTTGCGTGGCTTCGAGGCTTTGACACCTGTTCACGACGCAAAGGAATGAATTCTCTGAAACTGAAAACAAAAAAGAGTATAATTCTCAGAATTAATTTCAGAATTATTGTAAAGTATTGATATTAAGCAAAATAAAAAATCGCCAAACAGATGCTTAAAACCTGCTTGGCGATTCAGAATTGTTTCAGAATTCTGTTCAGAACTATACTTGACGTATAATCTTATCGATGTATTTCTTTAGAAATGGAATGACTGCATCAAAATCGTTGCTGCAACGATTTGAGTTGCCTTTATTGATATTGTTGACCTGATTGCTGTTGTCGAAAAGTGCGTTACTAATTTCCTTTGGCGAGCCCTTCAGCAAGTTCTCTTCTTTAAAGAAACCTGCAAGATTGGCAGGAACTATCACCATTCTATCGCCTCCACCACCTTCAACTAAGGCCCACATCTTCTCACACTTGTCAACATCTTCCTCATCAAGTAATGATTTATCTTTACCAAAAACTGTATTCAGCAGCTGTTCGATATTCTCAGCTGTTGCTGGTTGTTTCCAGTTACCTTTTTGTAATATATTAATAATCTCGTCCAACTTTGACTGACGTGCTGGGCTCAAACCAACATCTTCTTCCTCTTCTGGCTTCTGTTCATCTATTGGGTTTGCCCATTCTTCATATTTGGCTCCCAACTCGTCTGGGAACATTTCACGTTGGATGATGTTTCGTCTGAGTACCAGTTCGTAGAACAAATCTAGGTTATCTGCGCTTAACGAAGAAAGCAATTGATGCGTTTCTACAGCAAGGCTGATGTCGAAAAGTTCTCCATCAAGACAAGTGGTTTTAATTTTCTGTAATAATGGATAATTCTCAGTCCAATGTTTTCTTTGAGACTCGAAAATATGTTCAAAACGCTTTTCTGTGCTTTCTTCCAATCGTCCTGCTATTGCCAAATCAAAAAGGTCATCTTCCTCCTGCATCACCTGTCCCCATACATCTGGGGTCAATGGAGCATTTCTAGAAGGTTTTAGACTTTGGGCTGTTTTTCTTAAGTCCCGTTCCACCTTTTTCCCAATCTCCTTTGCATATTGGCGTAATCCTTTGTCAATAGTATTGATTATGTCTTCCTGGTTAGGTGTGTTTTCGGATAGGAGCTGTTCTGGGTATGAACTTAATACACACATCAGGTCGTATATACCTTTCAAACAGGAATGCAATCCGTAAAGGCTATTGTAGTAACCATCGTTCAATTTATCGTTTCTGAACAGATAAAGGTCTATGGGCACTTCTTTGCCATTAATAGTCTCTGAAGCAGTATCTTTATCTAAGTCAATGTAATAAAGAGGCTTACCATCCTCATCCTTTTCATCTTTGAAACACTCCAAATAGTATCCAACTACATCAGTAGTATTGTCCTCGGAAAAGATGACTGGAGGCAAATATTCTAAACATTTATTTTTAATGTCTACTACACTTTCCAGATAGTCTATTTGCTCTCTTAACAACGATACATACCTGTCGCTTAATTCTGAATACGTTTTTACGATTTTTTGGTATAAAAGAAGTTGACTCGCTGAATGGCGATCGAATTCATCCCAGAACTGCTTGATAAACAGATTGAAAAAATGGAACGACGAAAGTGTTTCGTATTCTACCAATACAAAAACGCGGTTGGGACTATTCTCAAGCTGCTTAATTTTAGCATCTATTTCGTCCAACTCTCGGCCTATTTCTTCGATTGCGTTAATTTTCACTATCTATCCTCGTTTACGAAATACAACTCTTCATAAATATCACGTGGCAAAGTGCTATCCCAACCACCTACACGCTTATTATCCTTCATGGAGTTATCGAAACCGATGTACTCCAACGAACCATCCTCGTAGCGTTTAAACTTATAGACAGCATCGTTCATGATGGCTGAATTGAAAACATTCAGACTCACCAGCAACTCAAAGTCTTTCACTGTCAGCCCCGTCACCTTATGGAAAAGTCCTGGCTCTAACTGTGTAATGACATCCTTCAGGCATTGTTCACGGAAGTCTGTCAGATACATAAAGATAGGTATGCGTGTAGCAAACTTGATGAGCTTATCCTGTATCTGCTTACGTAGCGACTTCATCTCTTTCTCATCTTCCGTCAACTTACGTTTCTCTTTGATGGTGAGTTCCTTGTCGTTAGCCTTTGCCTTTGCTTTCTTAACAGCATCACTCTTATTAATGATAGTCTCAATGTCCCGATTCAACGAACGGAAGCCTTCTATATTCATCAGGGCAGACATTGCTTCAGGATTGTTGAGCAGTCTTTGTAGGGTAATGTTATCAACATTTACCAATAGCGCACTCTCCCAACGACGAGCTAGCAATGTGGCTGATGTTCCACTCATGGCGATATCCAAGATGCCTGCTGCATCTATCTGCTTCATGTGCATGCCGTCATAAGCCAGCACAGGCAGGAACTTTATAAATTCGGCAACCTTCTTCTCGGGCTGGGTCTCTTCAACATTCAAACGGCAAGAATAGTCGGCTATTTGGCGTAGAGCACGGTTTGGCGCAAAGTCGAACACATAGCATTCACGCTTCATGATTTCACTGCGATTGGGGTCGTCATCTGTTGGATTCTTGATGACCCAAGGGCTCTGCACACGGAATGCAGCCTGGAAATAGGTTTCAGGCGATGAGCTGTTTCTGAGCATGAAAATACCTGACCATGGTTTTACCGTTACACCTGTAGTCAACTTTCCGCACGAAAGCGTAATGGTTCGTGTCTCTAAAGGGTTATCCATCGCCTTGCGAACAGGAGGCAAAGCACCTACACCAATACCAGCCTCAGTTCCTGCTGCTACTACGATTTTGAAGTCGTGATAGAACACGTTATTACGCTGACCCAACAGATTTCGCATTGCATAGCACGAAGCTACTGAAGGCAAGAACCAGAAGGTATGGTTCAGAATGCGTAGCAATGGTGCGTGACTAAATGGCATTGGCGGCTTTTCATTACGCAGTGTCAAATCATCCTTGATGGATTCACGATAGGCACCTCGAATCAAGTCGAGCCACTTCTGAACCTCGTCTTCATGTCGAAATGTGGCAAAATTGTGGTCGCCACCTTCTGGTATGTCTGCAGCAAAGAATTCATTCAGGTCAAACTCGTCAAATTCTCCTTCCTGAGCCACACGTACCAAATCATCTGGCATCTGATAGGTCATCAGCACCATACGAGGCATCATCTCGTAAGGATTCTCACCTTCGCCATCCCAATTCTCTTTTTTCTCTTGCTCCTGGCTATAGGTCCAGTTGAATATCTGCTCTTCAATAAACTCACCAGATGCAATAGCGCGGAATGGGGTTCCTGAGAGATAGAGATAGTGATTGGTGGTAATAGGCATATTGTCTTCGTCGAAGTAGTCAAGTGCCTCACCGTCCTGAGCCTGCTGTTCCGCCTTTTCTTCGCTATAGAATAGATCTTTTGCATTCTCACGCCAAGCGCCGTAATGATATTCGTCGAGTATCACCACATCCCAGTTCACAGAGTGTACCCACTCATTCTTTACCTTGATACCTCCAGCCTTGTTCTTGCCTAAAAAGTCTTGGAATGAACCAAAGCAAACGATAGGACGAGTGTGGTCAGCTGTTTCGTATGTAAGTTCTGAGGTACGCGAGATAAACTGCCAACCTTTGAAATCGACATGCGTCATTAGGTCTTCCTCCCATGCACTCTCAACAGCGGGTTTAAATGTCAAGACAAGAATACGTTTCCAACCCATATGTTTAGCCAACTGATAGGCTGTAAAAGTCTTACCGAAACGCATCTTGCAGTTCCAAAGGAAGTGAGGTGTTTTACCTGTTTCGTGCTCATAGCTTCTGAAATAGGCAGCTGTCTTATTTACTGCATTCTGCTGCTCCTCACGCATCTTGAAGGTTTCTGTGCGGTGCTCCTCATTTTCTGTACCACTCTTCAAGGCATACATTGCAGCACGCACATCGCTAGCAGTACACCGGAACCATTCTCCACCAGTATTCACGAAGCCTTTTTTCTTGAGCCACGCGTGAACCATCTTATCAGTAAAAGCCGTTCCATCTTCTCTGACACTACTGTCTTGATAGACGATCTTGTAGGGCAACTTGCCATCAGGGCGCTTTGTAGGATATTGTTCAGCCACTCGTTTTTGTACATCGTGTGCTGTATAGCCCACCTTCAGCATACCCTCATAATTAGGGTCACTGTAGGCATAAATCTGAGGCGTCAAATTCGGGCGACTGGGAAAGAAATTACTCTGTGCCATAATCACACTTTTTCGTTATTTATGATGAGCTTGTCAAATCATTCCATTGGTCGTATCATGCTTTCAATAAAGGCTATCTCATCATCAGTCAGCCCATATTTCTTATATAGCATCTCATCTGTCCATGGGTGAGAGAAGTTTTGAAGGGGGACAAATTGGTAAACACCCTTCGCTGCGTTTTGCGTATTCTTTTTTTGAAGAACAAGAAAACGGAAGAATTTCGTTCTAATGTATGATATAACATTCTCACAAATTTCTTTGGTTTTAAATGGTCCAATAACCAAATAGGTCTCAGTACAACAAGACCCCTTTTCTGCAACAAAGGGCTTACCAAGCATTAAATATGGGAAATCTCCTCTTTCTCCATACGCTTTGGCTATCATTACTTTATACTCATCTATCCAACCCTCATTTTGAGTTACCTTTTGTCTACTGATGAAACCATTATCAGGGTATGCGTAAACTTTTACATATCCAGTAGTATTTTCTTTTAGAATTTTTGTTTTGGGGTCAATGCCGAATGGCTTTCTGGCACTGATAATATCAGTAATAGATGAATTATCAATGGTCTGTATTTTGCGTATAATACTTACTGCTGAATTAAATCTGACAAAAGTATCATTGTCATTTTCCAATAGAGGACGATTCATCATACTCTCTTCACCATGCATTTTATTTATTACTTTGCAATCGCCGTCGTGATCTCTTTCCCACAGGAAGTAGCAAACGCCACCAGACAGATCTACTCCAGGAAAGCACTCTGTAGAATCGAAGTAATCAACTAAGCAACTCAATCGCTTATCAGATAGCATATTATCTCTAAAATCGTCCAAGCCCTTACCTCCACTGAACCATCTTGATGGAATAATCATTGCGAGATATCTGGGGTTTAGTTTTTTTGCCTGCTCAACAAACTTGTTGTAAATAGGTATGGCGCTTGATCCTGTTCCCCCACCGTCATTCAACTGATATGGGGGGTTTCCTATGATAACATCAAACTTCATGTTTCCGAATATTTTTTCTGGTTTGTCTGTGTGAATAAACTCGTATGCGTGGCTCTCCAAGTCTTTACGGTATTTTTTACCGAAGACCGATTCCGAGGCACCACAATACTTACATTTTCCATCTACGAACTTATGTTCTATTGCATTGAAGCGAAGATTTCCATCCTTATCGCTAAATTTTCGGCAGATTGAATACTCGCTGTTAGCGTATTTACTGCAATAGATTGAACGGCGACTGGTGAGAGCCGTTAGCTCAGTAATTGCTATACCAAAAAGTTGTTGGGTAAAGATGTGATCAGCTCGTTCATGAATGTCAGGTATCTGACTCTCCAAACCAATCATTAAACGCTTGGCAATTTCACGAAGGAAAACGCCACTTTTGCTAACAGGGTCAAGAAACTTTGTTTCTTTACTACGAAATAACTCCGCTGGTAGCATATCGAGCATACGGTTAACTACCTGAGGCGGTGTGAACACCTCGTCGTTCGACAAGTTGGCCAAACAAGTCAAAACGTCAGGATTGTAATTAGTGTTTAGTATCATAATAGGTAGCTATTTTCAAATAATGAATGGGACGATATTCGCGTATAGGTTCAGGAGGTAGAAACACTTCATTGCCCTGATCGTTTTTCATAAAGGGAACGCTGGCAGACTGAGCCTGAACTAGAGCCGCCAAATGAAAGTCCTTACGCATCACCATATCGCTGATAAACGACCATTCGCTAAATGTGATAGGTTTCGCATTCTGCTTTTCTTTAACGGTAGCATCCGGGCTCACAGGCTCACAAAGGGTCAGCGCATCACCCCAAAGAATATTGCGATGAAGCAGATAAGACCATGCAGTTGAAAGCTTCTGAGAAGGGGTTTTCTGTTGGGGATGTACTTCTGAATACCAACTGCAAACGATATCAAGTAATCGCTGGCAGCACTCCTCCACATTGTCCTTCATAATATCAATACCATATATGCTGCTCAGGGCAATGGTTGTTTGTAGTTCCAGTTCACCCATCTGCTTCTGGTACTGCCTTTTTATCACCTCCAGCTTACGACGCAGAATCTCTACGAGAAAGTTGCCCGTACCGCACGCTGGCTCCAGGAAGCGGGAGTCAATACGCTCCGTTTCCTGCTTCACCAAGTCGAGCATAGCATTCACCTCCCTCTCAGCTGTAAACACCTCACCACGCTCCGCAACTCGTTGGCGTGACTTAATCTGTTGCTCTGCCATCGCTTTTTACTGGGTAATAATCTATACCAAGGCTGTTAAGATTCTTAATAAGCAGTCTCAAAGTCTCGCAGCCAATACCATCCATGTTCAAAAGATCGTTTATGCTAAGTTTTATTAGATCATCCACAGATTCAACATGGTTCTCCAAAAAGGCATGTTTGAGCCTTGTTACATAATGCTTCTTTTTTTTACCAAACGCCTTGTAAATATCGTCTAAGGTGATATCAACTCGTATCTGAGATTGGTCTTTTATTACCATATATTTTATTTAAATTTATTAACTAACCATCAGCCCATTAATAGAATTCTCTAATCTTTTTTCACAAGGTTCACTTCATATCCCAACGCATCAGCAACTGATGAAAGGACATCAAGCCTAACGTTAAACTTACCTAGCTCTACACGTGTAAGCAGACTACTGCCCACACCTGCTTTTTGACCTAATTCTTCAACAGTAAGACCTTGTTGTACACGAAGAACCTGAATGATATTACCTATCCTTTTCCTCTCTTCGTCATCTCTTAACATTCCTTCTAACATATTGTCTTTTCTTTTTGTTTATCCGGAACACAGGAGGGGTAGCCTCTATGTTCATAATTACTTATTTTCTTTATCTTTAACGACTATATCATATAGCTTTTTATTATCATAAACCTTTATATATTCCATACTCTTTAGGCGAAGTACGATTTTTCTTAAATTGCCGTCTATTTCATATCTAACAACCTTACCTATATCACCTGTTGGTTTCCATATAATATATTCACCTATCAAAGCATTTCTTTGAGTTGGCAATAAAGCCAATTTACTGGGTCTTCTAGATACTTTCTTTTTAGTTTCGTACTTTTCCTTCAATACAGAGAGGACATCCTTCATCCGATTGTTAATAATTTGGTGGAGCTTTTTCTCTAACAGAGCAAATCTATGATTTGTTTCTTCTTTTAAATCTTCAAATAGAGGTTTTACGATTTCTTGCACCTCCTCATCGCTAATGACTTGAGAGGCTTTTATGACCTCCTTCGATATTTCATCATACAAATCGGGTCTTAGCAACCTAATGTTTTCTATCGTAATATCATTGATGTCCATAGTTCTATCTTATTTGCTTTCGTTTCTGTTCAGATTCTGATTATGTTTATTTCTCTGCATTCTTTCGCCTATCTCATGTATACGATTAAATTCATCTTCTAATTCTTTCTTCTGTCTCTCATATTCTCTTTTTCCCTCTTTATCCGTTTCTTTCTTTATGAAAAAGAACATGAGGGCAAGACCAGCAACGATGGCGATAGTCCACCATTTAAAGGTCATGATTATTGCACCACCAATCAAATAAACAAGCACGCAGATGATTATCACTCTGCCTGTTTTCGTTTGCCATAAGGCCCATATGTAAGGAGTTAATGCCATATATCTTGTTTTATTGTTCAAAGTCATCATTATCAGGCTTGGGTCTTACATGCGTTATAGCATAAAGTACCACAATCCAAACCAATGCAATGACTATAATCCAAATCATATTTCTTGTTTTACTATTAGTCTTTTTTAAAACCTCGCGAACTTCACAGCGGACGAGGCTGGGATAAATGTTCTTTTTTTAACCTATTTTTAAACAAATAATATCGCAGCATCGCTATGCTGCCCAAATGAAAATTACTTTATACGGTATATCTCAAAAATCAAATGTAATGTCATCAGGATCCCATTCGTCGTGAGTGGTGATGGTGATGTTGAGCGTTGCCATATTGATGTTCTCGAGAATCTCAGGATACAAGGGGTCGTCCTTGGCATCAGGGTGTTGAGCCACGAAGCCTTGAACCTTCGAAGAGAAACGGGCTATGCTGTCGGTAGTAGCCGCGTCAAGTTGCTGAGACTCTGCATGATACTCAGTAATCTCAGCATAGTGGAACAGCTCCTTCTCGCACGAAACGAAGAGGAGAACCGTTAATAATATAAGAGGTAAAGTGCGGAGGGTAGCTTTAAAAGATACCCCCCCCCACTGCCTTATAAGCCTGTATGTTATTCACTGCCATAAGCGTGGGTTTGTATTAAAAGTTAGTGCAAAGATACGAATAAGCGAGGAAAGAGCCAAATTTTATTTGGACTATTTCCCCTCAAAACCTTACAATCTTACATTCTTACATTCTTACACAGTGCGTTTCCCTAAGTGGGAAAAGAATGTCTAATGATAATATAATATATATATTATATTATCATTAGCATACAAGTTGCAGGTACGGAAGCATACCTTGTAAGAATGTAAGATTGTAAGAATGTAAGATTTCTATGTATTTTCGAATTAATGCAAATATTCAAAAAGTTTGACACAAATAATTAGGTTTGCATGATTCTTTTTTGTACCTTTGCATTGTCATTTGAAGGGAAGACCTCCCGAGTGGATGAAAGGCAGGCGCGCAGCCTATCGGCACGCTCAGCGGAAAGGCTCGGCACCCTATGCGGAAAGGCTCGGCAGGCGCAACCGAGCGGCTCGGCAGAAGGTGAGAAGAGGCTCGAAGCAAGGATGGTCGGAACGGAGGTGGCAAACGTGAGAAACACCAATCTTTAGTAATTCTTTGACCTGAAGGTACAAAGCGACCGAAGGTCGAGCGAACTTTAAAAATTTAGTATCATGAGTCAGAAATTTATTAAGAAAAAGCAGACCAGCCCTAAGTCGCTGGGTTACGGCAAGTTCTATGCCAAGGCAGTGTATAACCAGAAGCATATCACCACGCGACAGCTGGCGGACTTCATCCAGACCCAGGCTTCGGTGAAGCGTTCGGACTGCATCGCCGTGCTGGACGAGCTGGGCTACGCCCTGCGCCATTTCATCGGACTGGGCGAGAAGGTGAAGATTGAGAATGTGGGTATCTTCAAGTGCGGCGTGCGCAACAAGCGCGGTGGTTTCGAGGACGCGAAGGACCTGACCGCCTCGACCCTGAGCCCCCGAATTCTGTTCCAGCCCGAGTATACCACCTCGACGCAGAATGGCGTGACGCGTGCGGCCGTAGCCATGCTGGGCGATATCACCTTCGAGGAGGCGACCGACTATGAAGCCCCGAAGGAAGCATCTAACCAGGGAGGAGGTGAATGATGAAGAAGGAGTCATGGAAATGGCTGATTCAGTTGCTTATCAGCATACTGACAGCAATCGCAACCACAATGGGTGTGACGAGTTGCATGGCGTAAAAGAAAGAAAATGGGACTGCCAAAATTTGGTGGTCTCATTTTGTAAATGAACTTTTTTGGCAATTCATTTGGAAGTTACATTTATTATTCGTATATTTGCAGCATAAACACAATACTGATTAAACGTTTAATACTATGGATCTTTTATATCAAATTTT
>Ga0326512_10004328_pt1 | contig 10309 bp, 22 predicted proteins | sample 1_2617_0518_D_FD_203652 | JGI IMG/M metagenome (GOLD analysis project Ga0326512, IMG submission 203652) | Bovine rumen microbial communities from UC Davis, California, United States - 1_2617_0518 | ecosystem: Host-associated > Mammals > Digestive system > Stomach > Rumen | place: USA...
GATTTAGGTATGGAACGCATACATGAAACACAGAAGCCCATTGCGCTTTTACAACGGCTTATAGAATTGTTTACAGACCCAGATGATGTTGTTATCGACCCGTGCGCAGGAAGTGGCTCTACGTTGATTGCAGCGGCTAATTTGGGGCGCAAAGCATACGGTATGGAAATAAGCAAGCGATTCTACGTTGATGCTTGCGATGCGCTACAAAAGAACATACGCCCTGATATGTTCAGCATGGCACAATCAAAGTATTATACAAGAAAGAATGAACAAACAAAACAACCTACATTGTTCTAACAACCGACAACAATCTACATCATCTGCCTTGCGAACATACTGGTTGCAGGGTATCTGACATTTAAAGGAATCAAAATACTGCTCAAATGAACGACAAAGCATACACACTACACGTAGACATAGAGAGAAGAAACAAGGGAAGATTCATGAAAGGATGCACTCCTTGGAACAAAGGATTGTCTTGGGAACAACAGGGGTACACGGAGGAAAGAAGAAATAAGGTCGTGGAAATCCTCAGAAAGAACAAGTCAAAGAACACATACAAAAACACTGGCGACCACCTCAAGCACCCAGTAATCCAGATGGATGAATACGGCAACAGACTACACTGGTATGCGTCAAGCGAGGCTGCGGCAAGGAAACTTGGCATCACAGGTCGCAACATACGGAAGGTTTGTGACGGAGAACGGCATACTTGTGGCGGTTACAGATGGTGTTGGGATGAAAGGTTTAAATAACTTTTTTGTTAAATAATGCTAACAATCCATTGTGGAATGAAAAATAGTTCTTATCTTTGCATCGTGAAACAAGAAGTGCGGTCTTGAAGTAACGGACATACTTGTATAGAAAAGGCTTACGCCAACACTATAAACGGATGATTCCCTGTTAAGTACCGCACTTACTTGACAGGGATAGTTCATTTTATAATGTTGGCTTTTCTCGTTTTCACCTTGCAGGAAGAGACGGCTAAATACACTCCGCACTGCAAGTTAGCAAGGAGGACGCAAGGCAAATCGCAAGACCTAAGTTCGGATGCGAGCGAGGAGGTGACATATACCGAAAAGCCGAATAGCAGTAGAGTGATTGTTCCACTTCAATGCCGAAAAAACTTATACGTTGACACTGTCAGGTAAGTTTCAGGAAAGAGCCTTCTCAAAGAGTAATCTTTGGGTAAGGGGGAAACCCACTCTTTCCTTACCGTCTCTCCAGTAGGTAAGTTGTTTACTTTAGTACGATAATAATTTAAATATACTATATATGACACAAGAAGAAGTTAAAGAAAAGTTATTGGACTTAGGTTTTACCTATTGGCGAAATGAAGAATATCATCGTGACGAATATACCTCAATGTATAAAAATACAAAATTTGAAATATTTGTCGATTATTATTCTTTGAAGTTAGTCTGGTGGTATAGACCAAACAGTAAAGCAGCAAAGTGTTTTTACTTAAAATACATGACCGAACCTTTGGATGACAATTTTGTCGAAGGTGTAATTATGGATTTGACAAAGTATTTATAATTAAAAAATTCAATATGTTAGAGTTAAACAAACAATAAGGCTATGGAAATAAAGAAATATAGACCAGCTTTCTTTGAAGGCTTTGATGATGTTTGCTACGAAGTAAATAGCAAGACAGAACTATTGGCAAGTGGGCTATGCAAATACTGTGTTAATAATGGCTACGAAATTTGTTTTTCAAATGAAACTAATCGTGGATATATAATGGCAATCAAGCAAGCAAACAACGAAAGGGGTGCAGAATGGTGGGTGCTTGCAATCATATATAACACACAAGACGTTGCAACTCTTTCAGAGTGGCTACCAGATTGGAACTTGAAGCGAGAAGAATACAAAAACAAACTAAACAAATAACAAGCCTATGAAGAAGATTATAAGATACATCGTTTTGGTGTGGTTTGCACTAATTTTTATTGTTGGTGCAATAGTTGTTGACTATTCATCTATAGCCAAATACAATGACTTTGAAAGCGAAATTGGATGGTGGTTAATGTTTGTGTTTTTAGTTATCCCTGCGAATGTCCTTTGTTGCATAATTGTTTATGATGTAATAAAAAAGAAAGAGATATTTTGGGAAGGATTTAATCTTTAACTTTTAAAATAACAAAGCTATGGCAAGACATTCAGAAGATTATTATTGGACTGACGAGCAGAGGGCTTGGGCAAATAACTACATGAAAGAGTTGAACGAAGTTCTCTCTGACTACGAAAGTAAGAAGAAACAGTTGTTAGATGCAAGAAGAAAATATGTATCCAAGCAACTTCTTGCATCAAGAACTTTTAGGAATTACGGACAAGATTTACAGAACTCCATCATTAACTCAATAAACAACGAGTTCAGTCGTAAAATTGAGGAACAAGATGACGAGTTCTTTTGTCCGCATTTAAAAATAGAACCATAATAACAACGGAGGTAAAACAACAAGGCTATGAGAACAATTAAAGAAAACTTCGAGGACAAGGCAAGACTTGTCGGCGACATCAGTGACTTTATTGACGCATTGGAACACCCATTAGAAAATGAGGATGACAGGAATGCCACACTGTGTATTACTGTACGAGAAAGCGGTGTAAAAACAACACGTCTTTATGGTAAAGAACCTATTGCTTCCGAAACACTACCAATGTGGAGTGATGGAACTATAAAAGAAACAGAGAAATTGCTTCTTGACAAAGAAACAAGAAACTGTATTGTTAGCGGTTTAAAGGAAAGGCTTTGTCAATTAAAGAAGGAACTGAAAGATTTGTTGAACGAATAAACAACAAGATTATGGAAGAACTTAGATTTGGCGACATTAAGAAGATGGACTACAACGACAATTTGCCGTTCAAGTACGTTCTTGTTGACTTGCTTTACAAGAGAGCGATTGACGTGAACTTTGTGCTCTCATGCTACACTGATGCTATTAACAAAGAACGTCATCTAAACGCTATGCGATTTAGCGAGGCTTGCACAAACCTTACGCAGATACTTGGCGGCAATTTCAAGGGAAAGGAAAAGCAGAAAGCAATTAAGCGTGCTATTCACACATTCAACCTTAATACAACGCTTGTACCACACGTACATGACAAAAAGTACGGGTACACTGGCGAGGATGAAAAAGAATGGGATGAGTTCTGCGAAATGATTTATGGAACTAATCTAAAGTAAAACAAAAGACTATGATACTACCAACAATGAACGATGAAGAGAAAGTCTTTGAGGTCGTAAGAATGTCAGACTGGCTTTGCAGTATATGTGATGACCTACACGAACAAGTAGTTGAGAAATTCAAGAAAGGTACAAGATTTCCATATTTTCAACGCTGTCGTGCGACTGATGACAAAAACAATCTATGGACAATTCTTTTCTATGTCAAGAACAAAGAAATGAAGAAAAAGAAAATGTTTGGCATATTGGCATATATCACGTATGACGTACCAAGAAAGAGAAAGGAAAACGACTTAAATGCAGGTAAGGGTGTCTTGTTCTTTGACCCATTCGGCATGCGTGATATGCTACATAATAAGCCTGCAAAAAGACCATCTGCTGTATATGACGTAGTACCACACGCATTTAACAGGTACACACAAAGATACTTGAAACCCAAAGGTCTTGATGGGATGGAGTTTGCAAAGAAGTTTGAAAACATGATGGTAAGGTGGCAATGGTTTGATATTAGCGCAGACCTATATGGCGACAAGAATGCGGAGAAACACGCCAACGACGGTATATGCCCGTATGACGTGGTAATGAGCGGAGGCGGGTTGCTAAGAGGTTCTATCATTAACGACCTCCTTGTAAGGTTCAACACCTATATAGACAAGGATTCAATGTTTGATAACCAGATTGAACGACATGACGAAATGGTGAGCGAATACTTTAAAATGAAAAGGACTGGAAATATTGAATAACAAACATTAACTTAATCTATCTTAACGAAATCAAGAACCAAGAAATATTATTAGTAAATTTGCAACAAACAAAAGAATTACGATTATGACAAACAAAGAAATTAAATTAGAACTGGCGAAGGTGGCACTTGAAAAGTGCTGCTTTACGACAAGTGAAACACTTACCGAGGGTCTTAAGAATCTATACGAGTGGATTGTTGAAGAGCCAGAGGCTGTAGTAGAAGAACATGCACAAAACGAATACGACAACATTACTGTTAGCGAAATCTTGAATTGTGTTAGAAAAAACGTTTATACAGGTAGCCCTGTTCCAGAAAAACTTACATCAACATTTACTGCAAACGACATCAAGACGGCAGGTGACTTGCTAAAAATCGGAAGGCAATATTTTAAGAGATACAGAAATATAGGAAAAAAAAGTCTGTTGGCATTAGATGACGCACTTGCGGAACTTGGGGTTAAAGGGTGGTAAGACTATGACATACAACGAGGCAATACTTGAACTTGTCAAGATTCAAGACACAACAATGGTTGACAGGGACGACAACAAGCGAATGGACGTAAAGATAAAACCATTGTACACACGCATTGACTTGTATGCTACTGGCGTTCGTTCTATCATTATGGAACATATTGCGAACTTTGAAGATATTATTAACACTATAAAGAAAGAAATGCAATGAACAAGGAAATCTTAAAAAGAAACATTGAACAGGTAATCATGCAACCATGCAATTCAAAGTACCCGACTGAAATCAAACCCAACGGGCTTTCAGAGGACGGAACGTACATCATGGTCAAAACTACCTGTGACGACTCCAGTTCACAGATAAGGCTTAAATGGTGCAACAATGGTGTGTACGAAGATATTGATTTCGTCGAAGAAATTCTCAAACGAATGCCAGAGAAGTACCGCGACCACCTCGTAACGCTAAAGCATGATAATTGGGTGTACTATTCCTATGTTCCAGTGTTTGATACAGACACGCAGACGATGTGGGATAAGGAACTAAGTGATTTCTACGATGCAAAGCAAGCGTGGTGCGACAAGTATGGATGCGAATAAATTGTAAAGCACATGAAAAGTATAGATGAATTTGCGACAGAGTATGCACAGGACAAATACCTTCCTGTGCAGACCTCACAAGCAGTAAAGGCAGGTGCAAACTATGTGCTTGATGAGATTGAGAAACTTGTTAAGTACAATAGATGGGCTGCACAAGATTTGTATGAATTGATTGAACAACTAAAGAAATAAGGTTATGAAGTGTAAGGATTGTACAGTGGACTGCCACTACAGGACATCTGATGGGGAAAAAGAGTGTGTGTTTCAAAACCACATAATACAAGCTCCAGACGAATGGCGATATGTGAGAATACAGGCAGCAATAGCAGCCATGCAAGGAGTAATGAACTTCTTTGGCTCTATTGACTACAACAAGGAGACTATCGCTAAGTTGGCTGTTGAGCAGGCTGATGCGTTAATTGATAAATTAAAGGAGAAATAACTATGGCAACAATTAAATCAATAGAAGAAAAGGCAAAAGCCTATGACGAGGCTATTGAAAAGTTGTGTCGTCTACACGATGACTATGATACTGTTAGCACGCTAATTGATATTAAAAAAGAACTTGAAAATATCTTCCCAGAACTTGCAGAGTCAGAGGATGACAGGATAAGAAAAGCACTTGTTGAACTTGTGCATGATACCACAAGTGATAGCCTTTGGGTAGATTATAATGTACACAAAGAAGATGCTCTTGCTTGGCTTGAAAAGCAGGGTAAGCAAATTCTTGTTAATTCTGCAAAAACTTGCAAGGATGGACAGAAGTCTGCTGATGCTGAAAAGGGAGCAAAATGGAATGAGGGGGAAAATCCCAATTCCGTTTGGAGTGAAGACGACGAAGAGGAATTTAAAATAGCCATTGACACATTAGTCGAAGCAGGTCAACGTGACTCTGCTCATTGGCTCAAATCCCTCAAAGACAGAGTGCAGCCACAACCAAAGCAAGAGTGGAGTGAAGAGGATAGAAAGATAATAATAGAACTTATCGGTATATTTGAATCGGCGGTTGATGGCGGACATGTGGCATTCCCGTATAGATTAATTAAAGATTACATAAAGGTATTGAAGTCGTGCTTGCCTCAGACCACTTGGAAGCCGAGTGATGAGCAGATGAAAGCACTGGACAGAGCACAAGCGGAATTGTGCAGCACTGAATACAATAAGCCAATATGTGATTTAATAGACATTCTCAATAAACTAAGAGGTGAATAACTATGCATGTACCACCAGAGATATTGTTGTTGGCATTACTATTCGGTATGCTGTTAGGGTTTTTAACAAGAAACTAAAAGAATAAAGTTATGAAAGCAAACGAAATGCCAGAGAGAATATATCTCTTCGACTACAACGAGGCAATGGTGACACCGCTTGAAGGTGATACTGTGTATGTCAGGGATGATGCCTTTATTGAGAAGGCTTTGAAATTTATCAAGACTAACGTCGATAGGATTGTAAACAACCAACATGGTGTTTGCATGGGTTGCATGGACGTGGAATTTAAAAAGTATATGGAAGGAGAAAAGGTATGACAGACAAAGATAAACTTGAAAAGTTAAAGAAACTTGCTGATGCAATGTACTATGCTGCACAGTATCTTACTACTGATGCTTCAAGGTTGCACAAGGCTATGGATGAGTATCACAAGTTTATTATCAATGAGTATCACAAGGAAGAGCCTACTATCCCCGATATAGTAGACGAGCACTTTCATGAAATGCTTGGTGAAGAGCCTGTAAGCGAGGACTTAGAAAAGGCAAGCAAAGAATGGTTAGCACCACAACTTGATAAATCCTATGCCAACTACGGAGAGGTAAAAATGATGGAGCTGACACACTTTGACGGCTATGCTATGCTCGACGCTATTGAGTTCGGTGCTCAGTGGCAGAAAACAAAAGATGAATCTACAACTGAAGACTTAGATGAGTATATTAACGAACTATCCAAGCAGTTCCCAGAGGTTTCGTTTGCTAAGTTATTAAGAATTGCTGTAAGGGTGGCTAAGTGGCAGAAGGAAAACCTTTGGAAACCTGCCGATGGTGATGACCTACCAGAAATAGACATGGAGGTTATAGCTATCCTTGACAATGGTAAGGTGGTGTTTGCGCATAGACCAGACCCTAAAGGATGGGATGCAAAGAGTATTATCACCGAGAAAGTTGAACACTATACACCTGAAACCTATGGCAAAGGTGGTTGGAATATTCCAGATGTTAAGTGGTGGTTAGATGTTGACAAATTACCAAATGTGGAGGACTGACGTATGAGTAAGGCAGAAAAATTTATCAGCGATTGCACAAGGAATTGTAGCAACGAACTTGATTCATTTCAAACAAAAACAGGAGCTTGGGTTGATACATATCACGAATGGCTCACTCCAGACCAAGCAAGAAAGGCTGTGGAGATTGCAAGGGAAGAAATGATTGAAAAGGCTATCAAATGGGTAGAATACAACAATGAAAATGGCGGCTGCAAATTTGATGGCTGGGTTGAAAACATTAAACAAGCAATGAAAGATGGTGCTACAAAACGATGAATACAGGATTGAGGACGACGGCATCTGGATAAGCAAGAAAGCACTTGAAGAGTGTAAGCAACACTATTGCAAGGTTGCCGACAAACTCCACCTTGGAAAGTACAATCTTCAAAAGGTGTTCTATATGGGCAAGGCTGATGTGTATGTAGATTTACTGAAACACTTTGAACCACTTGAACCGTGATTAACTTTTATTAGGTTAATGTTTGCAAACAAAACATGAAACATAGTGGATTATTTAGTAACTTTGCAACATAAAACAAAAGAATAAAAAACGTGGATAAGAATCAACTTATATTACAGGGACGCATTTCATCACCTTTCAAGGAAGGTAAGACACAAAATGGAGATGCCTACATTTGGTTCTTGTTGGAGGTGGAATCGAAAGCGAATGCAACATCCACCGAAAACAACTATAGACAGACGCTCAATATTATGTGCTTTAAGCCAAAGGTGATAGATTACCTACACAAGTTAAAAGCGCACCAAGGCTGCGCCTGTATAATATTTGGCTTTATAAGCGCATTCCCTAATGAGGTTCGTGGGAAAAGCCTTATAACAAATGCAGTGAATGCAAACGAGATTCTATTGATTCAGACACGACCATATAACGATTAAATAAAAACAATTATGGAGAACTACAAAGAAGACATTATCCAGACCCGTACAGGCAACGTTGGGTCAAGTGACAGTAAAATGTTACAGCAAATTGCAGAACTTGGTCAAGTGCCAACATCTGCAAAGAAACGACTTGCTATTGTTAAAGGTTTTTGCGAAAACCCAAACATTACAACACCAGCAATGCGACTTGGTGACTATGTAGAACAAATGACGTTTGAAAGCCTACATAGCCAAGATGCACGATGGGAAAGTAACAAGTTCTTAAAGAGTGAAAAGTATTCACGAAAGAATTGTGGGTGCATCACACATATTGACTATTGGCTGCAAGATGACGACAAGAAAGTTATCACCATTGGAGAACAAAAGGCGACGGTACATAACTACCAGCAGGCTTACGACGAATACAAGTTCCAAATCTATCATCATTATCTCTTGACGAAAGAATACGCTAACAAGATTGGTTACAAGGTAAACGTGTTGTTCTGTGTGTATGACACCAATGGGGTAGAAGAAGGACACGAATACGACCCGTCAAGGCTTACAGTTAGACAATTAAGAATGCTTGAAAAATATTCAAAGTCATACCATCTTGCCGAATCTATGGATATTGTAGACAACTTCTTGGAGACGTTTACAGAGTATTACGAGGATGAGGTAGACGGAAACTTGCTTCCCGAAAAGGTAAAGACAGAGTTTGACCAAGTAACCACATTCCTTGCCGAAATCAAGGAAAGGGAAAAGAAAGTTGAGGATTTCAAAAAGAAACTTACCGAATTTATGATTTCTAAGGGCGTGAAGGCAATTAAAACCGACGCATGGGCAATTACACTGGTTAATGAATCCGAAAGCGTTAGCGTGGATTATAAGGCTATTTTCACAAATGAAATAGAGGCTAAGAAGCCACGTATCGCCAACAAGCTAAAGAAGCAATACAAAAAGGTTACCAAGAAGAAGGCTTACGTAATGATTAAAACTAAAGATAATAACAACGAATAAATTTTAGATTATGGCAAACAACAATGTAGTAGCCCTTCGTGGGTATTTCAACAACGACACTTGCATGGCTAACCTGCGTGCAATGTTAGGACAAAAGGCGCAAGGCTTTGTAACGAGCGTCTTGTCAGTAGTAAACAACAACAAGCTCTTGCAGAACGCAGAGCCAGCAACGGTGTATTCAAGCGCAATGGTGGCAGCATCTTTGGATTTACCTATCCAACCCAACCTTGGATTTGCAGCAATCGTTCCTTATGGTCATCAAGCACAATTTCAGATTATGACAAAAGGTCTATTGCAGCTCGCTATTCGTAGCGGTCAATATGAGCGTGTTACCAACGCAGTTGTTCACAAAGGCGAATTGGTTAAGTATGACCCTTTCAAGGATGAATATGAGTTTGACGCATCTAAGCGTGAAAGTGACGAGGTTATTGGCTTCATGGCATACTTCCGTACTGTTGGTGGTTATGAAAAGTATTTCTACATGACAAAGGAAGAGGCTCTTGCTCATGGAAAGCGTTATAGTAAGTCGTTTAACAATGGTGTGTGGACTTCCGACCCAGATGCAATGTGCTTGAAGACCGTTTTGAAACTTTTGCTTTCAAAGTATGGAATCCTTTCTGTGGAAATGCAACGCGCTATTAAGTTTGACCAAGGTGTTGTTAAAGGTGATTTCTCGCAGATGGAAAGTGTCGAGGATATTGATGCAGTTGAGGTTGATTATATAGACAACCCACAAAATGGTGTTGATGAAAAGAAAGCCGCTGAAACTGCAGCAAAATTTGCAGATTTTGACGCACCAGACAACAAGTAACAACTAACAAAGGTGGGGTGAAATATTCCCCACCTACTTAAAACAAACAAAGATGTCAAACGGAATAAACTATTTACATTCGCACAGCGGAATAGAGAGGGAAGTAAGGGAGCTTGCTAAGGATAAGTCTCATGTATTAATCGACGAGGAGTTTAAACACATGTTTGATGACTGTGGGGTGAAACTTACTCCATATATGTACATGGGTGTAAAGTATTATAAAGTTCCTATATATGCATTCTTTCGCAAGGGAGGTGTCTTTAAAAACTTAAATAAATAATATTATGCGGTGGTTTAAGGAATTGATTGCAAAACGTAAAGAGAAGTGGCACAAAAATGCCATAAA
>Ga0326512_10004330_pt1 | contig 10309 bp, 7 predicted proteins | sample 1_2617_0518_D_FD_203652 | JGI IMG/M metagenome (GOLD analysis project Ga0326512, IMG submission 203652) | Bovine rumen microbial communities from UC Davis, California, United States - 1_2617_0518 | ecosystem: Host-associated > Mammals > Digestive system > Stomach > Rumen | place: USA: California...
CAACATTGGGGGCTGCAGGTTTTGCTACTGGCATTATAGCAGGAATCTTTATTATCATTCTTCAGTTTGCCGTCAGTGGTCACGATGCACAGCAGACATGGATAAATATAGTTTGCTCTGTTGCACTTCTCGCAATGGTTGGCTATTATGTTTTCTTGCTTTTACCCGTATTTACATACAAAGACATGACGGTTAGTGAGAAAATATTAACAGCACTGATATCTGCAGGCAGTCTGATAGGCCTCTTCATTGCTGGTGTCTACCTTACCATCTTACTGTTCATGCTTGTAGCTGTCATCGTTGTGGCTTGGATAGCATTGAAGGTGTGGCTTTCTTCTAATACATCATCCTCAACCAGCAGTCACAATGTTCCTCATGAAGACTATGGCCCAAAGAAATATAAGTTGGACGATGGTACAATAGTCACTGAGGATAGCATTGGTTCTGGCTATCATGGCAATGACTTCCATAACTACGAGAAGAATTATGACGGAACATTCAGCCGCACAGATTAAATAGAGAATTATGACTGACCTAAAATACCTGTGGGAAAACTCAACGAGTGCTATTTTCTGGGGATTCGTTTTAGCTATTCTGTTGACAGCTCTGGTTTTCCGCTTATTCAAAGACACCCCAACAGGTTCCAGATATACGGAAGTAAGCACATTCTGGGGACTACTTATGACAATTATGTTGTCAGTAGAGTTCATTTCATTTATCGGTGCATTTCAAGCAAGGATGGCCGTGGATGATGTTGAAGAGGCTGTGAAAAGCTATGGTGCCAATGCCCTAAACATTATCAATATAGATGATGTGATTGAAAATATGGCACCGAGTTTGAGACGCTACATTAAGACTGAAAACATCAATAAAGATGCAGTCAATGATGTGGTATCTACATACGCAAATAGCATCAGGCAAAGCATTGACAAACAAATGATTAAACTTGGTGTGTTTATACTTTGCACAATGATATTCCTACCGATGTTTATAGTAAAATCAAAGCGTTTCACAGGGTACGAAAAAAATTACTCCGCAAGACGAACTAACTATAGGACATCGAGAAAACACTACTGAATAATACTAATAATTAAAAATTATAGAACATGGCAGAAACAACCAAACTTAAAGCAGCAAACCATATCCTGATAGGATTGGGTGGAACAGGAGGAAAGGTATTGAAGGCGTTCAAGAAACGCTGGTTTCGTGAATTCCCCAGTGAGGCAGCACGCAAAGGAATACGCCCTTATGTGGGTTTTCTCTATGTGGATTCAACGCGGGAAATGATGAACGATGAGCGAGCTGATCCCTCATGGAAAGTGCTTGGTCAGGATGCTACTTTTACGGCTAATGAGTTTGTGAATATCCGACCAATGGGTGGAATTTCTGATTTGATCGACAATATTGATGACTTCCCCAATCTGAGGTATTTGGTAAAGTCTGCAGAACTGATGCGCAATACACTTGGTCGCATTGACACTGCAGCAGGGCAAAAACGCCGTGCAGGTCGAATTATGTTTGCTTCTTGTTGTCCTGAATTCATCAGTAAATTAGAGTCAAAATACCGCCAGATGAAAGAAGACGTGACAGGCCTGGCAGAACTGCATATTCATATTTTCACAGGACTTGCAGGTGGTACTGGTTCTGGTTCAATAGTTGATGTTGTAGCCCAGTCTATTAAGGCTTTCCCAGAAGCACAGATTGATGTTCATGCTATGATACCAGAGCGTCAAATCCCAGCCGGCTTCAATGCAGGTCGCTATCATGAAAATGGATATGCTGCCCTTCGTGAGTTGAATGCCCTTAATATTCCGGGAGTTCATGGATATCGTCCTTGCGACGTGATGACTGGTGCTGAACATATCGTATTTCCAAACGAAGACAAAAAAGCACAGTTTGGTCTGATGCTTTACTCTAATGAGAACAGCAAGGGCTACGAGGTAAATTCTACCAAAGTACTTCCAGAGCTTTTAGCTGATACATTATTCTATCGAATATTCCTTCCTGACAATGAAAGTACCAGAGAATTCTTCCGTGCATGGAGTTGCGAAAACTGCGATGACTTCCAGATAGAATATGATACACGACAAGGTCATGAAATAGATCCAGCCCGTACCAAGTTTATCAATACATTTGGTGTTAAGCGTATCGTTTATCCAGAGATACGAATCATGGAGCACATCTCTTATACTCTAAGCAAGAGTATCATCTGGCAGATGCGCTATAATAATTTCAACGAAGAAGATATGGGCTTTGTTGGCGAACCATCTAAACGTAATTACGACGAGTTGCTTGACAAGAGCGGTTTCGTAAAAACGTGGAAACTGGATGAGCGCCATCTCATGCTGGAAGAAAAGATAGTTGAAACGGAAGAAAGTTTTGAAGATTTTGATAATTTCTGGAAGGAGAAGACCCAATTCTACAATCACGACGATGCTTGCCGATTTTCCCCTCAGCCTTTAGACTACCTTGATGGATATTGCTCAGAACAGTTCAATACAGACTTTAGAAGGGGTAAGGGTGTTGCCGCTTATTTTAGCAGTAAGTCATCAGTTGATACTCTGAAGTTGCAAGCTGGTGCCATCATTGACGCCATAGAGCAGAATCTCTTTTCTGCATGGGCTGACGGAACTTATTCAATGTATGACCTTGCTGGTATATGCGACAGTATTATTAAATATATAGGTTCACAGCAACGAAAAATAGATCAGGACATCATTGCATATAATGATACTATTGACAGCTGTAATAAGACTCGTGAGGCTTTAAAGTCTGAATATGACGGAGCAGGTCTTGTGACACGTTTTGTCGGATTGTTGGGCGGTCGAGCCAAACCTGAGATTTATGGTGACTATCAATTGGAGACTAAAGACCTGTATCTGGCAATGACTCGTAAGGCATCAAAGGAATTTGAACGAAAATTACTGAATAAGTTGCAGGAGGCTTTCGATGATTTCAGTGCCGAAATAAGCGAGTTTATCAGCAAACTCGTCGTTTGCCAAGATAAGCTTGAATCAGAGATTGTTGCTCGCAAAATGGATAACGTGGCTCCTAACTTGCAAGACATGATTATCGAGATTCGTGAGCCTATGAAGATTACGAACTTCGAGCATAAGCTTCAGACCGACCTCAGTAAAATGCGATCACTCGCAAGTAAAGTTCGCGAGACCCTCACTGGAGGGCGCAAGTTTGTGCATTTCCGTGATATGGCTAACGGTATGGACGAAAACAGCCTAATTGAAATAGCAGACGAGAAACTCATGCCTATGGTGATAGACTGGCATAATAGCGATGAGACCTATAGTCGTGATAAGATTATAGGCATGAACGTCATTGAACAGCTACAAAAATTCTTCGAGAATTATCCTCAATTCAATTTGAAGACATTTGCAAGAGATGTTATTGACCAAAGTGGAGTGTTCCTGAAGTTGAACGAAAAAGAGTTCAAGAGGAACATGACCAATACTGATGGACCAGTTCAAGGACGTACTATCAATAAAGAATTCCTATTGATAAGCATGCCAGAATGTGACGATACCGCAAAACTAAAGCAGTTCAGGGAAGATCTCAAAACTGCATTCACGGAGAATGTGGAGAATCCTGATTTCCTGAAGTTTGATCATGAGGGAAGCAAGGATAATGAGATTTCTATTGTAAGAATAGTCAGCTGCTTTCCCATACGCTGTTTAGATTGGTTGCCCGTCTACAAAGAAAAGTATGACATCATGGTTAATGCACAAAACGAAATGACACGCAGACAGAACCGTATTCTTCTGCATAGTGAGGGAGATGGTTCCGAACTTCCACCGCTTGAAGGCGAAGGCGACGGTCCTAAAGGCAGTCAACTGATTCCCTATCTGCTCATTGATGCTGCTCTTGAGAAATCTCTCAGATGGGGCATTGACAAACGTGAGGAAGAAGGCTGGTGCAGTGCTGTGGTAGACTTCCTTGGAAATGCAGAGTTGGAACTGATATCTTCTAAATTCACAGAGATTATGCTGAGTGAGAAGTTTACTCCAGAATTGAAGAATCAGATTATTGACGAGGTAGATAAGTTTTTGAATGACGTAGACCTGACACAGAGTATGCGGAAGAACACGTCAGACAGAGTGCTGGAATTGGTGAAGAACCGTGTTGTAAAAGAAACAGGGGTCGGTACATCTTTATATAAAGAGTATCTGGCAGCCACAGAGCAAGCTGTTAAGTTAATAACCAAAAAACAATAATACTATTATGGCTAATAAAGTAAAATTCAGATATGGTATTTGCCAGAATTCACACGTAGAAGAAACAGGTAAGCCATGCCCCCTTTGCCAATCAAAAGAGGTGCAAAGGGTAATTGCAACCAAGGAACTTATTTGTAGCGAGTGTAAGGGGAAACTGAAGGAAATACCACGTCCCAAAACTTTTTGGGAGAAATATGGGACTCTAATCATTGCAGCTGTTGTTCTACTTATCATTGGCGGCGGTGTAGCTTGTTATACTCTTGTTGGCAGTTCGGATGAGCCAACGGGTATAAAACTTGAAAAAAAGGAAAAGGCGACAGTTAAAGATGGTGATACTCTGCCACCCCCACCAAAACAAGTATTAGTCAAACAACTGAGTATTGATGGTGGTGACTTCAGCATTAAAGTTGGCGATAGCAAACAGTTAACATTCGTGGTTGTCCCAGAGAAACATGATGAACTTCTGAGTTGGACTTCTGACAATGAGGCTGTTGCTACTGTTGACAACACCGGTAAAGTTTCAGCCATCAAGAAAGGAACAGCCACTATCAAGGTTGCAGCAGACAAGTCTGGCACTAATGCCACTGTGAAGGTGACAGTGAAACCAGAAGAAAAACCTGAGCCCATCGGGATTTTACGTTACGGAAAGTACTCTGGTGGCTTGAAGAATGGTCAGCCTGACGGTACTGGTAAGTTGACATTCACTAAGCCTTATCAGTTGAATGCCCAATATACTGCGCAGCCTGGTGAATATATCCAAGGTATCTTCGAGAATGGTAAGCCGACATTCGTCACCTACTATCAGAAGGATGGTACAGTAACTAAGATCAAACTGCGTTGATGTTAAAAAGAGGTATCATATTGATGGCGGTAGCCACATGCTGCATCGGCATGCGGGCTACCTCCTTTGATACCCAACGGTTAGAGCGGCTGGCTGGCTATCTGAGCTTGCAGAAGTTGGATACGCTGCCTGTCGGTGTGACCAATACCTATTATTATAAGCAACATCCATTGACTATTCGCAAGAACCAATGGGGTGAGATAGAGCACATTGGACTTCAGCTTTTCCCACTGTCTTTTAGACAGCAGATGCCTCTGCCTATTTACGATTTTTTGGAGCGATACCTATTGGCTCGGATGGCTACGCCTGCCAATACAGAAGATGCTACGAGAATGCAGTGGGACAAAGTGCATTTCACGATAGGCAACGCAACAACTGCCTTGAAGTTGGACACGACAGCTGTGTTTAGCAATGAATATGTTGATTTGCACGTCTATCGTGTTTCATGGTCGGTCAATGGCAGTAAAATGCTTGAACTATCGTTTACCATGAACGTCCAGATGCTAATGGGTTGTGATGCTGTTGAGTTGGAAGATCGGTTTATCCGTCATCTTGGGCGATATCAGACACGTCCTGTTGGTGAACCTGCATTGAATGGATTCCCTCAAGATGGCACTGAATTTACGAAGGCCGACAGTTACTACATGAGTCCGATGGTGCGTAACGACATCTACTACACTCGCAAGACTAAGAAGAAAACTTGGCGGTTGGTTGATGACATAGCACGTCCTACAAAGACTATCAACAACTGGATGGTGGCAGCGGATAGTAAAAACGGACTGCCACTACAGTTGACCATCGACAAATATGGATACCTGCTTGACACGCTACAGACCACCTATCGTGCCTGGCAACAGCTCTGCATGGATGAGGGCTGTCTGCCGTATTACGGATTAAAGGCGAAAAGCAATAACACGTATGAGGGCTCTGTATTTATGGTTAACAAGAAGGGTGGATACCTGCATCTGCTAAGCATCAACATTCCAGAGCGAGCATTGCAAGACAGGGAGAAGGTTGTCTGTACGGCTCGCATGTATGCCTACATACCGCTTTTTAATGTCAATTCAAAATTGATACATAATGTAGAATATGAACCTATCAAATAGTCATTGAAGATGAAACGAACATTTACACTCATATTGATGGCACTTGTGGGAATAGCTGCATTTTCACAAAGCGTTGAGGAGCAGAAAAAGAAGATTGCCTCCATCAAGAAGAACAGCAGCTATATCTATGCCGAGGTGACTACAACCAGTCAGCAGCAAGCCATAGATTTGGCGACTGATATGCTGCACAACAATGTGAACGAATGGGCTGCAAAGAAGAAAAAGTTTGCAGGTTCAAACAAAATAGTCACCAGAAACACGAACTATACGGTTGAGCAAATTACTATGCCCAGAGCCAACATGTATCGCGCTTTTATGTATGTGAAAAAATCAGATGTCATACCAGCTGACAATGTAGAGGTCAGAAACACACCGGCAGAAGTGGCTGAAGCCAATGCGTCAAAGCCTAAACCTGCTACAGTGGCACCTATTAGCAACAATAATAGAGACGCTGTGGTAAGTGAATTACTGCCCATCAAGAATACTGGCCAGTTGTCAGCCAAACTGAAGGAACTAAAGACCAACGGAAAGATAGCAGAATACGACAATCTGCGTGGTCTGAAAGATAAAAACAAGGCAGAATACATCATGGTTGTCTTCAACAAGGAAGGCAGTGTGGAGGCTATACTTAGCGAAGGCGAGAACCGAGTTAATCTGCTTACGTCGGCTCCTGATCAGTTGACCAACTACAAAGGACGTGGTGCCATTGGTGTGAAAGTAAAAATGTAAATAAACAAAACGAGATATAAAGATGAAAAGGACAATTTTATGCAGTCTTGTGATGCTCCTAGCTTCTCTCAGTACTCATGCAGTCAATGTGACTCTGACAACAGACGAGGGCTATAATAACCCCGCTATGGTCCAGAAGTTGCAGAATAATCTGGCTGCCCTGTTGACAGAAATCAATGCGGCATACGATCAGAAACGCAATCTGAATTTAGCACAAATCAGTATTGACGACAAAGCCAAGGATGAATTAGCTACGCTTTGGGATATAACACGATTTAGATGCGATGATGATGAGGTAGTAGATCGAATATGGCCTATGCAAAATGGAAGTTTCTACTTGCGACAAATACCGATGATTCTCGATCCTGATGGTGAAGTGGTAAAAGAAAGCAAATTCCAAGAAGTATCCGTAACATTTGACCGTAACGGAAGGATAGATGAATTCCGCTTTGCCCTCGATGCACAACTTTCCGAGAGCATGGAAAAATGTGGTGATGTAGTGAGTACAGAACGCCGCATGATTATTCTCCAATTTGTAGAGCGTTTCCGAACAGCCTATTGTCGCAAAGACATCAACTTCATGAACCAGATTTTCAGTGATGATGCCTTGATTATTACAGGAAAGGTAATGATGCCAAGACCTAATGATATGGGACAGGGAAATGCCAAAGTGGTGTATAATCGTCAAAACAAGCAACAGTATCTGTCTAACTTACGAAGAGCTTTCTTGCGTAACAAGTATATTGAGGTTCAGTTTAGCGAAATCGGTGGAGGTACTGAAGCAAATTCAAATTGTCCGGGAATTACTCAGTCTCGGAACAATCCTAATTTTTATGGTGTGCGCTTACGCCAAGAATGGAGATCGAGCAATTATAATGACGATGGATATGTATTCTTATTATGGGATTTCTCTGACGAGGCACACCCAGTTATACAGGTTCGCACTTGGCAACCAACAATGGTTTCTATGGGAAATGGACAAAAACAGAAACTTGCGGAAGAAGATATTTTCAATATGAGTTCAGTTGAAGACATGATAACAGAAGAGAAGAAATGAAAAAAAAACTATTCATATTGAGTTTATTGATGTTACTGAATCTTGGGTTAATGGCTCAGGACAGTGACAATATGCTGAACATAGTTCGGGGTAAGCAGGTTAAAGCCAATCTAAACGGAAAAGGTGGCGTAAAATTTATAGCGAACAAACCTGATTATATAATCAGAACTACGTTTAAAGATGATGCTGTTTGCGATAAAGCAAGAAAAGTAGGTGAGCAATATGAATATGAATTGTTGTTGGATATTTCAAAAGGTAAAAGCCGAGTTTTTGTTGTGAGCAAAAAAGGTTCGCCTATTTCTGGAAAATCAGATCAATTAAATATCAATGCCGACGAGTATCGGTTCTTTTCCATAGAAGAACCAGGAACCTTGATTGCTATCACAACACAAAGAATTGATTCCAAAAGTTATTTTGCCAAAGGTGAAAATCCTATAGAAGCACTAATAGAAATTAAAAGTGCCGTGCAACTTAGTGAAATAACGACAAGTGAATTAGTAAAGATAAGTCAAACAGGAGGCACAAAAGGGAAAGACGGTACGTATAATTATGGTATCGTGATAAACGCGAAACAATTACCTCTTTTGAAGGAAAAGGTTCAAAAGGCCAATGACTTATACAGGGCAAAGGATGAGTCTGCAAGCAGTTCATGGACTGATGAACAATGGAAAGAACTCGACCTGTTGCGAGAAAGCAGAGATAATGCGTCTAATGATTATGCAAATGCTGTAACTATTAGTTTACAAGGTAAAAACACGAATCGAGTTTTACTACGTTCTGACTTGATAGAGAAATTAACACCTAAAGACAAATTGGTATGTAATATTGACTTATTAAGTCAAACGGATACCGTTATCCATGAGCAAACCTATCAAGAAGCACTGGCTATCGCAAGAGAACGATATAAAAATTACCCACTTCATACAGAAAGCAGCTACTATGATGCAGCTCGTTTAGCATATGACAAAGCAATAGAGCATAACGACTGTCCACAAGACATGCGCGAGTCAATACGGGTAGAACGCGACACTATGGCAAGCCTACGCCGTAACACCTATCTTATAGAAGCTGCTGAGGCAAAGGCTAATGAGTATGAGAATAAAAAAGGTTTTGAATGTGATGAGGTATACAAGTATTTGAGTGGAGAACTACGTTTTGCAAACCGCATACTACAGTCTCATCCTGAAATTACGGGCATCATGAATATTAAAGAACGTGTACTTGCCCGCCTAAGAAGTCATCCCAAGGGACAAAACGTCGTTGAGACTACTGTTACCAAACAACGCGAGACGATTAGCGGAACAATAAGTTTCAAAAACGAGTATATGGCCATACCATTCCAAAACATGAGGGTTTTTGCTACTACCTCATCTAAGATTAAAGATGGACAAAGTCGCAAAATAGCCAACGTCAAGACCGATGGAACCTACAATGCCGTAAAGCCTGATGGTATGGATCCGCTTTACATCTACGTAACGGGCGAAAAAGACAATGCGCATTATGTTCCCAAAGGAACAACAACAATGGATATTATCGTTAAATAATAAACAGTTTTTTTAACTAAAAAGTAAAAACATGAAAAAATTACTATTACTTGCGTTAGCTTTGCTAACCATTGGTAGCCAGATGGAAGTATCTGCCGCCCAAAAAGAGAAAAAAGGTTTGAAGTGGGAATGGGACGGTACGAAGTCGGGCAATGAAACTATCGACAAATACCTGCTGCAGATTGACACCCTCTACAACAAGGTTCAAGCATATCAGCAGAGCCTTGACTCCTACGTTATGAAGGACACCACGCTACAACTGAATGGAAAATGGTATCAGATTGCATGGATGGAAGACTCACATGGACAAATTCTGACACGTGCCACCGTAAACTGGCAGTGTGTTCAAGCTTATGCGCTAGGAGCAAACATCATTCTTGACATGACCAATGCTGGTTTAGGTTCTGCTAACGCTGCTTTGGAACTTCCTAAATTGGGCTTTAAGGCTTTGAAGTTTGGAAAATACGTTAAGGGCGGACCTGCCGTAATTTCAGAAGGCACTAAAGCCATTAAGGCTGTTCGAGGCAAATGGCTGGCTAATTCACGTCAGTGGAAAGCAATGAAGGATGGAGCAATAGCAGATCCTTCTACCATTGGCTACAAAGGGTTCTCTGCCATCTTTATTGAGAAACTGAACAAATGCTTCTACATCAAAGAAGTAAAGGAAGATGATCCGATTTATGAAGAAGTAGTAAAGAAAAACGAAGGCAAATCAGCAGAAGAGATTTCAAAAGAAGCTACAGGATGGACAAGCCAAATGGAACAGGCTACTGTACTCCCAGAGGACAAGAGTAAGGCACTTGATG
>Ga0326512_10004331_pt1 | contig 10308 bp, 9 predicted proteins | sample 1_2617_0518_D_FD_203652 | JGI IMG/M metagenome (GOLD analysis project Ga0326512, IMG submission 203652) | Bovine rumen microbial communities from UC Davis, California, United States - 1_2617_0518 | ecosystem: Host-associated > Mammals > Digestive system > Stomach > Rumen | place: USA: California...
AATGGTTCTTTTAGAAAAGCATCCAAACTCGCAGGACGATCTAATCCTTTTACACTCCATAAAACAGTCACTGTAGGTTCCCACTGCTGCAGTTCAAAATAATATGTTCCATCATCCAGATTGTATCCTTGCGAAAAATACTTTTTTCCATGATAGACATATATAACCTCTTCACCATCCAAGAGTTTTTCAACAAACTCATCAATATTTCCGTTAATCATAGTTCAGCTCCTTTGAAAAACTTTTTATATTACTAGTTGTAAATTCAATTGCTTAAATTCATGTTTTAGAATTTTCATCTTTATTCTCTGTATCATTATTATCATTATTTCTTTCAAATGCATTTGGATTTATAAACTTATATATAGATCCAATAACAGCATAATCCAGCACGCAAAGAAGTGCTAGCCATTTGCATGGTGATATTAAACCTGCTATCAAAAAGTGAATACCACCAAGAATAGGAACTCCTGATACACTGTGTTCTGGATTCCTTTTCCCAAATAGCAAAAACAGGCCCATTGTAAGATAAATCAAACCTATAGCAGCAAAAATTGCCGGAAATACCCATGGATGTAACTTAAACCACATTGCATTCACCTTTTCTTTCTTAGTTATAACAGCTATTGCACAAGGCATTCTTCCTTTCGTCATTATACCTATTAATCGTTAAAAAGTGCAACCCTTTTATAAAAGGTTGCACTTTTATACTTTTAACGTTAGAACAAATTTTAATTTTACCAACCAAGATCCATAAGCCAGTTATTAAGAGAACGTTCTCTATCCTTATCATTTTTTTCAGGATCATTATAGAACTCACCCTCGATTCTTCCATCAATGATATAAAGCACGCGGGAGCACTTTGCTGCAACCTTTGAATCATGAGTAACCATCATGATGGTAGTTCCCTCTTTGTTAATCTTAGTAAGCTCATCCATAACTTCGTTTGAGTTAGCACGGTTAAGAGCACCTGTTGGCTCATCTGCAAATACTACACTTGGTTTATTGATAAGGCTTCTGCAGATACAGGCGCGCTGCAATTGTCCACCGGAAACCTCATTAATATCATTATCAGCAGCCTCGATTATTCCAAGTTTTCTCATCAGATCCTCGCCGGTTTCTGTCACTTCCTTACGTGTTCTATTAAGTTTTTTGCTCTGAAGGCCAGGAAGTAAAATGTTATCTAAGATTGTAAGATTCTTCATCATAAACATCTGCTGAAAAATAAATCCCATCTCATCAAGTCTCATATCTGAGAGCTCATTCTTCTTCATCTTTGTGATGTCCTTATTGTTAAAAAGAACTGTTCCACTGGTGGCTTTATCCATACCGGACACACTATAGAGAAGTGTTGACTTACCGGATGCAGACGGTCCCATAATAGCAACCATCTCGCCCTCCTCCACCTTAAAGCTTACATTTTTAAGAACGTTATTCTGTCTCTTATCCGTTATATATGTTTTGCATAAGTCCTTTACTTCTAATACTGTTGACATATTTTTCTCCTTTTCTAATTCATATTCTTATTCAATTGATGCTGTATCTCTGGCTTCTACAGTCTTACTGTAGAGAGCTGTGAGATAGGCAATTAGTACTGTTACTGCTACCAAAACTATTGGATACTGAATTAAACTCATGAAATTATATACAAAATCAACTTTCTTAGCTCCCATCATTCCAAACACCGGACTTATAGCTATGTTCGTAATCGGAATGGACAGTGCCATGGCAATTACGACAGATATACATGCAAGTATTCCGAATCGAATAACCTGCCATCCGATAACATCTGAATCTCTAAACCCTATCGCTTTAAGGATAGCAATCTGCTTCTTCTCATTTGCAATAAAAGATCTCTCCATCATGATAGTAACAAGTATTATTACAACGATTGTTATAGCCATGAGAAGTAATTCTACACTTTCAAATGTATCAAGAGCATTCATTACATCTACGCAGTACTCTCTCTGATCCATTATTTTATTCGTTTTAAAGATAGTTTTAAGCTTTTCTTTCCTGTTTTGTATCTCCTTCTCAGATGGATGATCTGTAAATGTTATCTGTGCTATTTCCATACATCCCTGACAATACTCAAAGGATGTTGGAGCATCCTTATGAAGAAATGCTATTTCTCCGGTATTATTCATAGTTTGAATGATTCCGGTTACAGTACATTTTTCCTTGCAGCTGACATAATCTATCTCGATCGTATCACCTATTTTGATTCCAAGACTATCTGCCATTGTTTTACCAACTGCTATTTCATTTTTATTTGTTGGAACTTCGCCCTCAAGGGTTTTCATTTTCCCGTCGACATTTCCCAAAGCTTGCTGCATACGGTAGTTATAGTTATCTCCATTATATGTGAATTTATACTGATATAAACATTCTGCATATACATGGGCCGGCATGCCTTCTTCCTTCAGTTTATCCTCAATTGATTTTAAAAACTTGCCATAGAGTTCTTTTCCATCTTCCCTATACATGAAAGTGCTGAGATCAACTTTTTTCTTATCTGTAAAGCTTGAATAATCAATTACATTTTCTTTTATCTCTCGAACATATAGATCTGACCTTGTACCAAATGTATCTATAAACGCATTGCTATCCATCGTTGCAGTTGTGTTAGCTAATACCAGCAGAAAGAGGGAACATATCCCAAAAGAAATAATGATATTAAGGAATCTCTTTGGACTGCTTATTATGTCATTCCATGCAAGATAAAGAGTATTTTTTGCGTGGCTTTTACTTATCCTGTAACCTTTCTTTTTTCTAAATCTCTCACCTGTTTCACCATTTCTTATTGCATCAACAGGTGTAGCCTTCTTAATCCTTGATGTAGAAAGATATGCAAACCAAACAATTATTACAAACACCAGAATCGCACCAATGACATTTAAAAACTTCCCATATGAATTACCAAGCACCATATTCTCAGTGACGCTCTTCATAAGCATATCTGCAAATGGATAACTTAAGACACATCCAATCACAGTAGCTACTATAGCTATTCCTGCATATTTTGTAAGATAAAGGCTTCTGATTTTTTTATTTCTGATACCGATAGCCTTCATAACACCAATTTCCCTAAAATCATCCTGGATTGTAAAACCTATAGAAAATCTAAGTATTACGAAAGAAACAATGATAAGACAAATACTGAGTATCATTACTACTAATGCAACTATAATATCCATAACATAGGTTAAGATTATAGTGCTTCTCGGACATTCAAACATGATTCCTTCAAAGGTTCCAATCTCTGACTTCGCCTTTGCCAAGTCATTTACATTTGCATATACGACAATTCCTTCATAGTGCTCGGTATCTTCGCTATCATAAAAGTTATCCATATCCTCATCATTCATTAAAAATCTATCATTACCCATGAATGTAGAACCAAGAAATGCATCCTTAATCTTTCCATCAACAATAAGCTTCATTTCTGTGTCACCAAACTTAATGGTAATCTTATCACCAACCTTTAAATTATTTCTTTTTATATAGTCTCTGGAAATATAAACATGACCTTTTCTGACACTTTTTACCTCTTCATTTGAAGCTCCAAACATCTTAATAGATGTATTATCAAAAGACTGCAAAATAACGGTGGTATCTAATTCTTTCCCCGTGCTATTCTTAATAGGATCATTATAGAAAAGAAGCTGATCAGTCTTATAGCTTGTAATGCTTTTGCAGTCTTTCAATTTATCTGTTATTTTTTTCTTGTCGCTACCATTAAAGACAACATTATAATCACCAACTCCGGCCTTATCTAAGTAATAACCTGTACCGTTAAGAACCGACACCAGATTATTCATCCCACTGGCCACGAAGATTGTTGCCAGTATAATGAAGAGAAAGAGGATTACATTCATCGTCTTATTTCTCTTCAAATCTTTTTTTAATATCTTAAAAAACATATCTATTTCCTCCATGTTTCATTTAATACATACTTACCAGCGGCCAATTGGTAAATACAGTTTTCATCTTACGGCCTAATAATAACAAAGCAATTATTAAATAATCATTAAATAAAATAAATATGTTTACCTATTCACTTAAGCTTTTCTTACAACAAGAGTAATTTTAAATCTGTCATCTTCTATCTCGGCAAATGCATCTCCGTCCATTCTCTTCATAAGTTGTTTTACTATATAAAGACCCAGTCCATTTCCCTGTACTCCCTCTGTGTTAGAGCCTCTATAAAATGAATCAAAAAGATTCATAAGTTCTTTCTCATTGAGGGAGCACCCCGAGTTTGAAACAGTGATCAGCTTACAATCCTCTTCTTCACTGAAGCTTATGCGAATCTCTTTTCCATCGCCATACTTGATGGCATTCTCCATTAGATTTTGGAGAACTTCGATAAGTCTGTCCTTATCTCCTGAAAGTAAGCAATCTTCATATTCATCCATAATGAACTTCGTGTGAAGAACACTTAACTTGTCACTATAATAAGCCCCTATACTGTCCATAACTTCAGACATAAAGAAATCACCAGAATTCACATCAAATTCCATGAATTCTTCCCTGGATACCCTATATATTTCATCCACATAAGTCTTTATTTCTTCGATTTTTGACATAATGCCGCTTAAGGCTTCCTGTTTTTCTTCCTCTGTTTCATAGATTCCTTCCTGCAAAGCTTTGGTATAAAGCTGTATCGCCGAAAGCGGAGTCTTAATATCATGTGAAAGAGATAAAAGCATGGTCTTTTTCTCCTTCTGGTACTCAAGATTCTTTGACTTGGAATTTTCGAGATTCTCTCGAAGCATATCAACTCCCCACAAAAACTTACCAAAGAATCGACTCTTCTCTTCCTTTACAGGCGTTGATAGATTTCCCTTAGCAAGGCTCACAGTCATATCCGACATTTTATTAAATGGACGGATCACTGTTCTACCAATATATAAGAGCACACTGACAGACATTAGGAAGAATATTGCCATTCCTACATTTATCAGAATGAACAGCCTATTATCTCTTTTATTTTTATATTCAATTCTATATAATTTGCCATCGACTTCCTCAACGAGATAATCACTATTACAAATCTCTTCTGAATCAAAAACACTAACCCTTGTTAAAGACTCATATTTCGACAGGTCTATTTTTTCAGGATTCTGACACAACTCCTTGTCTTTATGCATCTCCAGCACCAGGCGTTTTGCCTCCACTCTGTAAAATGCATTCGGTTCCTTAGGCAACCTGAAGCAAATCAGATTTATCACGAAAATTATAAATAATTCTATAATGATTATTATCGCTACATTTTTCTTAAATCTACTCATATCGATAACCTACGCCCCATACAGTAATTATATGTTTCGGTTTCTTTGGGTTCTTCTCTATCTTCTCACGAAGCCATTTGATATGAACAGTGAGCGTCTGTATCTCTGACTCACTGTCACTTCCCCAAATATTATTAAAGAGGTATTCCTTCTTTAAGGTAACACCTTTATTCTCAATAAGCAGCTTCAGAAGCTCGAACTCCTTAGAGGTAATCTCGACATCCTTTCCTTCTACCTGAAGGCTATTAGTCACAGTGTTTAGAGACAACTTCCCATCTACTATAACCTCCTTACCATACTTACGCTTAAAGATTCCATTTATCTTCGCAAGCAAAATATCTATATCGTAAGGCTTCTCGACATAATCGTCCGCACCGAGATTTAGGCCCTTTAGCTTATCCTCCTTCTCAGTTCTCGCGCTGGCTATAAGAATATGTGCATTTGATGTCTCACGAATTTTGGAGCATACTGCAAAGCCATCTATCCCCGGAAGCATCAAATCCAGAATGACGAGCTTTGCACCATACATCTCAAAAAGTCGCATAGCCTTCTCTCCACTATCTGCTACAGAAACAATGAAATTATTTTTTCTAAGAAATGTTTCTAAAAGGCCGCCTATTTCTTTGTTATCTTCAACAATAAGAATGTCTAACATCTTATCCTCCTTTACCATAAGCCTCAAATAAAAAACTCATTGCAACAGATTGCCTCAAATCACAATAATTTCGTTGCTTTAATTTTTTCAATTAAGGGGAAATTTTCTTCTTTCTAATCCTATATTAATCCGTAAGGTGGGTTATAAAAATACAACGTTCTTTCATGGGTGAAAACCGACAAATTCGAATTTACATCACTAATAGTTACTCATGCATCTATAGCGACTCCGCAAAGTTTTTCACTTCCATATCGCTGTGGACAAGCTTCGCATCAACCGACACCGCTCCTTCCACATATTGCTTTAACTTGTCCGCTGTCTTTCCGATTCCACTTCCGCCTGATGTTGCAACAGCAGCCACCTTCTTGCCTGTCCAGTCATATTCCTTACAGAATGTATTCACCACATTCGGAGCACAGCCATACCATATAGGAAAGGCAAGTATGACAAGATGATAATCCCCAAAATTCTCTACACTCCCTGCCACAGGCACTGCGCACTAAAATATGCTATCAACGTCCTTATCTGTCAATCCGTTCTTTATGTAGTACAATGCCACTCTGAGACTTACTTCCGCTTCCTGCATCATATATCCTCCCTTTAAATCATTTGAGTGTCTCTATCTTACCACTCTTAAACTTGTATCTGTATGTATGCCCTGCCATGCTAAAATCCATATATCCTCTGGTTTTTCTGTTCGGCGTAATGGCAAATGTCTTTTCTTCATTACCTGCGGTAAAGCGTACCTTTTTATCCATAACCTCCACACCCGGAATGACATCTCCTATCACTTCTTTTACGCTTAAAGGCATATCATCCTCATGATCTGACTTGGTAAGATTACACTCTCTACAAAGTAGCTGAAGATTATCTCTGACAGTTAGTCCACCCTTTGACATAGGCTTGATATGGTCAATTTGGAAAAATCTCCTGCTGTTCGACCTCTTATGGCACATAGCACAGACATACTCATCGCTATCCTTTGCCGCCTCGAACACCTCATTTTTAAGTTTGTTGCCAGATATAGGATCGTGTGATATCCACTCGTGAAGTGTCATTTTCTCAAGCTCACGCTGCTCCCATTTTCTAACCGGACCTTGCACAGATACCTTTCCGTCAAGTATCTTGTCTATCTCTTTATCGAACTGACGCTTAAAATACTCATAATCGGTATAAAAAAGCTTCAACTGTGTATTCTCATCATTCCACAACTCCAAAAGGTGTTCCTTCTCTTCGTATCGGTCTAACCTTAAATCAAGCATATCCTGAGCAATATACGATAGATTAGCCTTCTCCCTGCTGATCTTATCAATTTCAATGAATCTCGGTGCATTGCCCGTATACGCATAATGCTTCAGTATGGATTCAATATCTATATCCTTTACCGGTGGTATCTGTCCTTCATCATCAAAAAATCTCTTGCGACATTCATTTATCATCTTCACAGTGAGATCATCGGGTATTCGTTCCTCCGTAACACTAAACTCTGTCATCAGATCCGGCAGATTATCTATAAACTCCTGATAACTGTCCCTGCTGGTTGTATAAACGAGTGAATGATGATTATGCTCCATGCTCTCCTCAGTCTCCGGGTCAGTCTCCATATATGAAGTCTCATAAAGTCCAAGTGGAATACGGGCACTAAAGGGCAAATTCTCAATATCCTTTGTATCCACTGTCTCATCAACAATCCTGGCAAACTCTTCAATAAGAGATACTGCTATAAGTCTGATATTCTGTCTCTGGTATTCAGCTGACTTATCAGGTATCCTATCCTCTCCATCAAGCAGGATGGTCTCCGGTGTCACAAAGGAAATCTTATCTTCCCACTCATCTATGAAGCTCACAATATACGCTTCTTTTGTACCACCAGCTTTCTCCCCACGCAGAGCACGCCCCACCATTTGCGTCATAAGAACCGTCGATATAGTGGGTCTTGTAAGAAAGACTGTCTTCGTCTGGGGGAGGTCAGTTCCCTCAGTGAGTATCATGACATTGATAAGCACTTCAAGCTTTTTTTCTCTATATGCATCTATAACTTGATCATTTTTTTCTTTTGAACGATTTATTCCTGTTCCTGCATCTCTAAGTGAAGATACAACATAATCAGATTTGACACCTCTTTCCTTAAAAAGACTGTTAAGAGATATCGCATGATCCACATCAACCGCAAAAATTATAGTCTGCTGATACTTATCCTTGTTATTGCAATATGTATCTACAATAAGCCTGTTTCTCTTGCTATCCTTAACTACCTTTTTCGCTATATCCTCCGGCAGTTTATCTGAGAACATCATACTCCGCACCATCTGTGGACTGATATCCTCTCCTATCAACATACCCGTCTTGTTTGATTCAAAATGTGGCGTTGAAAGGCAGTTTCTCTCTATAAGTGTGACAAGGTCAACACTATATATAATATCATCTGTAAAAATATGTCCGAGTGTAGCTCTCTCGTCCTCATTTGTCCTATAAGGCGTCGCAGTAAGCCCCAACAACTTCACTAATTTAGCGTGCTGTTTCACATAGTCAATGATTTTCCGATAAGTTCTTGCCACTGCATGATGAGCCTCATCTATAACCAGATAAACCTCACTGTCACCCATCCATCTGTCCAAGGCATTAAGGCTCCTCACGATACTATCCTTACCACATATAAGGATATCCTCATCGCCCTCTATATGGATTGGTTTATCATGCATACCCGATATAATTCTGTATTTATATGATGTACGGTTCTGAAGAAGATCCTTATATCCATTCAACACAAAGGTCTCTGCTGCCTGTTCGAGTAAAAGGTGCCTATGGGCTATCCAAAGCACTTTCTTTTTCTTGTCAATAGCATTTTTCAAAAGCCAGTATGCTGCCGTGAGCGTCTTGCCTGCACCCGTGGGGAGCACAAGCAATCCGTTAAAAACTCCCTTGCTGTCATACTCACCCATTTTCTTCATCGCTGCTTCTTGAAAATCCTGCAAAACTATAGGATTCTTGCCTTCAGAAATATCTACCTCTGCTGCATTTTCATTGTTAAATGTTCGCATAATTTACCTCCTTAACAGCTTATATAGCTTATATAGCTTATATTCTCAAAGAAAAAATGGCATCAGCTTCTATGCTTCATTTCCTGATACGTAACTCCCTGATCATTAACCCATTCTATCCACCCATTTGCTGTTCTTCCACAAACCACACTAGCAGCAGCTGAAATGGAAGAAAAGGTATAGTCTTCCTTAAATCCTGTACTTCCTATTTTTTCTCACTCAATCCGTATTCTTAGAGCGACCGGTGTATCTGGCCGCTCTTTTTTGCAGCCATATATGAATCCTTAAACATCCATTTCATCATGAATCTTCCCTGAACCCGCCGCTTCCAGCTGTGAATAATCTCCCTGTGTTCTTCTGGCAGATCCTTGTTCTCCTTCAGATAATCGTCGATGATAGTGACATCTGACCACAGCTTATTCGCTACCTTTTTCACCTCTGCCGGGACCAGTTCCTTTGCTGTCGCGATACTCTTCAGTTTCCGGTTTACACAATACTTCTTATTCACATAGTCGAGCAGCGGCAGCCATAGCTTATAATACAGTTGTCCATCTTCCTGTGATAAAGTCATCGGTTATTCCTCCATTCGGTAAAAATACATTTGTTTGTATTACTTCTTTTCTAATATGATCCATTCACCTTTTTTATTTGAGCCAATTCTTTTCAGTACGCCCTTTTCAACCATAGACTGCAGGCACCGCTTAATTGTTGAATCCGAGCAATCTAAACGAACTGCCATCTCTTTTCGTGTTAAGCCAGTTTCTTCTCGTAACAACTCTATAATTTTAAGCTCACGTCCATCTAATTTTATTGGGTCATTTATCGGGTCATCGTGACCCAAGAAAAATTTACCACTAACATGCATTTCTCTAATGTGAAGCTCGTGTTTCTCATTCAACAAAAGATTCCTTAAAAACATTTCAAGGAACTCTGTCGTCTCATAGATACCATTCTTTATGTTATTATAATTTGCCCTAACCAAAGCATTTCGAAAATACCAAGAGTGTTCCGCAAACAAATCATTTTCGGCATCAAATCCAAGCATGCGAAGATACTTTATTAAAAACACAGCTGTCGTTCTGGTATTGCCTTCCTCGAACACATGGATTTGCCAAAGTCTGGAAATAAAAACCGCCAAATGATGAATCACCTCATCCATTGTTAAACTGTTATAGCGAAAATCCCTTTCCTGAGAAAAACCATAATCCAGCGTTTCTCGAAGTTCAGTAGCTCCACCATAAGATACTGTATCTCCATCAAGAACCCATTCCTTTTTCGTGATATTATAATCTCTGATTTTTCCTGCATGGGAATAAAT
>Ga0326512_10004333_pt1 | contig 10306 bp, 7 predicted proteins | sample 1_2617_0518_D_FD_203652 | JGI IMG/M metagenome (GOLD analysis project Ga0326512, IMG submission 203652) | Bovine rumen microbial communities from UC Davis, California, United States - 1_2617_0518 | ecosystem: Host-associated > Mammals > Digestive system > Stomach > Rumen | place: USA: California...
CGCGTAAGGCTCGAACTGTTTAAAGAGGACATGGCTACTTCACGACCTTATGCCCATTCTGTATATATAATCCTTTAGCACTCTGTTTTGTGACGCGACGACCTTGCAAATCATACAAAACATCGGAGTGAACAGCTGATTCGCGGACGGTCTGAATGGCATCGGGCTGCTGGAGAGTCAGCAGGACGTTGTCGAAGCCTATAATTTTTTCGGTTCCATTGTTGTTGTGCATGGCAGAGAGCATAACGGTTGTCGATGCTTCACCGTCACTGACAAACTGTATAGCGGCCTGCTGCCACTGCTCTACGTTCTCCAGTGAGGGCGCACTGACAGTTGCCCTACCCTCTGTGGCAAGCGAAACAATAGCATCGCCCCCCAGACCACTTTTCCACACATCAGCAGTCAATTGGTAGGTACCTGCCGGTAGACGCAGTTCTTGTTTCAACGTAATGGTCGACGTACCCCAGTTCTGTCGCACCCAATAAGTCTGCTTGCTATCGGCAGAGGGGGCTGGGCGCGATGCGAAAAAATTGGAGTAGTAAAGATCACCAGCCTTCAGTGCCGTCAGGTCGTTGTTGTTCGGCTCAGCATAGTCTACAGTCCAGCCTTCGGGTACGTAGATGGCACGGTCAGCCGACACACCACTGTTGGGCATCACCGAATAGGAACCCTCAAAGTCACCGTTGAGCAGAGCCGACGGCAGTTCCTTTCCCTCGTAGGGAATGTCTTGCAATTGGCAGATTTCTTTCTGTGTAAGCATGACATCGTAGAGCTGCAAATGGCTGATGGTGCCACGGAAGTCCTGGTTGTCGTTGGCATAGCTGGAATCCCACCACTGCGTGCGACCGATGTAGTTGCGCGTATCCTTGGCCAATTCATAGAGCAGATAAGGCTCGTTCTGATTGGCCGTACCGCTCACATTCTCCACACCATTTATATATATGCGCGTAGCACGCGTGGCAGCATCGTAGGTAACGGCCAGCTTCGTAGCGGTGTTGGCCGCGAGCTGTGTTGTGGCATTGACCATCGTAGTGGTCCCGCCATTATACTTGATGCCAGCCGACAATGGATTGGCACGCAGGAAAAGGCTGTTGCCCGAACCAGAACCGAAGTCGTAGATGCGGGGCTGTCCCGTCAGCGACTTGGCATTAACCTCAACGAGGAAGGTATAGGAACGCAGCCCATCGAGAAGCCCTTCGGGAGCCAGACCGAACTTGTTGGTGGCGAAGCCCGTAGCGGTGTTCTTTGTCAAATCAAGAGGTTCTTTCAGCTCATAACGCAGATTGTCGCCTATATCAAACTTGCTGACCTTCACTTGAAAGTCTTTGCTCTTCTCACCTATGGTGGCAGTAAGCACGACATTTGTATCGGCAGACTGACGGGTCAGCACACCTGTATGGGAGATGACGGAAGCATCTGAACTTTTCCAAGCGACATCAAGTCCCAAACTCTTTGATGGGAGCACCATGTCAGAATGAACCGTATCGGGCAATTTTATTGTTTCGAGAGCCGAATCAGCCAATCGTGCATCAATCTCGGTCTGAGCTCTCTTTACGATTGTCTGGACGGTCAAGGGCGAATGGCAGACATAGTCATTGAAGATGCAGACAGCCTTATGATTGAAGGAAACTTCCTGATTGTTAGCATTGTCTGAGCTAAGTTTCACTTCGCCGCCGATGCCTTCAATCTCAATGACCTGGTCAACAAGTCCATTGCGATAGGTAGTCAGTGTCTTACCATCATAAGTCAATGTGAGCACCCAGGTAGAAACTTTTGTCGGGTGATTATCGCCACTGGTACCCGTTGACTGCGTAGCCCAGTCATCACTGGTGAGCAAGCGGTTCTGACTCTTGTAAGACTTATTGCCAACGGTAACGACAGGATACTGATCGCTGCCGTCAAGGCTATAGGTAAGAGGCTGTGCTCCATCGACAGTCAGCAGTGTCCCTTCGTATTTCGACGTATTCATGGCAAAGCCAACAGTCACCGACTTATTAGCGCCGAAGGAAGTATATGGAAGATGGTCCAAACCTTCCGGTTCCTGAGTCAGCTCTTCCTGCCACGCATAGTCGCTGTGGATGGCTGTGGGATAGCCTTTCGGATAGTTCTTCTGTACTATCCAATAGTAGTAGTCGCCCTGCATCCACGCCACACGCATCTTGCTGTTCTTTGAGCCAGGAATCACAAAGGGACGCGCATTGTTCTTAGGCGAGTTCTTGGTTATCTGCTCCGAGCCCGCCACCTTGCCATCATCATCGATGGTGTACTTCCATATCTCATAGACACCATCCTTGTTGTACTGTCCGTCCTTGGTCGGGATGGAAAGGTACATGTCGTTGATGTTATCGGGATCGAGACTCATGCCGCCGCTATAGCAACGCTCCGTGTTGTTCCAGTTCTGGTGGAAGGCATGGCCAGCATAGGTCACCCACGTGTTCTTCCATGCAGAACCGTTCCAACGGGCATACCAATAGACATGCGAGGTCTTGGCATCGTCGATGTGGGGATAGGCAATGACGGGGTGTTCATCCTTGTCGAGCGCAATCTGCCACACCCAGTTGCGGATGTTGGCCGTCTTGTCAACGATGGTAGCAGGATAGTTGCTGGCATAAGAGTCAGTCTTGTTGACGTGGAACACACCATTATTTATGATGCTCAGCTGCTTGCCATTGAGGTCGCGCAGGATGGGGCCGTTGCCTTTGTTGATGTCGATGACGTTGAAGTAGAGCCAGTCGGGCATCTCATTATCGGGGTGACCTGTGGTATAGCTGACATAGATCTTGTCCTTGCCGTTCGACTGGTACTTAGCATACGGACGCGCACCTGTGGATTGCACAATCTGTTTGGGACCGAAGTCGAACTGACAGTTGTCGTTGGCATCGGGCATGGTCAGCCGTGCAATGGTAGGATGCCAGTTGATGCCTCGCCAACAAAGATAGATGTGCTGCGGGTCATCGCTCAGAATGAAAGGCGAAGGATAAGTTGTGTTGTTGGCCGTAGCCAGTCGTTTTTCCTCACCCAGTGCAGTGATGTCGCCAGGTTTCTGCGAGATGCGATACCAGATGCAAGGCTCGTCGGTGTGACGAGTGTAGAAAATCATGACGCGCTCGTCGGGTAATACGACGAACGTTGGATTGTTGTGGTCGTCGGGCTGGAAATAACTGCGAATGAGCACGTCGGTCTTGCGACCGCTCACCCAGTCGTACTGCGTGGCCTTGACGTTGCCATGCACATCGATATAGCCGATGTAGGTGGCATTGATGGTGCCAGAGCCGTTCTCATAGTGCAAGGCACGCGGGTCGGCAAACCAGCACCAGGCACCTTCCTCTGCTACGAGGTTCTGGGCATAGGAAACTTTCAGAATGCTAAAGAGCGCAATCAGTAGTGTAAGTAGTCTTGTTTTTTTCATAAATGCTTTAGTTTATTGGTAATTTGTTTTGCTTTATTCTAATTTCTCAATCTCATAGCTTTCTATGGTACGTCGAGGGCATAGTAATTATAGAAGCACTGCAGGGTGCTCACAAGAAGCGACTTGCCGAACCGACGGGGACGACTCAAGAAGAAGTTCTTACCATTGGCATGCGCCAGTTTGTACACGTAGGCCGTCTTGTCCACATAGATGGCCTGCCGGCTGATGAAGTCGGGAAACCACTGTAGACCGATTCCATATCTTCGCCTTTCTGCCATTGTTTTTTTCTATTTTATAACCAATAACAAGAACTCTTATTTTTTCAGTTCCGGATAACTGATTCTGGTGTGATAAATCGTCTTCAGTTTCTCTATGAGCACGGTCTTGGCATACTGAATATCGCGGAACGTGATGGGACACTCACGGAAGAAGCCATCGGCCAACTGACCATCAATGACGCGATTGACCAACTGACGGATGCTGTGCTCCGTATAGTCCGGCAAGGAGCGAGAAGCAGCCTCAACGGAGTCGGCCATCATCAATATAGCTTGTTCCTTGGTGAAAGGGTTAGGACCTGGATAGGTGAACAACAACTCATCGACATCCTCATCGGGATGTTCATTCTTATATTTCACATAGAAGAACTTGGCCTTTCCCTGACCGTGGTGGGTGGAGATGAATGCCTTGATGGACTCCGGCAGGTTGTACTTATCGGCCAATTTGAGGCCTTCCGTCACGTGGCTGATAATCATACCTGCACTGTCAATGTCACTCAGCTGTTCATGGGGGTTGATACCGCCCGACTGGTTCTCTGTAAAATAGATGGGGTTCTGAATCTTTCCTATGTCGTGATACATGGCCCCCGTGCGCACCAACTGCGTCTTAGCCCCAATCTTGCGTGCTATCTCTGCGGCCAGATTGCCCACCTGAATACTATGCTGGAACGTGCCGGGTGCCACTTCGCTCATGCTGCGCAGTGGTTCCTTGTTCATGTCCGACAGTTCAATCAGTGTTATGTTCGACGTATAGCCAAAGGTCTTCTCCATAATATAAAGGAGTGGGTAAGAGCAGAACAGTTCAATGCCGCACACCATAAGATAGTTGTAGTCGCTCAGGTCTATGCTGGTGAGGCTCGTGGTCGTAATGAGGTCTACCGAAAGGTTCATAAGGCAGCTGGCAAACGTCACCACAGCAGCCGTCCAGAACAACTGCGAACGGCTCGACAAATCACGCAGTGAGAGGATGGCCACCAAGCCGGCAGTCGACTCTACCGCAATGAACTCCAACGGATATTGCAGCACACAGGCGCAGATCAGTACCAGCACCACATGGGCCATAAAGGCCGTTCGCGAGTCCATAAACACGCGAATGAAAATAGGCACCATCGCAAAGGGAATGAAGTAGACGTGCAGCAGATTATGGCTCACCATGAGCGAGGCAAAAATAGAGAAAAGCATGATGAGTGCATAGATCATGCCCACGGAACGCAACTGCTCGAAATAGTCGGAACGGAAGATGCTCAGGAACAGTGTGAAGCCTGTCATCAGCAGCAATACATAGATGAACTCGCCGATGATGGTGGTAGTCAGTTGTGAATCGGCCTGGCTGCGGCGCTCGCTCTCCATGAGGAACGACTGTATAACGAGATATTTCTGCTCGTCGACAATGGCACCACGGTCAATGATCTTCTGTCCACGCTGCGCCACACCATTGGCAATGGGCATTCCACTAATCAAATCCTGCTTGCTGGCCTCGCTCCGCTCTCTGTCAAATAGCACGTTGGGGACTATATAATCGTTCAGATTGAGTTCGGAGATGAGGGCATGATGATTGTCGAATGCCGGATCATTTATCAATTCCTCATAAGCCTCCTTAGCCGTGTACAGGTCGGCAATCACCTCACTCGTAGCATTCTTTTCGTAGACCACACGGATGGAGAACACCGAATCTGGCAATTCGGGCATGGGCGACTTCGTATCGACGATGCCCACGTCGTAGAGATTACGCAGACGATTGGCTATGATACTCTTGTAATCGGCCAATGCCGCCACTTCCTTGTTATAGTTCTGTAGGAACTCACGCACCTTGGTTGGTCCTATGGTCTTGTTCATGATGTAGTAAGGCTCAAAATCGCGCAACAGACTGTCACGCAGCACTTTTTGTTGCGCCTCGCTCTTATAAACTACAAAATTGAAAGGAGCCGTCAAGTCGGCATAGCGCCAGGGCTTTCCCAATTCCACCTTGAAGTTATGGTGGGTCTCACGTGGCATGAACCAAACAATGAGTGTCACAACCGAGAGGACAAGCGCAATACGCATGAGCGCATCGCGAAAAGTCAACTGGGCCATCAGATTCACATGTTTCATATCTAAGTTTTACTCTTTTCTTGCAATGTATATATAAAACAGTGGCAAATTTATATAAAAAAATACAGATTACAGCCACATTGTTAGTGAATTTTTATTAACTTTGCAGCCAAAATCAAAAAAAACAGACATGACAGAAAGAAAAGTAAGAGTGCGTTTTGCACCGAGTCCTACAGGTCCCTTACATATCGGCGGTGTACGTACCGCATTGTATAACTATCTGTTTGCCCGCCAGCATGGCGGCGATCTGGTGTTCCGCATTGAGGACACCGACACCACAAGATTCGTTCCCGAAGCCGAGGCTTACATCATAGAGGCTTTCCAATGGCTGGGCATCAAGTTCGACGAGGGTGTTTCCTTTGGTGGCCAGTACGGCCCTTATCGTCAAAGTGAACGCCGTGACATCTACAAGAAATATGTTAAGCAACTCCTTGATGCAGGCAAAGCCTACATTGCTTTCGACACGCCCGAAGAGCTCGATGCCAAGCGCAAGGAGATTGAAAACTTCCAATACGACAACAAGACGCGCATGATGATGCGCAACTCGCTGACGATGCCCGCCGAAGAGGTGGAACGTCTCATTGCCGATGGCACACAATACGTTGTGCGTATCAAGATCGATGCCGGACAAGAGGTGATGGTCGACGACATGATTCGTGGCGAGGTTCACGTGAAAAGCGACATTCTCGACGATAAGGTGCTCTACAAGAGTGCCGACGAGTTGCCCACTTACCACCTGGCCAACATCGTAGACGATCATCTGATGGAGATCACCCACGTCATCCGTGGCGAGGAGTGGCTGCCCTCTGCCCCACTCCACGTGCTGCTCTACAAAGCCTTTGGATGGGAGGACACCATGCCGCGCTTCGCCCATCTGCCCCTTTTGCTGAAGCCAGACGGCAAAGGCAAACTTTCGAAACGCGATGGCGACCGACTGGGCTTCCCCGTGTTCCCGCTCGACTGGAATGCCATCGACCCGAAAACACAAGAGAAGGTGTTCTGCAGTGGTTACCGCGAACAAGGTTATTTCCCTGAGGCCGTGGTCAACTTCCTTGCACTGCTTGGCTGGAATCCAGGCACGGAGCAGGAGATGTTCACACTCGACGAGCTGGTCAATGCTTTTGACATTGAGAAATGCTCGAAAGCCGGTGCCAAGTTTGCCTACGAGAAAGGCATCTGGTTCAACCACGAATACATTCTGAAGAAGTCGGCTGAGGAGATTGCACGACTCTTCGAACCCATCTGCCGTAAGCACGGTGTGAAGGACTCTTTCGAACGCATAGAGAAGGTGTGCGAGATGATGAAGGATCGCGTCAACTTTGTCAAGGAGCTGTGGCCGTTGTGTTCATTCTTCTTCGAGGCGCCCACCGCATACGACGAGAAGACCGCCAAGAAGCGCTGGAAGGAAGATTCTGCACAGACACTCACCGAACTCTGCACCGTGCTCGAAGGTCTCGACGACTTCTCACTGGAGCATCAGGAGCAAGTCGTTCACGCATGGATTGAGAGCAAGGAACTGAAGTTGGGCAATGTGATGAATGCCTGGCGTCTGGCTCTTGTCGGCGAAGGCAAGGGTCCCGGCATGTTTGACATTTCTGCGTTCTTGGGCAAGGAAGAGACCATCCGTCGCACCAGACGAGCTATCGAGTGCTTAGGCCCCCGCTGTTAGCGGGTGGGGTCTGACAAGCGCAGACTTGACAAACCACTAAAAGATACGGGCTGAAACGCTTGTTCAGCCCTCCCGCTTTTAGGGACTTAGCATTATATGTACAACCTCATCATTTATCTATATCAGCTTGGTGTCGCAATTGCGAGTCTTTTCAACAAAAAGGTTCGCAAGATGTGGCAAGGCGAGCGTGAGGCCTTTAGCATCCTGCGAGAGAAGGTAGACCCGAACGCTCGCTACGTATGGGTGCATGCGGCATCGCTGGGCGAGTTTGAGCAAGGACGCCCCATCATGGAGCAACTGCGCAAGGAGCATCCTGAATACAAAATACTACTGACGTTCTTCTCGCCTTCTGGCTATGAGGTTCGCAAGAACTATGCGGGTGCCGACATTGTCTGCTATCTGCCGCTCGACACCATCACCAATGCCCGTCGTTTCCTGAACATCATACACCCTGAGATGGCTTTTTTCATCAAGTATGAGTTCTGGTACAACTATCTGCACATTCTGCGACATCGCGGTATTCCCGTCTACAGCGTGTCGAGCATCTTCCGCGAGGGACAGATCTTCTTCCGCTGGTATGGTCGTGAATATGCCCATGTACTGAAATGCTTCACCCACTTCTTTGTACAGAATGAGACGAGCAAGCGATTGCTTGCCGACATCGGTCTGACCAATGTCAGCATCACGGGCGACACCCGTTTCGATCGTGTACTGCAGATCAAGGAACAGTCGAAACAGCTGCCCATCGTAGAACAGTTTGTTTCGTCCGTGAAGAAAGAGACTGCCGACATGCCTGCAAATGTCTTTGTTGCGGGCAGCAGCTGGCCTCCCGACGAAGAAATCTTCATTCGCTACTTCAACGAGCACAAGAACTGGAAACTGATCATTGCACCTCACGTGATTGACGAAGACCACCTGAGACAGATTGAGAAGCAACTGGAAGGCAAAAAAGTGGTGCGCTACACCGATGCTGAGAAAGGAGCCGACGTGGCATCTGCCGACGTGCTCATCATCAACTGTTTCGGGCTGCTCTCCAGCATCTACCACTATGGCAGCGTGACCTACGTTGGAGGCGGCTTCGGGGTGAGCATCCACAACGTACTGGAAGCTGCTGTTTGGTACAAGCCGGTCATCATCGGTCCCAACAACAAGAAATTTCAGGAGGCGCAAGAGTTGCTGAGCGTAGGCGGCTGTCTCGAAATCAACAACTACACTGACTTTGCCCAGTTCATGCAACGCTTTGAAAAAGAACCAGCCTTCTTGCTGGAAAGCAGCAAAAAGGCTGGCGACTACGTTAAGAGCAAGTCAGGCGCCACAAAGGAGATTCTGTCCAGCGTGAAGCTCTGACTGCATTTCCCCTTCTATTCTTCCAATCTCAGGGGTGCGTGCCATTCTTCCTTCCTCACAGGAGGTGGGCCGTAGAGCACGCGAATATCCCTTTGTGGCTTTGGTTTGCTCACCGTGTCAGTGGGCTGGACTACTTGATTTGTGTTCGAAACGGCTTTATCTTTCATCTCCACTTTTGGGGTCTTGCACGAGCCAAAGCCCAGAAGTGCGATAAGCGAAGAAAGAACCAGATTGCTGATGGCATATATTTTTTTCTTCATAACAGGAATGATTTAATTGTTAGGATAGAACTATTCTTGTTGCAAACGTGCTAAATGGCAGAAGAGCAGTCGACCATCATCGTCGCGCAGATGCAGTCCGTTGCCTTCGCAATAGCGCCAATACTTGCAATGCTCACATTCGTCGCGCTTCATCCAGCGATGGTCGCGATGTGCCTGGAAGCGATGTTCCCACACGTCCATGAAGTCGTCTTCATAGATATTGCCCTGACGGTAGTTGTAGCGTATGCTGGTACAGGCACTAATGCTGCCGTCAACCAAGACGGAGGCGACTGTGACACCCGCTCCGCAACGGAACAGCCAGTCGCGCACATCGCCTTCATACGCACCCAGAAAGCCTTCGCATCCATACGACGCATGGATGCGCCCTTCCTGACGTGTCTGCTTGATGAACTCAAACAATCCGCGAAACTGTTCTTTGGTGAGTTGCAGGCTGGCATCCTGCGCCCCACGGCCTACTGGGAAGATGGTGGAAAGCCGCCACTCCTTCACGCCCTTGCCGATAAGATAATCACGCAAGGCTGGCAGCTGGTCGTAGTTATGCTGATGCACACAAGTCATGACATCGTATGCCATCCCTCCATCGGCCACCATCATGTCGATGGCTTGACTGGCCATGCGAAAACAGTCGGGGTGACGACGCAGCCACGTGTGTTGCTCTTCAAGTCCGTCGAGACTGACAGTCAGCGAGCAGAGCCCGGCCCGGCGCAACTGTTTGAAGAGCGCAGGCGTAAGAAAGAGTCCATTGGAGACCATCCCCCAGGGGAAGCCTCTGTCGGCAATGCCCTGAGCGCACTCCACCACGTCTTCGCGCACGAGCGGTTCGCCCCCACCCAAAATGACAAACACCTCTGCAGGGTTCAGGCGACTGGCGATATTGTCTAACACACGGAAGAAATGCTCACGTGGCATGTCAGGCTGACTGGCCATCTGCCTACAGTCGCTCCCGCAATGCCGGCAATGGATATTGCAACGCACGGTACTCTCCCAGAACACCTGTCGCAAAGGATGCTCTTGCCTCAGATTGTGGTTCAGCCGACGGGCCAGTTCGAGTGCCGCCCTCCTGCGTATGCCTAACTTCTCGCTAATCACCAAAACTACTGTTTATTTCTTTTCAAGAATCTGTTCTGCGTGAATCTTCGTCTTAATCTGCTTCGGACCAATGATATTCTCAATGATTCCCTCTTCATTAATAATAAAGGTAGTGCGCACGGTACCCATATACTTCCGTCCGTAC
>Ga0326512_10004334_pt1 | contig 10305 bp, 11 predicted proteins | sample 1_2617_0518_D_FD_203652 | JGI IMG/M metagenome (GOLD analysis project Ga0326512, IMG submission 203652) | Bovine rumen microbial communities from UC Davis, California, United States - 1_2617_0518 | ecosystem: Host-associated > Mammals > Digestive system > Stomach > Rumen | place: USA...
TGGCAATCGATGCAACAAAGCAACATAACGATAACAAGAACGATAACTCTGATAATATTTTTCATTTCTCTTACCTCTCTTTCTAATAAGAGTATAACACATATTTAGAAACTTGTCAACACTTTTTTAAAAAATAATTGAAAAAAATAATTCCGATTGTAATACCCCAAAAAGTAACATTTTTAATTTTATCCGCGGCGGGGCGTCTCAACATAAAATCACGCACAACATTAACTGTATTTGCTACTAAAAAGCAACCCTGACCAATATAAAAACTACCGCCAACTATACACTGTGCAACAACTGTAAAAACGATTGAAACATATGCAAGATTAACTAAAATTTCTTTTTTCATTTTTAATTCTCCTTACATAAAAATTAAATAAAGAATACCAATCAAAACAAATCTACCAAAAAATCTGTATACAATTTCGGGAATGTCCATTGTAATATTTTCGTAATAATTATGAATCATTTTACATACTCCTGACGCAACAATAAAAATCGACATAACAATAAAAACTATTACTCTTGCACTCATTTTTTTATCTCCTTTCTCTTTCTGATTATAGTATAGCAAAGGGATTGACTTTTGTCAACCCCTTTTTCAAAAAAAATAAAAGTTATTTATTTAACAAAGTCGGCCGGCGCCGAAACTTTTTCGTTTCTATAAAAAAAGAGTGCCTTAGTTGGCACTCTTCTTTGCAATTTCTTTTTTCTTCTTGCGAATTTCCGCATCTTTGGCAATCTTTTTTGCCTTTTTTTCGGCATTTTTCTTTGCCTTTTTTGCTTTCTCTTTCAACTTCATTTCATAACTTTCGGCTTCAGAATAACCATCATACGGTTCTGTACCTTTGTTTGCACCTGTTGGCACTTTTACGGTTACGACAATAAAATCTTCATTACTTTCACAACCAACTACGGGAATTGCAATCTCATTAGATTTGACTCTCAAAACCTCTTCATCGACTTTGAAAAAGTCAATAATCTTCTCGAGATATTCAGTCCTTAAAATTTCTCTTTCTACTTTTCTTGAAACTGCCATTTGAATTTCCTCTCTTTCTTTTTTCTTTATTATACCATGAGATTTTCGGGTTGTCAAGTAGTTTTTAAAAATTTTTTTCAACTTTTCTCTTTTCTTTTTCTATATTTATTATATCATATTTTTAAAAATTTGTCAAATTATTTTTATGTTAATTTTTTAACAATCTCGCCCGGTCGAGTGCGCCGGCACGCTCGTTAAATTTTTAACAAAGTCTGTTTAAAAAATGGGGACAGATTTCTCTGTCCCCTTTACGATTACGCAAGAGCGTAACCCTTAACCTTACGACCCTTAACTTTCAGTTCGGAAACTGCAAGTCCGTCAATCTGACGAAGAAGCGAAGAAGATTTCTGTGTAGAAATGCCAACCTTTTCGGCAATCTCGCTTGCACTCTGTGCATCATGCGTCAGAACCTTAACAATTTCTTCCTTAATGGGTTCGTTCGCAAGTGAACGCTTGGAAGGAGTGGAAGAACGCTTTGCATTTCGTGCATTCAACTTCTCAATCTCATTTGCGGCGAAAACGGAAAGTTCCTCGCTGATACCCTCGTGATTCATAACTGCTTCAAAAAATTCTCTACGTGTCATATTAGACCTCTTTCTATGCGTTGGTCGCAACCCTTTTTGAAAAGTTTTTGTGTACTTTCGGGAGTTCCTGTCTCCCTCTCTTTTATCTGTCTTTATTATATCAGATTTTTTTGAATCTGTCAAGACCTTTTTTGGATTTTTTTGAAAAACTTTTTAGGAATTTTTTTCTTTCCTTTTCTTTTTCTATATTTATTATATCAGATTTTCCATAAGTTGTCAAGTATTTTTTTTATTTTTTTTAAAAAACTTTTTCGGAACTTTTGTTCTCTCTTTTTTCTTTCTATAATAAGTATATCAGATTTTCAGGAACTTGTCAAGTATTTTTTTAAAAAAGTTTTTATTTTTTTGAAAATCTCCGAGAAAATATTTTCTATCTCTCTTTCACTTTCTAATAGGATTATATCATAATTTTAAAAACCTGTCAATACTTTTTTGAAAAGTTTTTCAAGAAAATTGTGTTAATTTTTTAACAATCGCCGGCACACTCGCGTCGGCTTAAAAGTTTTCTAAGAATTTTAGGATGCGCGCCGGCAGCAGGAAAGTTGTTAATTCTTTAACGAAAAGTTTTCTGAGAAAATTAAAAATAAAAAGATTATTTGTTAATTATTTAACAATTTATAGAAAATCTATAATCTGAAAAGCCTTGCGACTAATCGCAAGACTCTCCAGAATCAAAAGAAGAAATACTAATAAGAAAGGTTTAAAAGGAGGAAATAAAATGAACAAACAGTCAAATCTATTTAAAGTTTTTAACTATTATCTCTCTCACTTTCTAAATATATTATAATCTATAGAAACCAATTTGTCAACCCCTTTTTAGAAAAAAGTTTAATTTATTTGGAATATAATTATTTTAATACTTTACTTTACTAAAGTGTATTGCCGGCCAACATGATGTATGGTCTTGTATCTTATATTATATATATAACATACATCTTGTATCTATTGTTCTATTTCTACTTGTCTATATTCACTCATATTTACTTATTCATTTATACTCATTCAATTATATGTTGATTGCGCGCTAACTAATAAACAAGACGGTTAAGCAACCGCCTTGAGTATTTCAATTATATTTTTTTCATCGTGGGCAATTCCTGTCCAATTATTTCTATTCTGTTCTTCATCGTCGAATAAAATACCTGAAGGATTATTTACAACCGTTTCTTTCGGTGTACCATATTTAACAATGTGAACTTCATTCCATTCGACTGAAGGCATATGTTTTTCTAACCACTTAATTTTTGCTTCTGTTACTTTCTTATCGTATTCTTTGGTACTATTTTTTGCTAACCAACTAACTATACCAATTATGCAACCGCAACGCTGAAGTCTATTAAGAATTCTCGCAAGTGCTGAAAGTCTGACCAATGGCTCTGCCTGTGCATACGGTGTTGCATCTTCGTTCATTAGTGACTCTAACCAACCATTGACACCATAGAGATTAGCAATCGTTCCATCCATATCAAAGTAAATCGCTTTTGTGTTCTTCATCTTTTTATTTCCTTTCCTTTCCTTTTCTAATTAGATTATAAACCATATATTTAAGTTTGTCAACCCCTAAATGAAAAAAACTTTTATTTTTTTTATTTTAATCTTATTATATTAATTACTATTGTAGTTAGCATATGCTAATCGATTGGCCGGCCAATCTCAAATACTATCTTTGCCCCTAAAGCAAAAGAGTAGAGATAAACTCTACTCTATTACTAATAAACTTCTAATTCATGAATTGAATACATTGGAACTAAATCATCTGAAAACCATACATTAAGCATCTCTTGGTGTTCCTCTACATAACCTTCTGCATCTGCACGATGAGTAAACACCTTTACTACTTCTACTCCACCATACTCTTCTTCAACCATTGCTTCTACTGTATATACCTTCATCATCTTAGTTAGTCCTTTCTACTTACCTATCTGTCTACCTATCTACCTATCTGCTTGCCTATCTACCTATCTGTTTATCTGTTCGCTTACCCGTTCGCTTGTTCACGTGTGCTATCTTTGTCCCGCTTACGGCTCAGTGGCAGCAGGCTCATTAGCTCGATGGCAGCAGGCCCAGCTTCAGCTTCAGCTTCAGCTTCAATCAACTACATTCATCCTTGCAATGGAAGAGAGGCTTACGCCTCTCCTCTCATCCTCATCATCTGCTTCTCATTGATGAAGCTTGCACTTTCAAATTTGATTTGATAGGCGATTCCCTCGACTGTCAGATCCCCATCATCGGTGAACGGAACGCTGTCCTTTTCCCAGGTCTGCCCGAATCTCTCGGTGACGAGCTTCTCAAAAATCTCGCCTTTGTTGTACTTGCTTTCGTTGCAAAGCGTTTCAAACATTTCAGCCGAGCAGAGGATTTCAGCGCCCATGCTAATCAGCAGAGTTTTAATTGATTTGTTGGGCTTGAATCTCAGCGCGTAGCCGTTGCCGCGGCTGGCTTTATCGAGCTTGAGCACGTGCGCGAGAACGTCGCTTTTTGCCTTAATCATATAAATGTTACCGTTGCAGTTCACGCCGAAAATGTATTCATGCGTATAAGCTTTACTGTTGTAAAATTTGACCATCTGGTAAAAGAGTTCCTGATTTTTCATGACTACCGCCTTTCTATTGCTTTCCTTTGATATATATACTATAGCATACTATTATAGGAAATGCAACCCCTTTTTTAAAAAAAAATAATTTTTTTTAACCTTAAAATTTTTTGGTAAAAATTTAACGTTAATTTTTTAACAATCTTGCTCGGTAAAGAATTGTTAAAAATTTCACAATGGTTTATCGATGAATTGCATTTTTTTTTGTGTGAAAAATTTAACAAGTGGACTGGGCGGTAGTACTTTGGGAAAGTAGCACTTTAGTGTGCTGAAGCGCACCCGTGGCTCCAAATCTATCTCCACGAAGTTAAAATTTGACTTTACCTCATCCCTTTGCTATAATTATAATAAGGGAGGTAGAATACGTGAATAGATTGAAATTGGACTTTACTCTGCAAACTGCGGAGGAACGTAATGAGTTTTTAAAGACCTACCTCGTACAATTTAATGATTTGAATGAACATGAGTTGGAAACGATTGCCAACTACCTTTTATGGGGGAAGACCTCTACGGGAGAAGCTCTCGGCGCAGGCATTGACATTAAGACAAGAAATGGTACATGGGATAAGAAGGAAAAAAGTGAGTCGCTTGAGGCCCTACTCGAAAATCCAGGATTCAATGATGCATCACTTGTACGCCTTAATGAGGTTCCTCCATCGAAGATACCACGTCAGGTTTTCTCTAGAAGCGAAGCTCGCAAAAACGCTCCGCCTTTTCTTCAAAAAACCTTTGAGAACCTCTGGGCGCAAATTGACCAGTTGGACTTACTTTTAAACTACTACGATTTAAAAGTTGGAAAACGCATTAATGCGCCGAGAGAAAAGCTTTTAAAAAAGTTCACCGAAGAAGAACAAGAACAGCTCAAAGAAAAGGCCGCGCACTTAAACCAATATCAGTATTTGAAGAAAAGACACGAATTGGTTGAGCTTAGAAGAGAACAATATATTTTAAAAGACTCCTATAGTGAGACAATTGCGGCTGCGCAATCGCATTATTATCAGGAAGGTAGTTTAGAAATTATTACTTTTGATTTTGACGTTGAGGTTTACCCATTGGGATTAGTTGGGCAAGATAAGACAAGTAGGCTAATTTTTGATAAGAATTTTAACCCGCGCGCCCTCAACGAAGAACAGTTACGTTTAATTTCTGATAGATTCTGGGAAAAACATGAGCAAAAAAAAGGAATTGATTTTAGAAAGCTCGAAGACGTTTATCAGATTTTTTTGAATTACTTTGAGTTGAAGGATCAACAAGAAATTAGAGAGAGTAACTATGACGTTTATGGAAATTCAAATCAATTGTTAGATACGCTAAAGTTTTACATGGATATGGCAGATTTAACAGATATACAAAGAGAAATTTTAGATTTGAAGGTTAAAAAAGTAAGAAATCAAGATATAGCGAAGTATGTAAATGGGAAATATGGAAAAGGTTATACTGCTAATTATATAAGTACAATTTTTAGACAGAAGATTATCGTAAGGATCAACGAGGCCGCGCAATTACATTGGGATGTGATTGAAAATTGTTTCTATCCAGAGAACTTTAAGAAATGTACGAGTTGTGGTAGAGAACTACTATTGGATAGTAGGAATTTTGTAAGGAAATCCAGATCGAAAGATGGGTTTAATTCTAAATGTAAGAGATGTGAGAAGAAAGAACGGCAGAATAGGAAGAAGTAAATGGGTAGATTTGATACGGATAAGATTGTGAAAGAGATTTCAATTTTACAAGTTGAGGAATTTTTGGGAATTTGCAAAATTTTAGGAGTTCCGCTTGTAGAAGGAGATGAAAGTAGAAGTTTTGAAGATATATGGGCTGACGTTGTAGATAAGTTAGGAGGGTTGAATAGAGTGAAGAGGAAAAACCTGATGAAGTTACTGCGCGCCGCCAATGAGGATAGGTAAAGGAGATAAGTATGGCTTTAAATCCAGTTATAAAAACGGATTTTACAGATAAGGTTTGTGTTAAATGCGGCCGGTCGAGAAGTTCTAACAAGTATTTGAAGAGTAAATCGTTTTTATATCCGGATGGGTATTTGGATATATGTACCGATTGCGTTAATGATTTGTTAGAAGAAGAAAATTATAGCTGGGATATGGTTGATAGGCTTTGTCAGTATTTGGATATTCCTTTTATTCCTGAGAAATGGGAAGATTTGAAAATGTTAAATGATGATAGGGATACTATTGTTGCTTATAATAGAGTTTTCTTTTCTGAGGAATATGAAGGGATTGGTTGGAAGGAATATAATGAGGCTTATCAAGAATTGAAAGCTATAGGCGGGCTTGCGGAAGTAGTGCCCGTTTTAAAAGATGAAGAAAGAAGAAAGTTAGAAGAAAAGTGGGGATATAATTATGATGAAGAAGCTTTGCGCTACTTGGAGAATTTATATGATGGGTTACTGTTGACTCAAAATATCAATGGCGCTCTTCAAGGAGATCAAGCTATTAAGATTTGTAAGATTTCTTATGAAATTGATTGCCGAATTCGAGAAGGAGCTGATTTTGACAAGTTGCTGGCTTCTTATGATAAGTTGGTTAAAACTGGTGAGTTTACTCCGAAGAACGTTAAGAACGCTAGTGATTTCGAATCTATGGGCGAATTGTGTAGATGGCTTGAGAAGCGCGGGTTCGAAAACCAATTTTATGATAATGTTACTAGAGATGTGGTTGACGAGACTATTAAGAATATTCAGAGTTGGAATCAGAGATTATATACGAATGAGAGTGGAATAGGTGATGAAATTAATCAACGTATACAAGCTCTGAAGACTGCGGCCGAGCTGGAGACGTATTATGACGTTGATCCAGATATCGATGATTATGATAACTATGAAAATGAAGGGTTTGAGAAGCTCTTTAAAGATGAGGAGTTTGCGCCGGAGTTAGGTGATCAAGATGGTTGAGAAGAAAAAGAAAGTTATTCTCAGCTCTCGTCAAAAACTTTTAGAAAATAATGACTTTATTGAACGTGCAGAGCGCGAGGGAATAGAGTTAGAGAAAGGCGCAGTTATTACTAATGAGTATCTGGAACGGCACCGCGCCGAATTAGAAAAATGGGTGAATTTTTTTACTGTTTATCCTGATATCTATTTAGATATTATAAAACCTTATGATTCTGAATTTTCTCTTTTCTTTTATCAAAGAATGACACTGCGCGCCCTCATGCGATTCAAGGATGTATTCATCACCGCGCCACGTGCGTTTTCCAAATCTTTTATTACAATTCTGGCTTTCTTTTTACAATGTGTATTTATTCCTGGTCGAAAAGTATTCATATGCGCGAATACCAAACAACAGGCCGCACAGATTACTAAAGAAAAAATTTATGAGATATATGATTATTGGCCTCTATTAAGAAAAGAGGTCGTAGGACATGAATTAAAAGACTATCCAGGTAATTTTGGTAAGGATTATGTTACTTTAAAATTTAGGAATGGATCTCAGTTGGATGTCGTGCTCGCTGGCGATGCGGCTCGTGGTGGTCGTAGACACGGCGGTATGATTGACGAGATTCGAGATGGAGATGAAGAAGCTATTAACTCTGTTGTTATTCCGCTTGTAAATGTTTCAAGACGTTTACCAAACAATACAGTTAATCCTAAAGAGCCAAATCAGCAGATTATAGCTACCACTTCCGCAGGAAGTAAAACTTCTTTCTCTTATGAGAGATTGATTGATACTTTTGAAAACGCTATAATTGATCCAGACCATTCTTTTATGTTTGGGTGCGATTGGCGATTACCTGCGATGCATGGTCTTATTGATAGACAATATATAAATAAGTTGAAGATGAGTCCGTCTTATAATGCAGAAGCTTTTGCTACTGAATATTTAAGTCTGTGGCAAGGTAGTTCAGAAGATGCTTGGTTCTCTTATGAGAAACTTACAAGGTATCGTAAATTAAAAAATCCTGAAACTCATGCAATTAATAGACCGGATTCTGAACAATTCTACTTAATATCAGTGGACGTGGGTCGAATTTCCGATCAAACTGCGGTTTGTGTTTTTAGAATTAATGTTTCTAAAGGAAAATTTTACTCGACTCTAGTAAACCTAATTGTTCTAGGGCGAACACCTATGACTAAGCCGTTTGCTATACAAGCAATTGATTTGAAAAAAATCATCGCTCAATTCAATCCGCGCGAGGTCGTGATTGATACTAATGGCTTAGGTTTGGGACTCGCAGATGAAATGATAAAGCCACAATATGATGAATTGGGGAATGTCCTTCCTGCTTATGGTTTCATCAATGATGACAATTATAAGAAAATTCAGCCGAAGGATGCGCCTCAAATTCTTTATGGTATTAAAGCTAATGGCCCTTTGAATTCTAAAATTCATGGTAATTGTTATTCACGATTAACCAGTGGAATGGTAAGGTTTCTTATTAAAGAGCAGGATGCAAAGAGCGCGCTGTTAGCAACAAAGGTAGGACAGAAAATGACTGTAGAGCAAAGAGTTATCCGTCTCATGCCACATGAAATGACAACAAAATTATTTGAGGAAATGAGTAATTTGCGTCTCAAACGTACTGGGACTTCGCTTGATATTGTCTTGGAGCGAATTAATTCACGTTTTCCGAAGGATAAGTATTCATCTTTTTCTTATGGGTTATGGAGAATTAAGGAACTTGAAGAAGAATATTATAGTAAGAAGCATCGCAGAAATCGTTTAGGAGGTCGCAGCTTAGTTTTCTACACTGGAGGAAAGAATGGATAATCAAACAGTAGACAAAGAAAGATTAACCGTTTTTACCAATGCTTATAAAGATATGATTGCGACTAGTGAACAATCATATAAAGCTTCTTTTGGCTGGGGATCGACAAAGATTCGAGAAAAAATTAGAGAATATACTCCTGAAGAAGTTATGAAAATTATCGAATCTGGTAGTGTAGATGTCCAAATACAGTTATCTCGTAATTATTATAATTTAGATGGTTTTTATAAAAGAATCATTCTTCATTACGCTACAATTTTGAAGTATGTTGGTTTATTAATTCCTAATCCAGGTTTTGGTAAAGATCTCTCCGAACAATACATACAGAAAAAATATTATGGCGCGATGGATTTTATTGATTCTAATAATATACCAGCTCTTTGCGAGCATATTACTTTTAGAGCTTTACGAGATGGTTGTTATTATGGTATTTTATTACCAGTTGATAAAAAGAAAATAGTTTTATTAGACTTACCTACTCTTTACTGTACTTCTCGTTTTAAGGACAAGATGGGTAATGATATCATTGAATTCAATGTATCTTATTTCGATACTATTTTCGACCCCGAAGCTAAGAAGGGCGCATTAAGAGTTTATCCTAATGTTATTACTAATTGGTATAGACGATATAAGAATGGAAAAGTAAAAAGTCAATGGGTTTATATTCCTGCTGAAATAGGAGTATGCCTACCTTTCCTTGAGGGTAAGCCATCTTTCCTAAATGTTATTCCTGCTGTTATGGAATATGAAAAAGCTAAAGAAACAGACAGGGAAAGAGATTTAGAAGAAATTAGAAAAATTATCGTTCAAAAAATCCCACATTTACAAGATGGTGGTTTATTGTTTGAACCAGATGAAGCTGCAGAGATTCATAAGGGTACGGTTAAGATGATGAATGGTAACCCAAATGTAAGTGTCTTAACTACTTATGCTGATGTAGATGCTATTGTATCTAAAACAACTAACGACAGCACAACCGCATCTCTCCAAGCTGCGTTAAAGAATATTTATTCTGAATCAGGTACAAGTAGCAATTTATTTGGTACAGATTCTAACCTCGCGCTGGAAACATCATTAAATAACGATTTGGCTTTAATGATGACTTTTGCTTATAAACTTGAACAGTTTATAACATTTATAATTAACGAAAATTATTCTAATTCTAATATTAGTTTTAAATATACAATTTTACCTATTACTTACTATAATGTTAGTAAGTATATAGATACGACTTTTAAATTAGCGCAATCGGGATATAGTTTCTTATTGCCGGCGCTTGCGTCGGGAATGTCTCAAAAAGAATTCACGAATGTCAAAGACTTGGAAAATAATTTATTACAATTAAAAGAGAAACTTATTCC
>Ga0326512_10004335_pt1 | contig 10305 bp, 9 predicted proteins | sample 1_2617_0518_D_FD_203652 | JGI IMG/M metagenome (GOLD analysis project Ga0326512, IMG submission 203652) | Bovine rumen microbial communities from UC Davis, California, United States - 1_2617_0518 | ecosystem: Host-associated > Mammals > Digestive system > Stomach > Rumen | place: USA: California...
TCCTCCGATGCAGAAGATCTGTTCCGGAAAATCGATGACGCAATGTATCAGGCAAAGCAAAGAGGGAAGAATACTTATTCTTTCTATAAGAAGTAATGGTTATCAGGGCAAACGTCGACATGTTCCCTTACGCGAGAAAATACGCTGACATGTTCCCCTGCGCGAGAAAAATAGTATCGATGTTCTTTTCGCAAAGTGGATGCGCGTGCTCGGTAGTATGTCTATGTAAAAGCACGACTCGTGCCAGCCGGTACATAAGAATATATCGACTCTCACAGAGTCACTTATAGAAAAAGCGAACCCCTTTGAATCTTCCCATACAATCACACGTTGGGGAGGGTTCAAAGGGGTTCATCGTTTTATTGTATTTAATCTGCGAGACAGACAGACCTGCTCTCCATCAAGTCAATCAGCCGATTTATGACAAAAAAAGAGACCCCGCCATCGCCGCGACCACAAATGCTGATCGCCACAACAGCGGGGTAAAACATAAGCTCCGCATCCCTGCGAAGCTCTACTCCTGAATGTTCCCGATGAAGTTGTAGATGATCTTGATTTCCTGCTTCTTTACGCCATCGACCTTCTGCGCCTGCCCGACCTCGACGCGCTCGATCAGGGTGGCGACGATCTCCGGCGTCAGTTCCTGCATTTCCGTGAATCTCCTGACCACACGGATAAACTGCTTTGCGTTGTCCGACGTTGTTCTTGCAGCGGAGATTTGTGCCTGCAAGGTTTTGCATTTCTCTCTTAGCGTTTCCTGTTCCGCTTCATAGTTCGCCAGCATTTTCGAGAACCGCTCTGCGCTCAGGCTGCCGCTGACCTTGTCCTCGTACAGCTGGTTGATGATGCGGTCGATCTCTTCCAGCCTGGCCTTTGCCTCGGCGTACTCCTTTTCGCCCTGCCGCACGGCGTCCTCACCCTGCCGCCGCGTTTTCCGTTCAACCATCTTCACAAATTCATCCTCATGCTCTCTGGCAAACGCGCAGTCAGCGCGGAGCTGGGAAAGGACGGCGGGCTCCAGTTCGTCCCTGCGGATGTAATGCGTGGAGCACTTCTTGTAGTGCATGTAGTACCCGCACATATAGGTTCCGCTGGTCTTGAGCCGCGATGGATGACTGAAATAGAGCTTGCTGCCGCAGTCTGGGCAGTAGAGGAATCCGTTCAGCGGGCCCTTGTCCCACACATGCTCCTTCCTGCGCCGTCCGCTTTCCCGCATCTTATGGACGGTCTGCCAGGTTTCCTCATCTATGATGGGGTCCTGCGTGTTTTTCGTGATAATCCAGTCCTCTTCGGGATTGAGCACGCTCTTATGGGTTTTGTAGGAGACTGTCTTCCTCCGGTAGCTGACCGTGTGGCCGCAGTACTCATACCGGTCGAGAATGTTCAGGATCGTTCCCGGATGCCACAGTGCATTCGGCGTTTCAAAGGTCACAGCCTTTCCCTTGGTGTACTGGTTCTGCTTGGCAAGGTAATCGCCCGGAGCGTCATAGCCCCGTCTCGCCATCTCCTCGGCGATCTGCGTAGCGTTGCTGCCGCCGAGGTACATCTTGAAAATTTCCCGGATGATTTTTGCTGGTTCCTCATCAATGACCCACTTCCTGTAGTCTCCATTTGCTTTCTTGTAGCCGTATGGCGCGTTGCCCGTCAGGTGTTCGCCAGACTTCGCCCGCGACTGCATACTGGCTTTGATCTTCTTGGAGATATCGCGGCAGTACCACTCGTTGATGATATTGCGGAACGGCGTGAAGTCATCGGACGCTCCGCTGGCGCTGTCCACCCCGTCGTTGATGGCAATGAAGCGGATTCCCGCCTCCGGAAACTTGATCTCGGTGTACAGGCCGACGTGCAGGTAATCGCGGCCAAACCGGCTCATGTCCTTGCAGATGATCGTTCCGATCAGCCCGTTGTCCACATCGCCCATCATGGCTTCAAAGCCAGGGCGGTTGAAATTCGCTCCGCTCCAGCCGTCATCGATGTAGAATTTCGTGTTTGAAAAGCCGTGCTCCGCAGCGTACCTGCTCAGGATCGTTTTCTGGTTTCCGATGCTGTTCGACTCGGAATCGCCGCCGTCATCCCTGGACAGGCGGCAGTACAAAGCGGTCAGCTTGTCCGTGTTCGCTAAAAGTCTTGGCATTTTACGAGCCCTCCTTCGCTCCGATTGTTCAGTGCTATCTATCCCTCTAAAAGCCACACATAGCAAGCAAAACGTCCGATAAAACCGGAAGAATCGGCGCAGAAAAAGCCGCCGGATCATTGTCTGCATTTGACAACGCGGCGGCTCCTTCATGCGGTTGTGCGGCCTTTATGCGTGGACGAAATGATAGCTCCTGGACTGCTTCGCGGCGGCGTCAAGGATGAGCGTTTCCAGCTTCTTCTCCAAGGGTTCGGTTGCCTTTTCGCTGTAACCGGTCGAAATGATGAAAACCGTGTTGCCGATCTTCATTTCGGATGGGCGGGTGGCTTCTGCGCATGGCACATCCTGACGTGCCATTCCTGTCGGGACGCTGTTTCTTACACAGAAGCTGCGCACCGTTTCGCGGGAGAGGGAGAGCCGCTCCGCAATGGATTTATAACCCAGCCCGGACGAGCGCAAATTCCGTATGGCCGTCTTCTGGGTGCCTGTCAATCGCTTCATATAGTGTCATTACCTCCATAAAAATTGCCTGGTCATGTAATGGCACCCATGGGGCTCATACGGACTCAGGCGGGGTTATAGATTCGGATTCATAGCTTTGTCCCTTCTTTGTCTCAGATTTTCATTGATTTCCTTATTCTCATTGCTCCGGCTGAATCCATAAGCGGGGAAAAGGGCTGCGCACTGGAAATCACCTGATGTACAGCCCATTGGTTTACCTGTGCGCCTCAGCGCCTAAAATGGCTTTGCTCAGTTCGTGGGTTCGCACCCGCCCTGCCCAGCTTTTTGGGAGGAGCGACATTTTCTGCTCCGCCGTCAGCCAGTCAAACTCACAGCAGATACCCATGTGATCGCCGCGCCGGATATGATCCCTGATCCGGAGCAGTTCTTCATAGGTCGGTTCAAAATACACCATCTGATAGACAAGACATTTTTCTTCGATCAGCTTGTCGATGATCTCGTCCCGCGACAGTTCCCGGACAATGCGGATTTTCTCCGCGTTCATATCCGCGTAGGAACCGTAGCGACATACTGCGGTCAACGGTTCGACCTCCACAATCCGGGGCCCGTACCGTATGGCGTCCGTCACCTTCTTTGCAAAGTGCAGCCAGCGCCAGGAATCATCAGTATCGGCAGTGAAGGCTTTCCCGATTTCATACTGGAAGCCGTTCCTGGCGCAGAGATTCTCATCAAGTCCTTTGTAATAGCGTTTCATCTTTCCCTCCGTAAATCAGGCTCCCGCCCACAGGAGATAAGCCCCTCTCCTGTGAGCGGAAACGGTAATGGTTGTTGTGTTTTAAGCTGGCGATCAGCCGTTGGAAGCAGTACCCTTCATTTTAAGGACCTGCACAGCCTCCGGCAGGATCAGCTTGCCATCGACTCTCTCCTTAGCAACGAAGGCCACCTGGCCGACACCGGCATACAGCTCGTGAAGCGCAGCAAAGCTGCGGGTGCCACGGTCGCCGATGTTGTAGTAGCTGATATCGCCGAAAGCGATAACCGGCTGCCCGGCTGCGACGGCGGGTACGAACTGAGAAGTGTACACCGGGAAGCCCAGCAGACGGTCCGGCTCACCTGCAGTCAGGGCAGGCTGCCAGATATACTGGCCGGTGCCGTCCTTCAGCTTGCGGATCTGCGCCAGGGTACTGTCGGCAGTGATGAAAGCCGCATTGGTGCGGTAAGGCCGCTTCAGCTTATAGATCAGGTCGACCACCTCATCCGCCGTGATGATATTTCCAGCGCTGGTGACACCGATCTGGCCGCCGAGAGTCGGATGCAGCAGTCCCGTGGGCTTGCTCACACCGTCACCGACAAGAAACGCTTCTTCCTCCGCGTTGGCGATGGCCTGGCCGAAGGAGCGGATCAGGAAGCCCTCCAGATCATACTGGTTGTCTGCCAGAAGTTCCTCGGAAACTTTGGTCGCAACAGAGAGCTTGAAGGCGTCCAGGATCTTCTGGTCGAAGCTGGCGTCGGAGAAGACCAGAGCGCCGCTTTCCTCTACCCAGGACGCGGCGGGCTTGGAAGCCGCGACGTTAATCTTGCGCTCACCGGATGTCTGAATCACAGTGCCCAGCTTGCGGATCACGTTCTCCTGCTCCAGGGCTTCGATCAGGCGGGTGTCCCACTCGGCGGGAACCAGATAACCGCCGCTGGCATCCGTGCCCTCGATGAGCACATTGGAGACCTGACGGAAGTTGGAGCGCAGAGCGCCCAGCATGGCGTTCTTGTACTCGTCGGATGCACGTCCGGTCTTCGCCGCACCGGTTGTGCCGGGCTTGCTGGTCAGCGGGGTACCGATGGTGCGGGAAAGCTCTGCGTCCAGGGCCAGGCCGCGCTCGCTACGCTTGATCTCCTCTCCCAGTCCCATAATCTCCTGCTCCATCTTCTCGTAGGTGGCGACGTCCTTTGCGGACAGCATGCCCTTCTCGTCCCGGTGGGAATCGAGGAACCGCTTCGCCTGTTCCCAGGCGCGGGCACGGTTCTCACGAAGTTCATTGATGGTGAAATTCTTACTCATAAGCTTTTCTCTCTTTCTGCCCATTGCTATGTTGGGCGCACAAATTGAAGCCCGGCGATAAAGATGGATCTGGGCCTTCGCCGGGCATGAAAAATGGCTCCCGCGAAGGGAACCGTGGTGTCTGGCTCAGGCGCGATGGACGCTTCATACCTGAGCCGGGTATAAAGAACGGCAGTAAGTGGGGCTTCACCAACTGCCGGGCTTTATCGGGTGCTTGCATAACGAATCGATTTTATCTGATGCATGTATTAAGCTATCTTCGCTCTGATTTTAGGCTCCCATTTTCAAAAACTCCTCATACTTTTCATCCACATAATTTAGCTGTGCATATTCTCCATGTAGCTTTTTAGCTGCCTCGTCATATGCCATTGCTGCCAGCTTCTTATCGTGGAAAACTCCAAGATAAGTCCTTATTCCATAAGCGTTTATATATGCTAAATATCGTCCTGATTTTTTATCAAGGCAAACACCTTTAAATCCGGTCGTGCTATCTTTTCTCAGTCCTTTGTTCTGATTGTTTTGTGCATGATCTACCACGCGAAGGTTACATCGGCGGTTATCCAATCTATCACCATTGATATGGTCAATTTCCACTTTCTCCGGATTCCCGAACAAAAGTTTATGAAAGTATACTGTCTTACCGTCAATCTGCGTTCTCGCATACCCTGTAGTAATTGACCATGTATACTCAGCAGCAATAGCTTCGTCTTCAGCATCGAACAAAAAAGATGTACCATTTTTCATGATACATCTCATATGATCCCCATCTTGGATAATCAGATTGCACTTTCCGCAGCTTCTGGAAATTCCATGTCGAAGATTGTACGCATTCACTGATTTTACTGTTCCGCAGGAACATCTGCATAACATTTTAGTGTGAATATTTGTCCCGTGTGAATCAACATCCAACACTGTCCAGCGACCGATCTTACGACCGATTAAATCTTTGTAAGTCATTCCTTCTCCTTCCCGTCAGGGTCACCTGACTCTTTTACATATGCCGTACCAACCATGGAAAGCGGTATCATTGCGCCTTGTACCATGAAGGTGTCTCCTTCGGAAATCAAATCGAATCCTTCGAGCCTGCGCACATCGTTGGGACACATGAATCCATTATTGATGCCGACGGCATATGCGTCATATCTTTCTTTGTACGCACCGCGCATGAGTCCGTCTACGTTAAAGCGGATTACATACCGCCTGCGTTCATCAGGTTTTAAGACCGACCTCATTAATGCCTGTTCCCATCGGATTGTCCATGGAACAATAGAATACTGCACAAAAGAGATTCCCTGATTCTCAATATTGTTGAACGTGCTCCTCGACAAATCCTGTACCAGATGAGGTGGCACACGGAAGATACGGCATATCTCTTCAACAGAGAATTTCCTTGTTTCCAGCAGCTGACTGTCCTGCGGACTGATGGATATTGGCGTGAACTTGAGACCTTCCTCCAGGATAGCGACCCGCCCTGCATTCCTGGTTCCGCCATAGGCCGCGGTCCAGGATTCCCGCAGTTTCTCAGGGTCTTTGATCACACCGGGGTGTTCCAGCACACCCATAGGTGCGGCACCGTTTGCGTAATAGCGGCTGCTGTATTCATCAGCGGACAATCCCGCGCCGACAGCATTCCGGCAGGCGGCGATAGGAGAAAGACCAACCAGACCGTCAAAGCTCATGCCGGGGATATGAAGGACATCTTCCGGTGATAAGATCACTGTGCTGCCATCCATCGTAGGCGGCTCCTGGTCATATCTGCTGTAGCGATAGAACAGTCTGCCGCCCTCATCCCGCTCTACTCTCATACGATTCGGAAGCAGCGGATAAAGAGCTACGATCTCACCTCGCCCGTTCCGAAGTATCTGCGCATAGGCGTTGCCATACAGAAGCAGGTGTGTCATCAGCGTTTCACGGAAGGTAAACGAGGACATCTCCGGGTTAGGCTCATCGTGAAGCAGGAAGAACAGCGGATGATCCTCTGCCTTTGTCCTGTTCCCGTTTTCACCACGCCTATACACATGGAGAGGCAGACTGGCTATAGATTCGGCGAGGACACGCACGCAGGCATAAACGGCTGTCATGCTCATAGCGGTCTGTTCATTGACAATTGCGCCGGCAGCGCTCTGCCCGAACAAGAACCTTGGGCCGGTACCAGCGGTGCGGTTTTCCATCCGGCCTTTGAAGATACTCTGAAAAATGCTCATAGCATTCCTTTCTGCCGCCCTATGACGGCTGATTATTGGTATTCTCCCTGCGTCATCCGTAGCAGTACATTCGTCGGAGAATGAGCTGCCGCAGAGTGTTTGACAAGGATGTTATAATGGGCTTAAAAAGCCCATTAGGGTTGGAAAAAGCCGCTGGTCGGCGGCTATAGAGACGGTATTCAGATCAATAAAATACCTCGATGTTCATACACAGACTCGTTCTGTGTATTTTTATTTCTGATGGCTCTGTCCAGCGCCATGACCAGGGCGACCGCAAGGTCGACTTTTTCTGCTGCCCGCGCCTTCGTGATTTTGATATTTCCCGCGGCATCCTGATCGACGACAACATTGTCCATACACCAGCGCAGGACAGGATGACCGCCGTGGGCAAGTTTCTGTTCCAGTGTCAGCTTGTACAGTTCTTTCGTCGGTGCGGACATATCCTTGAAGCCCTGCCCGAAAGGGACAACCGTCATACCTTCATCAGCAAGATGCTGTATCAGCATCTGGGCATTCCAGCGGTCATACGCGATCTCACGAATGTCGTAATGCTCCCGGAGTGAGAGAATCTTCTGTTCGATGGCTTCGTAGTCCACGACATTGCCCTCGGTGGCGAGGATGAATCCCTGCTTGCGCCATAGGTCATAGTTCACATGATCGCGCCTGGAACGCTGCTCTATCGTTTCCTCCGGCACCCATGCAAACGACAAAATGTAGTAGGGTTCATCCGGCTTTAGCGGCGGGAACACAAGCACAAGTGCGGTGAGATCCTGCGTTGAACTCAGGTCTATTCCGGCGTAACACGGGCGGCCATAAAGCATCTCCGGTTCCACAGGTGCCGCGCATTTGTCCCATTTGCCCATCGGCATCCAGCGTACTGCCTGTTTTGTCCAGATGTTGAGCCTGAGCGTCTTGAACACATTCTCCTCAGACGGATTCTGCTTCGCTGATTCACATGCTTCCCGGATTGCGGATTCCTGGAAGGTGACTCCCATGGAGGGATTGGCCTTCTTCCAAACTTCTGGGTCAGTCCAGTCATCCTCCGGATCAGCCGCATACACAACCGGGTAGATCGTTGGATCGGTCTTTCTGCCATTGATCAGGTCCTTCGCCTTTTGGAATAGCTCATAACCGATGGAGTGGATATTGTCACCCGCCGTAGAGATAATGAACTGAAGCGGCTGCTTTCGCGCATCACCGCTGCCCTTGGTAAGGACATTGTAGAGGTCGGGGTTCTTCTGGACGTGAATCTCGTCAACAATCACACCGTGGGCAGACACGCCGTGCGCCCGATCAGCGTCGGAACTGAGTACCTGGTAGAAGCTGTTCGTTGGTGTGAAGATGATTCGTTTCCTGGAATCGAGTATTTTGCACCGCTTCCTGAGTGCCGGGGAGAGCCGGATCATGTCTGCTGCAACATTGAACACAAGGCTTGCCATCTGCCTGTCCGCCGCCGCACCGTAAACTTCTGCCCGCTGTTCGTGATCGGCACAGAGGAGATACAGCGCAATGGCGGCGGCAAGCTCGGTTTTGCCCGCCTTCTTGGGCGTGAACACAATCGCCTGTTTGAACTGCCTTGTTCCATCCTCTTTCACCACACCCATCAAATCCCGTACAATGGCTTCTTGCCATTCCAGCAGCTTGAAGGGCTTGTCGTAAAACGAGCCTTTCGTGTGTTTCAGTGATTCGATGAAGAGCACGGCGCGGTCTGCTTTTTCCTTGTCATAGTGACTGGTCGGCAGCATGAACCGTGTCGGCTCATACACATATTTGTCCATAACGGATCATACCTCCTTCCGTACATATCCTCGTAGGCCAATATTGGCGGACAAGGATCAATCCGACAGCAGCGATTCCAGCAGATCATCGTGGGGACTGCCCTTATAGCTTTCGGAGCAGTTTTCCTGGACGATCTGATAAATTTGGAGCCACAGGCTGTTGGAGAGTTTCAGATAGCTTTGTGCCTCGACCACAAATGGGCTCTGTGTGGGCAGGCCGGTGGTCGGATGCCGGTTCACAAATCCGAACTGGCTGGATACGCCTTCGATCTGAATCCATCGGGCGGTTGCCATGGCGTATTCATGCAGAAGGACCGGGTTGATGAGATGCGCACAGTTACGCTCTTTCAGCCATTCCCACGTTTCAGTGTAGATTTCATCCGCATGAAGCTCGCCCATCCGCTGATCTGCAGTCATGAAATCCTTGATCGGCGGCATGGAGATATTCTTCAGTTCCGGCGGTTCCGGCAGCTTCATGACGGTTGCTGTTTTTCCCTCTTTGATCTTCTCCGACAGCGGCTTTTTCTTCCGGCCTGCGCCGGGCCGCCTGCCGCCGCGGTTGGTTCCGTCTTTTGCCATACATACTCCTTCCTGCCGCCTTGACAGGCGGCAAATATACATACTGCCGGGAAGCGATCCCAGCGTTTGATTTCTTTGATTTTGTTTGATTTCCAGACCGCTTTTTTCAAACGAAAAGGCACTCCGGGTACACCTGAGAATGCCTCAGAATGTTCCCGAAATGCCCTGTTTATAAGGCTTCATGGACTCCAACACCTTCTGGATCCTACCTCAGTCTTCAGTCCATTGGCCCCGTTTGATTTCTGATTTTTGCACACGGCAGGGGCCGACGGTCTTCTGTAGGCCGCGCCGGAGGATTTGACCATCCCCTGGGGCCGGAATCAAACGGAAATCAAAGGGTTTTCAAACGATAATCAAACGGTCTTGTAGTCCATCACACACTCAGGCAGGAACAGCCCGTCGCGTCCGTCCTCCTGCCGTCTGAAGATAGGTGACTTCCTGCTGACGCAGTAGTGCCAGTTCAGCTCGTCCACCGTCACGGGATAGAAGCCGCACAGCAGCATCGCCTCCTTGAACTGGTTGTTGGTCATATAGATGTTGGTACGGTGCTCCAGCACATGCTTCATGCCATAGCCGGTGTGCCCGTCCAGCGGCGTCTCCCTGGGGATCACATTGGCCTTAATCCAGGCGAGCGCCTTTTCCTGCTCCACTTCGGACAGGTCACAGAAGTGTTCGTCCTCGCCTTTGGAATGGACGCTGACGCCAAGGATCGTGCCATCGGCATCCCGCACGGCTTCTACCCAGCTCCAATATCCACGGCGGTCAGCCTCTTCATAGAACCGCTCTTTGCTTGTCATCTTCATATGAATCCTCGCTTTCTCCGTACAATGCCCGGCGGCAGAATAAAAGCTCCCGGACAAAGGGGAGCTTCGTTTCTCATGCAGCTGGTGTCTTTATCAGCAGCCGGAAGGTCTCGCGGCCTTTCGGTGTGATGAGAAGCTGCGTACCAGACCAGTTGTTCCTGTCGCTTTTGCATTCCTTCAGGACGAACAGCCCGTCCTCCACATGCGCTGCATAAGGCTGGAGCTTGTTCGTATTGTCCCGGTAAAGGTAGCCGTTCTCGATAAGAAAGCCAGTGAACGCCTTCTGCTT